>Ga0160473_100138_pt1 | contig 70098 bp, 68 predicted proteins | sample HID1975I_E11MG_FD_108217 | JGI IMG/M metagenome (GOLD analysis project Ga0160473, IMG submission 108217) | Enriched soil microbial communities from UW Madison campus, WI, USA - HID1975I_E11 MG | ecosystem: Environmental > Terrestrial > Soil > Unclassified | place: USA: Madison, Wisconsin... | reverse complement strand
GGCGTCCGGGGGCGAGACCCCTTATCGGGGGCATGTGGCGACATGGATGTCGCCACATGAGCTCAAGTCCATGGATGGACGCTTTTGGCGTCCCCCGATAAGGGGTCTCGCCCCCGGGCGCCACGCGCAGAACCATGAAAGCCGCTCTTAGGAGAGCAGCAGCGCTGCAAAGAGCCGAATGGAGAAACAGCCCCCCTTGTGCCAAGGGGGGCGCGCCGAAAGGCGCGGGGGGATCTCACCGCAACTGACTATCCTTGCTACCCCGCCGGTTATACCCGGAAAACCCAGCTTCCTCTTCATCCAGCGCCTGCTGGCAAGCCACGCACAACCGCACCCCCGGCACAGCCTTGCGCCGCGCCTCGGGAATCGGGGCATCACATTCCTCGCAACGCTCACTGCCCGGTCCATGCGGCAGGCGGCTGCGCGCACGCTTGATCGCATCATCGACGGTTGCATCGATCTGGTCCTGCACCGCCCCATCGTTGGCCCAACCGGTCGCCATCACGGTCTCCTTCGACTTGCACCCTCGTTGACTGCCACATGGGCGCAGTTTTCACCGGAACAACCCACCTCCACTGCCAGAATGCAGCGCTTCCGGATAGCATTCAGCCGGGCCGCGATTGGCGGCGCAATCCTCTTTCGGTGACCCGTGGAAAAATCCGTGCATCCGTTCTCCGAGCTGTTCGCCCAACTCGGCCTGGCCTCCGACGAAACCAGCATCCGCCAGTTCATCGCCGATCACGCGCCATTGCCCAATGCCATGCGCCTGGAAGAAGCGCCGTTCTGGAATGCCTCGCAGGCAGCGTTGCTGCGCGAAGAACGCATCGACGACGCGGACTGGATCGAAACCATCGACCAGCTCAATCTCGCGCTGCACGCCTCGCCCTGAGCCCGCGCGAGGGGCGCGCCCGTCAGTAGGCGCGCTCCAGCATTCCCAGCAACTGCGGCAGCCGGTACGGCTTGGGCAGGAAGGTCACGTTCTCCGGCAGCGGCGGCAGCTGCGCGCGGGCGTAGCCTGAAGACAGGATCACCCGGGCGCCCGGCTGCAGGCGGGCGCTATGCGCGGCCAGGTCGATACCCGATACGCCGTTGGGCATGCTCACGTCGCTGAAAATGAAATCGAAGTGCTCGCCGCTTTCCAGCAAGGCCAGGGCCTGACAACCATCGTCCACGGTCACCACGCGATAGCCAAAGTCGGGCAATGCATCGCGCATCAGCTCACGCAGGCTTTCGTTGTCTTCGACCATCAGGACGAGGGGCTCATTGGACATGCGCTTGCTCCGCGGCGACGAGCGGCAGGCACAGGGCGACCACGCACCCCTTGCCCGGCTCACTGGTAATGAGGGCGAATCCGCCCGATTGTATGGCGAACCCGAATACCTGGCTCAGCCCCAGGCCGCTGCCCTGCCCCACCGTCTTGGTGGTGAAGAAGGGCTCGAAGGCGCGTGCGGCGATCTCCGATGCCATGCCCGGCCCGGTGTCGGCCACTTCGATCCGCGCGTAGGGACGCGCCGGGCTGTCGATCGCCAGCGGCGAGCTGCCCTCCCAGATCGAGCTGCGCAGGTACACCGCGCCGCCATCACGACAGGCGTCGCGCGCGTTGACGATCAGGTTGAGGATCGCCGCTTCCAGCTGGCCGGCGTCCACGTCGATGTCGCCCTCCGCCTCCAGTTCCAGATGGAAACCCAGCGCGCCGCCGCAGGCGCGCCGATACAGTTCCATCGAGCGATGCAGGACACTGCCCACGGCATGCCGCTCCATCGCCATCGCCTGGCCGCAGCCGAAAGAGAGCAGCTGCCGGGTCAGCAAGGTGCCGCGGTCGGAGGCGCGCTGGGCCGTGGCAACCAGGTCGCGCGTGCGCGCGTCGGCGCTGGGCCGCATGTCGATCAGTTCAAGACAGTTGATGATCACTGCCAGCAGGTTGTTGAAGTCGTGCGCCAGGCCCAGCGTCAGCTTGCCCACCGCTTCCATCTTCTGGGCGTGGGCGAGTTGGCCCTGCGCCTCCAGCAGCCGCAGTTGCGCCTCGTGGCGCTCGGTGATGTCACGGGTGATCTTCGCAAAGCCGATCAGCTGGCCGCTGCGCCAGATCGGGTCGATCACCACGCTGGCCCAGAAGCGCGTGCCATCCTTGCGCACGCGCCAGCCTTCGCCTTCGAACTTGCCGTGCTGGCGGGCAATGTCCAGGGCGCGATAGGGCAACCGGGTGGCGACGTCTTCCGGGGTGAAGAACCTTGAGAAATGGCTGCCGATGATCTCGGCTTCGCTATAGCCCTTGATGCGCTCTCCCCCGGGGTTCCAGGTGCGCACGTAGCCTTCCGGGTCCAGCATGTAGATGGCGTAGTCGTTGACGCTGCGGATCAGCAGCGCCAACTGGCGAGTTTCGTCTTCCAGCCCGATATCCACGCCTGGCCTCGCGCCTGCGTCGGCTTCCACCAAGATCGCTTCCACCGGCCACCCTCCAGAACCAGGCGCAAGCCTAGGCGTGGCTTCGTGAAGGTCGCGTCACCCGGCTGACATCTGGCGCGGGAGGTGCCGCCGTCGGGCCAGCGGGCTACACCTTCTTGGCAATGGACATCCCGACCAGGAACAGGATCACCGCAATGATGATGCCGGCCCAGAACAGGAACTTGGCAATGCCCATCGAGGCGCCGGCCAGGCCACCAAAGCCCAGGACGCCGGCGATGATGCCAATGATGGCGAAGATGATGGCCCACTTGATCATGATGCGCTCCGATTCAGGAATGCCCGCACGGTAGGCGGTGATGCGTCGGACGCGGGTGAACGGGATGCGCAAGCGGCGTGAGTGTCGATCGGCGGCTGGCTCGTGCGTCATCCTTGCAAGTCCCTTGCCGCAGGTGCCGTGCATGTCGCGCCCCGAACTGCTCGCTCATCCGTTCTCGTCCTACTCGCAGAAGGTCCTGGTGGCGCTGTACGAGCACGGCACCGACTTCCTTTACCGCTCGCTGGAAGAGCCAGCGAACAATGCGCTGCTCGCGCAGAAGTGGCCGATCAAGCGCTTCCCCGTCCTGCTGGACGGCGAGCGCACGGTGCTGGAAGCCACGGTGATCATCGAGTACCTGGACCTGCACCACCCCGGCCCGCAGCCGCTGCTGCCGGCCGATCCGGACCAGGCACTGCAGGTGCGCATGCTCGATCGCTTCTTCGACAACTACCTGGCCACGCCGCAACAGAAGATCGTGTTCGACCAGCTGCGCCCGGTACAGGCGCGTGACGCCCACGGCGTGGAGGAGGCGCGCGGCATGCTCGACCTGGCCTATGCGTGGCTGGAGGACTATCTGCACGGCCGCACGTGGGCCGTGGCCGACACCTTTTCGCTGGCCGACTGTGCGGCGGCGCCGTTCCTGTTCTACGCCGATTGGACCCACGCCATCGCGCCCACCTTTGCGCGCGTGCATGCCTACCGCCAACGGCTACTGCAGCGGCCTTCGTTCGCCCGCGCGGTGGAAGAAGCGCGGCCTTACCGCGCCTACTTCCCCCTCGGGGCCCCCGACCGCGACTGACCCCTAGCGGCGGCGGAAGCCGCCCATCGGCCGTGCCCCCAGGCCCTGGCGGAAGCCGCCCACCGGGCGCTGCATGCCGCCGGCCGGACGCTGGAAATCGCGCGCCCCCTGCCCGGAGATGCGCTGATCGCCACGTTCCCGCGCAAAGCGGTCGCGATCCAGGCTGCCCTGGTCGAAGTTGCCCTGCCGGCCCGCCTGCCCTTGCTGCCCGGGTCGCGTCACCTGGCTCCATTGGCCATTGTCGTAGTGGTAGACGTTGCCATCGTGGCCGGCATAGACGTTGTCGTTGACGTCCACGACGCCGCCGCGATGCAGCGTGCCGGTGTCGGCGTTGTAGTGGAACCCGCCAGCGCCGCGCGCGTCACCGTTGGCGCCCTGGGTATTGAAGCCACCTGCGCCAGCGGCGCCATTCGGGCCCACACCTGCCGCGCCGGCGCTCTGCGTGACGCGCCCGGTTCGCGCGTTGACCGTGGTGCGGTCGCCGCCGGCCACCGCCTGGCCAGTGTATGGATTCACCGCGGCGCCATGTTCACCGGCCACCACGCGCCCGGTCTGCGGGTTGTAGCGCAGGCCCTGTGCGCCGGCTGTTGTCGTACCGGTGTAGGCGTTGGTGTTGATCCCGGCGCGGCCTATGCCGCGGCCGCCGGTTGCTTCGTTGTAATAACCGCCACGCGCGGCACGGCCATAGTTGCCGGTCCATGGGTCGGCCCAGGCCGCGGCAGTGCCACGCACGGCGGCATTGCCCCAGTGCCCGTATACGTTCCAGGCCGCGGCGCCGCCGCCCCAATAGCCATATGGATAGGCCGGGCCCCACCACGGGCCCCACCAGGGGTCGTAAGGCCCATACCAGCCATCATTCCATCCCCAGCCCCAACCGAAGGTCCAGCCGACCCACGCGTTCCAGCCAAAGTACACGCCCATGCCGTAGGTCGCGGGGCAGCCGTACCAGTACGCGCCGATCCACGGCGTGCAGGCATAGCCGGTGCCGTACACCACCACGCCATCGCTGACCACCGTGCCGTAGTAGCCCGGCGTGTAGCCCACGTGCACTTCATCGCCAGTGCTGCCGTACACGCGCACATAGGTGACGTAATGCAGCGGCGAGCTGGTCGGAATGCCATAGATGGCGGCCGGCACCGACGTCGCCACGGCCCAGGGCCCGGTGGCGGCGCGGGCGTTGAACCACACGCCCTTGTCCACCGCGTAGTAGCTGTCGGCCGCGACGCGGATCACCGGCACGGGCGTGTTCCAGGCGTATTGCAAGGCGGTGCCTTCGATCGGCTTGAACTGCGGCGCGCCGTCGTACTGCACCCGCAGCGTGGCCTGCTGGCGGTTGACCGTGGCGGTCTGCGGAATGCTGTTGGCAATCAGCGCTTCCTTGGATTCCGGTGTCCCCGGAATCGAGGCCAGCACGCCGCTCTTCGGGCTGTCGGCGGGAATCTTCGCGAAATCGGCTGGCAACTGTTTGGCCGCCACGAAACGCCAGGGGCCCTGTGAACCCGGGGCGGTAAACCAGCGGCCCGATACCAGCACATACCAGGCCTGCGCCTGCGCTGCATCGACGAACACGTCGGCCCCGGTATTGGCGATGAAGCTCAGCTGCGTGCCCGGGATCGGCACGAACTGCGGATCGCCCTGGGTGGTGATCAACTCGGCCGGATGCGTGCGTACCTGGATCTGCGGCAATTGGCCGGCGGCAAGCGATTGCTGGAGCGCCTGCGGCGGCTTGTCCAGCGCATCGACCTGCTTGGCCGCCACGGCCGCATCGGCCGCCTGGGTCAGCGCCGGGGCGACCTTGCCAGCCGCGCTCCACGGTCCTTCCAGGGTGGACGCTGCAGCCCAGTGCCCACCGATGCGGGTGTAGTAACGACCTTCCGATTGCAGCAGCAGCGATCGCGTATTGACCACGCGCTGCACGCCGGCCACGCCGCTGGGCTTGAGGCTGGGCGCACCATCGACCAGCACCAGCACGGTTGGGCCGGTACTGAACACGATGTCCGGTGCTTCATTGCGCACTGGCAGCGATTTGGCGCTGGCCCGCGCGGCCTGGATCGCCATGGCCGCTTCCAGTTGGTCCAGCGACACCGTGAGCGTGCGCTTGTCGTGGATCACCGAACGCGCCAGGCCGAGGTAACGCGCCTGCTGCGCGCTGGCGGTGGGAAAGCGGGCGCTGTCGAAGACGATATCGGTCAGCACCACCGCGCGCGCCGCCTTGTCGATCTGGGTGCGCGCACTGAAGCTCACCACGCCGTAATCCAGCACGTCCTGTGGCTTGCCGTCCGGCCCGGCGTGCGTGCCGTTCTTGACCGCCATCACGAAGCGCCCCTTGAGCTGATCGTCCTGCCAGCTGTCGTACTGCGGCTCGTGCACGCTGAACTGCGTGCCCTGCACGGTGAACTCGCGCGGGAACGGGCGCGCATCGATAGCCGGCGCGGCCGGCTTGGGCGGCGCCGGTTCCACGGCCAGGGCCGGCACGCCCAGCACCAGCGCCAGGCTCAAGCACCACAGTCGAAGCAAGGTCATGCGCATGCGACGCTCCAGGATCACCGTCGACGACGGCAGCACCTGGATTGTGAAACGCATCGCGCCAACGCCTCCACGGTAGCCTTACCGTTGCCGCCCACGTAGAAATACGCAGACGACGTCGCCCTGACTGCTACGACCCGCGGCGCTCGGGCTAGGATGGCGCATGATCCCCGCCGCGCCTGCTCCGCCCGACGTGTCCACCGACGAAGCCATCGGCCGGGCCGCTGCCTGCCTGGCCGCAGGCGAGGCGGCGCAGGCCCGCCACTGGTATGCGCAGGCGGGAGGCAATCCGAATGCGCTGGTCGAGTTGGGCCGGATGTTCGCCCTGGGCATCGGCGGCGAGGTGGATCTGGCGGCCGCACAAGCGCAGTGGCGAAAGGCCGAGCGCGCAGGACATCCCGGCGCGGCCTACCTGCTCGCCACCTATCCGCCGGCGGGTGAAGACCCTGCCACCCCCGCACGCCTGCGCCTGGCCGCCGAGGCCGGCCTACCGCTCGCCCAACGCGCCTGGGCGCTGGCCCGCGCACGGCAGGAAGATCCGCAAGCCGCGGTCGATGCATTGGCGCTCTTGCGCCTAGCCGCCGCGCGCGATCCGGTCGCTGCCTTGCTGTTCGCCGCGCGTGCGGCCCGCGGCGAAGGCATGGCGGCCGACCCGGCGCTGGCCCAGGTCCTGCATCAACAGTTAGCCGCGCATGGCATCGCGCCATTGCCCGCCGTGACCGCCACTGCCGCCACGCCACTGCAGGTACAGCACGAACGGCCCTGGATCGCCATTGCCGACGGCGTGCTCAGCGCCGACGAGTGCCGGTTGATGATCGCGCTGATGCGCCCGCACCTGCGTCGCTCGCAGGTGTTCGCCGATGGGCAGGAAGGGCGCCAGGTGCAGGCCGTGCGCACCAGCAGCGGCGGCACCCTGGACCCGGTGATCGAAGACCATGCCGCGCGACGCATCCAGCAACGCCTGGCCGACATCGCCGGGGTGCCGCTGCTGCACGCCGAGGCCATGTCGATCCTGCGCTACGCCCCCGGCCAACAGTATCGTCCGCACCGCGATTACCTGCCGCCGTCGGCGCTCGCCGCCGATCGCCCCGCGGCCGGCAACCGCCGCCGCACGCTGTGCGTGTATCTGAACGACGTCGAGGCCGGCGGCGAAACCGAGTTTCCGATTGCCCAGGTCCAGGTCGCACCTCGCGCCGGCCGGGTGGTGGTGTTCGACAACCTCGATGACCAGGGCCAGCCCGATCCCGATTCGCTGCATGCCGGCCTGCCGGTCGTGCGCGGGGAGAAGTGGCTGGGCACGTTGTGGTTCCGTGAGCGCCGCTACCGCGAGGCCTGAGCTCCCGCCCCCCGGGCCGGGCGCGGCCGGCTGCCCTGCATGAATGCGCCGGGGTGGTCTAGAATGCGCCGGAAGCGACGCTGAGGATCCCATCCGCCATCGTCGCTTTTTCGTTTTCGTCCCTTGTCCAGGCAGAGTTTCCGCCGCTGTACGCAACTGCGTCCGCCCCCGGAGCCCCACCCCATGCTTTTTGAAACGCTCGATACCAGCGGCCACGAACAGGTCGTCTTCTGCCACAACAAGGAAGCCGGCCTGCGCGCGATCATCGCGTTGCACAGCACGGTGCTCGGCCCGGCCCTGGGCGGCGTGCGCATGCGCCCCTACCCGAACAGCGAGGCGGCGATCAACGACGCCCTGCGCCTGAGCCGCACCATGACCTACAAGAACTCGCTGGCCGGGCTCAATGTCGGCGGTGGCAAGGCGGTGATCATCGGCGACCCCAAGGTCGACAAGACCGAGGTGCTGTTCCGCGCCTTCGGCCGTTTCGTCGAATCGCTGGGCGGGCGCTACATCACGTCCGAAGACGTCGGCACCGACGTCAACGACATGGAACAGATCTACCTGGAGAGCGAATACGTCACCGGCGTGCACCAGGCCCACGGCGGCTCGGGCGATCCGGCGCCGTTCACCGCCTATGGCGCGTTGCAGGCGCTGATGGCCTCGCTCAACCGCCAGCTCGGCCATGAAGAGGTCGGCAAGGCCAGCATCGCGATCCAGGGCCTGGGCCATATCGGCATGGAGCTGGTGAAGCTGCTCAAGGAACGCGGCGCCAAGCTCATCGTCACCGACCTGGACCCGAGCCTGGTCGATCGCGCGGTCAGCGAATACGGCGCCGAAGCGGTCAAGCCGGAAGAGATCTACGAAGTTGCCGCCGACGTGTTCGCGCCCTGCGCGATGGAAGGGGCGATCAACCTGGACACCCTGTCGCGGCTGAAGGCGCGCATCATCTGCGGCACGGCGAACAACCAGCTGGCCGATGCTCAAACCGGCGAGGAACTGCATCGCCGCGGCATCCTCTATGCGCCCGATTACGTGGTCAATGCCGGCGGCGTGATGAACGTGTCGCTGGAAATCGACGGCTACAACCGCGAGCGGGCGATGCGCCTGATCCGCAGCATCTACCACAACCTGGAAAAGGTGTTCGCCCTGTCATCGCAGGAGAACATTCCGCCGCAGCAAGCCGCCGATCGCATGGCCCAGGCCCGCATCGACGCCATCGGCAAGCTCAAGCTGCCGCTGGGCCGTACCTCGCCGCGCTTCATCAACAAGCTGCGCAACGAGCGCTGAGGTTCGCCGCGCCGCAATGCCGGCGCGGCAGCGCCTCACTCAGAACCCGAACGCATACCGCAGCGACCAGGCATGGGCCGGGTTGCTGCCCAGGCGCTGGTCGTAGGCCAGCGCCAAGCGCGATTGCGCCGACAGGCGCGCGGCAGCGGAGACACCCAGCAACGTCGCCGAGCCTGCTTCCACGCTCTGCAAAGGCGCCCAGGCATCGACGCCGGTGAAGCTCGCCTGCAGCGTCGTGCCCTGTTCGCTCAACGCCTGTTGCCACTCGGCATAAGCGCCCCACTCCCAGCCGTGATACGCCAACGCCGCGCGCAGGCCGGTGGTGGCAAAGGTGCGCGTGGTCGTGCCGCCCTCGCTGCGCAAGCCGTAGCCCAGGCCGCCGGTTTCCGCGAACGCCGGCGTCTGCACGCTTGCGTATTGCAGGCCCAGGTAAGGCGTCAGCCGTGCGCGTGCGCCCAGGTCGAAGTGATAGCCGCTTTCCATGCCGACGCTGGAAAACTGTCCGTCGTAGCGGCTCGCGGTGCCGAACCAGGCGTCGCCCAGCAGCAAGCGGCGATCAGCCTCGCGTTGGTAATGGCCGGCGCCCAGTTGGCCCATCGCGTAGAGACCCCCGCGCGACCAGCCGGCATAGACCATCGCCTGGGTCTGGCGATCGCGGCCGTGGTCGCCGAACTCGGCGACCTGGCTATAGGCGCGGTTCTCGCCGAAGGCGTAGCCGATCACGCTGTCGCCCATGCGCACGTCCTGGCCGAGCATCCAGCCGCGCAGGTCGTATGCACCGGCATTGCCGGCCTGGCCGAGGCCGCCGGTCTCGCGCATCCAGGCACCGGTGGCGCCGTGGTGCTCGCGCAAGTCGTCGAAGTGTCCGACCAATGCACGACGGTTCTGGTCGATAGCGTCGAAGGTCGCGCTGCCGGCGACCGTGTGCAGGCTGCCGGACAAACTCTTCAGCGTGGCCTCGAACGCCGAGGCACTGCCAACCTGCTGGATTTTTGCCGCGCCCTGCACCAGGCCACTGGCGAGCGCAGGGGTGGTGCCGTCGTTGCCGAAGGCACTCGCGTCGAGCTGCTGGAAGGTGGACTCCACCCGGGTAGCAGCGGAAAAGGCGGCCGGCGTCATGTTGCCGCCCAGGCTCTGCACCGCCGTGGTGATCACGTTCAACCGGGCCACATCGACCCACACGCTGGTCGGCCCGTAGCCCATCGTCGCGTCGAACAGGGAGAAGTACGTGGGGTCGTAGGCCATCGTCGCGAACTGGCCGCTGACCCTGCCATCGGCCAACAGCACGTCGGTATGCGCACGGGCGACATAGCCCTGCTTCATACCGTAGAAAAACACCGTGCCATCGAGTTTGGCGGTGCCGCCAATATGCAGGGGATCGTCGCCGAGCTGCACCAGGTACCGGCCATCGGCGCCTTGCTCGAACGAGCCGGTCAGCGTGGTATTCGGATACTGCGAGTTGAACAGCATCCCGTGGTTGATGACGTTGCCTTCGATCACCGTCGCGATGCGCGGATAGGCGGTGGTGTTGATGAAGGTGGTGCCGTAGTTGGTGATGCCGCCGTGCTGCACCACGTCCCAGACGAAGATCGACGCGCCGGCATCCACCTGTACGTCCGCCGCCAATGCACCGTTGAGCACGACGGTAGCGTTGTCGGCCACGTGCAGCGGTCCGGTAAACGTATTGTTGCCGGTCAGCGTCAGCGTGGGTGCTGACGATCCGGCCGGCGTGGCGTTGCTCCCGTGCACGGTCAGGCCGCCGGTGCCACTGATGTCGTTGGTCCACAGCTGCGTGCCGGTGGCGGGCAAGGTCACCTCGACATCGCCCCAATCGAATTTCCCTGGCCCGCGCAGCGCCTTGTCGACGTTCAACAGGCCATAGCCGAACACCGCATCCACGCCGGGCGCGCCCAGGTCGGTCGCCGTGCCGAGCAGTGTCTGCCGCACCAGGTCGTTGCTGAAGTTGGGGAACTGCTGCCACACCAGCGCCGCTGCGCCGGAGACCAGCGGCGCAGCAAACGAGGTGCCGCTGCCGTACCAGTAGGTCGGATTGCCCGCGGTATCGTTGGTGCCAGTGAACATCACCGTGCCCGGCGCGACCAGGCAGTAACGCATCGCCACGCCACAGGCATTGGAATACCACTCCAGTTGCGTCGGCTTGGCGGTATCGAGCGCGGCCACCGTGAGCCAGCCCTTCTCCAGGTCCGCTGCCGGCAGCGTGCCGTTGGGCCCGGGCTGGCTCGGCAACGCGGCCATGTCCGACGGGCTGGCCTGCGAATCGTTGCCCGCGGCAAAGACCACCAGCCCGCCGTTGGCCTGGATGAAAGGCCGGTATTCGGCCGCGATCGGCGCGGTGGCGTTGGCATCCTTCCAGTACAGCCCGCCCCACGAGTTGTTCATGATCTTGACGCCCGCGGCGATCAGGTCGTCGTGGATCGGCGCCAGGCCCAAGGCGCCGGTGACCTCGTTGCCCTCGCCGGAGCCATCGTCTTCGGGCTCCTTGTCGGCAATGATGCGCGCCGACACGATCTGCGCGCCTTGCGCCACGCCGCCCGGCCAGCGACCGAACGGCTTGCCCGCGGCCAGTTGCGCCACGGTGGTGCCATGGCCGACGACATCATCGATGGCGGTGTTGTTCACGCGCGGATCGACGTAGGTGAAGTTGGCGACGACCCGCCCCGCCAGCGCCGGATGATTGCGATTGACGCCACTGTCGACGATGCCGATGCGCACGCCACTGCCGTCATGACCATTCATCGCGGCGGTCTGCGCATTGATCAGCGACAGATGCGCATCGATCGCCGGTTGCGGCGGCGGTGGTGGCGAGGTGGGCGGCGGCGTCACCGGCGGGCTGACCGGCGGACTGACCGGTGGCGTGGTGGGCGGCGCATCCGGACGGGTGTTACTGCCTCCGCCACCGCCGCCACAGCCGCTCAACACCATCGCCAGCGCAGAGGCCAGCAAGCTCGTTCTCGCCAGGACCACCTTGTTCATCCACATCTTCCCTTGATGCTCGGGCCAGCTCCCCCGGCCCCTCTATACGGGATCATCGTGCAAATGTCTCTAGCACTGCCACGTGCCTGCCACAACCGGTCACACTGCTGGCGGGAAGGTCGCGCCGCGCCGATAATCGGCGCACATCCTCAGGTATCCGTCCCATGACCGACATCGTCATCGCCGCTGCCAAGCGCACTGCCATCGGCTCGTTCCTCGGCCAGTTCAACGGCGTGCCCGCGCCCACCCTCGGCGCGACCGCCATTGCCGCGGCGCTGGAGCAGGCCGGCGTGCCGGCCGCGGATGTTTCGGAAGTGATCATGGGCTGCGTGCTGCCGGCCAACCTCGGCCAGGCGCCCGCCCGCCAGGCCGCGCTGGCGGCAGGCATTCCCACCGCCACCGGCGCCACCACGATCAACAAGGTCTGCGGCTCGGGCATGAAGGCGATCATGCTGGGCCATGACCTGATCAAGGCCGGCTCGGCCAGCATCGTCGTCGCCGGCGGAATGGAATCGATGAGCAATGCACCGCACATGATTCCCAACTCACGCACCGGCAACCGCTATGGCAATTTCCAGGCGGTGGACCACATGGCCTGGGACGGCCTGACCAATCCCTACGACGGCCAGGCGATGGGCGTGTTTGGCGAGAAGGCGGCCGAGAAGTTCGGCTTCACCCGCGAGCAGCAGGATGCGTATGCGATCGAGTCGGTCAACCGCGCCAATGCCGCGCAGGCTTCCGGTGCTTTCGATGGCGAAATCGTCGCGGTGAAAGTGGCCGGTCGCAAGGGTGATGTCGAGTACACCGCAGACGAACAGCCGGGCAAGTCCGACATCAGCCGCATCCCCACGCTCAAGCCGGCCTTCAAGAAGGATGGCACGGTGACGGCGGCAAGTTCCTCGAGCATTTCCGACGGTGCGGCGGCCACGGTGCTGCTCAGTGCCGATGAGGCCGCGCGGCGCGGGCTGACGCCGTTGGCGCGGATCGTCGGCCACGCCACTTTCTCGCAGGAACCGGAGTGGTTCACCACCGCGCCGATCGCCGCGATCGAGAAGCTGGTGGCGCAGGTCGGCTGGACCCTGGCGCAGGTCGACCTGTTCGAGATCAACGAGGCATTTGCCGTGGTGGCGATGGCGCCGATCAAGCAACTCGGCCTGGACCCGGCCAAGGTCAACGTGAACGGTGGTGCCTGCGCGCTCGGCCACCCGATCGGCGCCTCTGGCGCGCGCCTTGTGGTGACATTGGTGAATGCGTTGCGCAAGCGCGGCGGCAAGCGTGGCATCGCGACTCTGTGCATTGGCGGCGGCGAAGCAACCGCCATCGCCATCGAATTGATTTGATTGGGGTTCACGCCCTCTGGTAAAAGATGAATGCGGGTGCGCTTGACACCGGACTTGGGCTTGTCATCATGTTGGGGGCGCGCAATAGCGCGTTGCCTAACTAACGACGAGGATTGACACACATGAGCATCAACAAGCTGCTGATCGCGATGGCCCTGGGCCTGGCCCTGGCCGCCTGCTCGAAGCCGGAACAGGCGCAGGACGCTGCTGCTTCGGCCAACGAAGCTGCCACCGACGCCCAGGCCGCTGCCGACCAGGCCGCTGCTTCCGGCGCCCAGACCGCCGACGCTGCCCAGGCCGCTGCTGACACCGCCGCGACCGCTGCCGACACCGCTGCCGACGCTGCCCAGACCGCTGCTGCCGCGACCACCGACGCAGCTGCCGACAAGGCTGCTGACACCGCCAAGGCCGCGGAAGACACCGCTGCTCAGGCGAAGGACGCCGCCGAAGAAGCCAAGAAGTAATCACTTCTTCGCGACTGGCAAGTCCAAAAGCCGCCGGGTAACCGGCGGCTTTTTTCATGGGCGTCGCGCATCGATGCCGAATTCACATTGACCCGCCCCACCCCCGCACTAAGCTCGGACTTCCATCCATCCACCGTCAGGGAAGTTCCATGCGTTTCCATCTCGCCATTGCCGCCAGTGCCACGCTGCTGCTGACGTTGACTGCTTGCCAGGGCCCGCAGGCCGAGCAGGCCAAGCGCGACGCCGCCTCGGCCGCGGACAACGCCGCCGCCGCGACCGACCAGGCCGTGGATCGCGCCGCCGCCAATGCGCGCACTGCCTCCGACCAGGCCGCTGCAGCCGCGCGCGATGCCGCGCAGGATGCTTCGACGGCCAGCCACCGCGCTGCCGACGCGACCCGCGACGCCGCTGCCGATGCCGCCAACGCCACCGCCAACGCCGCGCAGGCGACGGCGGACAAGGCACGCGAACTGGCCAACAAGGCCGACGCGGCGGCCAAGGAAGAACAGGCCAAGCACTAACCGCGACAAGGCGCCGCGCTGCGCCGAAGGCCTCAGGGCAGCGCGCGCGCCAGCAGGCCATCGACGGGTGCGGCGTCGGGCAACGTGCCCAATGCCAGCCCGTGGCGGCCATCCAGTCTTGAAGCCACGAAAGTTTCGGCTGCCGGGCTATGCGTGCGCAGCAACAGCGCCGCCTGCAACACCAGCGCGAAGCGCTCGACCAGGCTGCGTGCGTCGAATTCCGCAGCGCCGCGCGCCAGTTGATCGCGCACATGCTGCACGGCGGCGGCGTAGGCCGGCGGGGCGACGGCCACGCTTTCGAGTTCGCGCATCAGCGCGTGGCCGCACGCCGGATCGCGCTTCAAGGCGCGCAAGACATCCAGGCACTGGATGTTGCCGCTGCCTTCCCAGATCGAATTGAGCGGCGCCTGCCGATACAGGCGCGGCAGGATAGATTCCTCCACGTACCCCGCGCCGCCCAGGCACTCCTGCGCCTCGTTGACGAACGCCGGTGCGCGTCGGCACAACCAGTACTTGCCCAGCGCCGTGGCGATGCGCGCCAGTGCCGCTTCGCCCTCATCCACCTCCGAACGATCGACGGCGCGCGCCACGCGCAAAGCGAGCATCGTCGCCGCCTCGCTTTCGATCGCCAGGTCGGCCAGCACGTTGCCCATCAGCGGATGCTCGACCAGGCGCTTGCCGAAGCTGCGCCGATGGCGCGCGTGATGCAGGGCCTGCGCGAAGGCCATGCGCATCTGGGCGGCCGCGCCGAGCATGCAGTCCAGCCGCGTCATCATCACCATCGGAATGATCGTGGCCACGCCCCGCCCTTCCTCGCCGATGCGCCGCGCCCAGGCACCGCAGAACTCCACTTCGCTGGAGGCATTGGACCAATCCCCCAGCTTGTCCTTCAGCCGCATCAAACGAAACGCGTTGCGTCGACCATCATCGAGGCGGCGCGGCATGAGCAGGCAGGTCAGCCCGGCCGGCGCCTGCGCCAGCACCAGGAAGCCGTCGGACATCGGTGCGGAAAAGAACCACTTGTGCCCGACCAGCGCATACGCATCGTCGTGATCGAGCGGCGTGGCCGTGGTCGCATTGGCGCGCACGTCCGAGCCGCCCTGCTTCTCGGTCATGCCCATGCCCAGGGTGATGCCGCGCTTGGCGGCGATCGGCACGTCGGCCGGGTCGTAGGCCGGTTCGGCGGCCTTGCGCGTCCATTCGTCCACGCCAGGCACCTGGCGCAGCGCCGCCACGCCCGCATGGGTCATGGTCAGGGGGCAACTGGTACCGGCTTCTACCTGGTGATGCAGATAGCTCAATGCCGCGCGCGCCACGTGCGCGCCGGGCACCGCGGCATGCCATGACAGGCCGGCCACGCCATGTTGCTTGGCCAGGTCCATCAACTGGTGATAGGCGGGATGGAACTCGACCACGTCGACGCGATGGCCGCGTGCATCATGCGTGTGCAGGCGCGGCCGATCGCGATTGGCCTCGAAGCCCAGTTGGTACAACACATCGCCGGCCAGTGCGCCATACGAGGCGAGCACGGGCAGGAAGCCTTCCCCGCCTTCGCGTGCAATCGCCTCGCGCAGCACGATGTCGTCCCCCCACAGATCGCGCGGCGCGAACGGTGGCGGCTGGTTCTCGACCAGATGCGTTTCAAACGGTGGTACGGCCGTGGACGACATGGACAGCTCCCGCGACGGACTGCCTGCATTGTGGCCGATTGCCCCACGCACCGCCCGGCCACCGAGTGTCCGCGCGGATTCTCATCCCCTGCACGCGGCCACGGCGACAGTAGCGCCATGGAGACTGCGCGCGACCTGGTGGTGATGCGACCCGAAGGGCTGTACTGCCCGGCGGGCGATTTCCACATCGATCCCTGGCGCCCGGTGCCGCGCGCGGTGATCACGCATGGCCACGGCGACCACGCGCGCCCGGGCATGGGCAGTTACCACTGCCTGGCCGACAGCCTGCCGATCCTGCGCTGGCGGCTGGGCGAACAGGACTACCACGCGCATGCGCCGGCGCAGGCATTCACGCTGGGCCGCAGCCAGGTCTCGCTGCATCCGGCCGGTCATGTGCTGGGCTCGGCGCAGGTACGCATCGAGTCCGAGGGCCAGGTCTGGGTCGCTTCGGGCGACTACAAGCGGCAGCCGGACCCGACCTGCGCCGCATTCGAGCCGGTGCCCTGCGACGTGTTCATCACCGAAGCCACGTTCGCGCTGCCGGTATACCGCTGGCCCGAGACCGCGGCGGTGGTCGATGACATCGTGCAATGGCGTCGCCAATGCGCTGCGCGCGGCGAGACGGCCGTGCTGTATTGCTACGCGCTGGGCAAGGCACAACGCGTGCTGGCCGAATTGCGCGGCCGCGACGAACCACCCGTGCTGCTGCACGGGGCCATCGCGGCGGGCGTAGCGGTATATCGCCAGGCCGGCATCGCCCTGGCCGACACCGAGCCGGTCGCCGAGCAGCCGCGCGGGCACGACAGCGCCGGCCGCCTCGTGCTGGCGCCCCCGTCCGCGGCCGGCAGCGCCTGGCTGCGGCGCTTTCGCCATGCACAGCAGGGCTTCGCCTCGGGCTGGATGCGCATTCGCGGCAATCGACGTCGCCGCAACTACGACCGCGGCTTCGTGATCTCCGATCACGCCGACTGGCCGGCCCTGCTGCACAGCATCGCCCAGACCGGCGCACGCCGGATCATCGCCACCCATGGCAACACCGACGCGCTGATCCGCCACCTGCGCGAGCACGGCACCGCCGCCGAAGCCTTCCACACTGCATACGGCGACGAGGAGGCCGCATGAATCCGTTTGTCCGTCGTCGCCTGCGCGTGCACGCCAGTCGCCCGCTGGAGGGCGGCAAGGTATTCCGGCGCGAAGCGCTGGGCTTTCGCCTGCGCTGTGCGCCCACCGCGCCGCCGTCATTGGTGGCCTTCACTGCCCACGCGCTTGCCTTGCGTCGGCGCGAGGCCGGGCCGGCTTGAAGCGTTTTGCCGCGCTGTTCCGCACGCTGGACCGCAGTACCGGGACCGGCGACAAGCGGGCCGCGTTGGTGGCGTATTTCCGCCAGGCGCCGCCTGACGATGCCGCGTGGGCCCTGTACCTGCTCAGCGGCGGCAAGATCACCGGCGCGCGCGCACGTATCGCCAGCACCGGAGAGTTGCGCGAGTGGATTGCGCCGCTGGCCGGTGTGGAAGATTGGCTGGTGGCAGACAGCTACGACCATGTCGGCGACCTGGCCGAAACGTTGGCCCTGCTGCTGGATGATCCTGCCGAGCCGGCCCCCGACGTGCCGTTGTCGACCTGGATCGAACAGCGCCTGCTGCCCATGGCCAACGCGCCGGTGGAACAGCGCCGCGCCGTGGTCGAAGCGGCATGGCGCAGCCTGGATTTCGAACAGCGCCTGTTGTTCAACAAACTGTTGACCGGCGCGCTGCGCGTGGGCGTCTCGCAGCGGCTGGTGCAGCAGGCCCTGGCCGAACTTTCCGGCATCGACATTGCGCGTATCGCCCAACGCATGCTCGGCGCGTGGCGACCGAGCGCCGGCTTCCTGGAAACCCTGCTGTCGCCGGAAGTGCTGGAGACGGATCGGCAACAGCCCTACCCGTTCTTCCTGGCTTCGCCGCTGGAAGGCGAGCCCGATACGCTCGGCGACATCGCGCATTGGCAGCTGGAATGGAAATGGGACGGCATCCGCCTGCAATTGATCCGGCGCGGTGGCGAGGTGGCGCTGTGGTCGCGCGGCGAAGAACGGCTGGATGGCCGCTTCCCTGAAATCGAACGCGCCGCAGCGCGCCTGCCCGCAGGCACGGTGATCGACGGCGAACTGGTGGCCTGGCGCATCGGCGAGGCGCACCCGCTGCCATTCGCGGCGCTGCAAACGCGCATCCAGCGCCTGCGCCCGGGGCCGAAGACGTTAGCCGATGCGCCGGTGCGGGTGGTCGCCTACGACCTGCTGGAACACGCGGGCGTGGATCTGCGCGAACAACCCTTGCAGGCGCGCCGCGCCTTGCTTGAGGCCGTGCTGGCCGAACTGGACGATGCGCACCTGTTCCCCTCGCCATTGCTGCAGCCTGGCGACTGGTCGCAGGCCGCAGTCGCGCGCAGCGGCGCGCGCGAGCGCAGCGTCGAAGGGCTGATGCTCAAGCGCGCCGACTCGCCCTATCGCAGCGGCCGCCGCCGTGGCGACTGGTGGAAGTGGAAGATCGATCCACTGACCATCGACGCGGTGCTGATCTACGCCCAGGCCGGCCACGGTCGCCGCAGCACGCTGTATACCGACTACACCTTCGGCCTGTGGCACGAAGGCGAGCTGGTGCCGGTGGCGAAGGCGTACTCGGGCCTGGACGATGCGCAGATTCTCGAACTGGATCGCTGGATCCGCGCGCACACCACCGAGCGCTTCGGCCCGGTGCGCGCGGTGACGCCGGCGCAGGTCTTCGAGCTGGGCTTTGAAGGCGTGAACCGCAGCAAGCGGCACAAGTCCGGGATCGCAGTGCGCTTCCCACGCATCCTGCGCTGGCGCCAGGACAAGCCTCCCGCCGAAGCCGATACCTTGGCCACGCTGCAGGCGCTGGCGCAGTGAACCGGACTGAGGCGATGCGGCAATGGCGGGACTGGTTCGCGCAGCGCGGCTGGCGGCCGCTGCCTTTCCAGCGCGAAGCGTGGCGCCGCTATCTGGCCGGCGAATCCGGGCTGTTGCATACGCCGACCGGCAGCGGCAAGACGCTCGCCGCGCTGGGTGGACCCTTGCTGGAGGCATTGGCGACACCGTCACCCCACAAGCCGGGCCGACGCAGCAAATCGCGCCCGTTGCAGCTGCTGTGGATCACGCCGTTGCGTGCCCTCGCCAACGATACCGCACGCGCCCTGCGCGAACCCTGCGCGGCGCTGGGCCTGGATTGGCAGATCGGCCTGCGGACCGGCGACGCCAGCGCGCGGGAGCGACGCATGGCGCGCGAAGGCCAGGTCGATGCGCTGGTGACCACGCCCGAATCGCTGGCCTTGCTGCTCTCCTGGCCGGACAGCGCTGTGCGCTTGCAGACGCTGCGCGGCGTGGTGGTCGATGAGTGGCACGAACTGATCGGCAACAAGCGCGGCGTCCTGCTGCAACTCGGGCTGGCGCGCCTGCGGGCACTGGCGCCTTCGCTGCGGGTGTGGGGCTTGTCGGCCACGCTGGGCAACCTGGCCCAGGCACGCGACGTGCTGTTGCCCGGCCAGCCGGACGCGGCCATCGTCAGCGGCGTCCGGCCACGCCCGCTGACCGTGGAAACGCTGTTGCCGGCACAGGGCGAGCGCTTTCCCTGGGCAGGGCACCTGGGCTTGTCGCAACTGCAACGCGTGCAGGAGAAGCTGCTGGCCGCGCGCACCAGCCTGTTGTTCACCAATACGCGCGCGCAGGCCGAGCTGTGGCACCAGGCACTGGCGGCGGTGTGGCCGGAACCGCCGCACACGCTCGCCCTGCACCATGGATCGCTCGACCCGCAGCTGCGTGCCAATGCCGAAGCCGGCCTGCGCGACGGCAGCGTGCGCTGCGTCGTGGCGACGTCCAGCCTCGATCTGGGCGTGGACTTTCCCGCGGTGGACCAGGTGTTGCAGCTGGGCAGTCCCAAGGGCGTGGCGCGGCTGGTACAGCGCGGCGGCCGCGCGCGGCATAGGCCAGGCGAATCCGGCCATGTGGTGTGCATCCCCACCCATGCGCTGGAAGTGGCGGAGTACGCCGCCGCCCGACGCGCCCTCGCCGCGGGCCACATCGAATCGCGAACGCCGCCGCGCCTGTGCCTGGATGTCCTGGCCCAGCACTGCGTCAGTTGCGCGCTCGGCGGCGGCTTCGACGCCGATGCGCTGTTCGCCGAAGTGCGCGGCACCGATGCCTTCGCCACGCTCGACGCCGATCACTGGCAAGGCGTGCTCGACTTCATCGTGCAAGGTGGCGCTGCACTGGCGACCTATCCGGACTTCCATAAAGTGGTGCGCGACGGCGAAGGCCGCTATCGCGTGACCGACCGACGCATCGCCCTGCGCCATCGCCTGTCCATCGGCACCATCGCCAGCGACGGTGCGGTGCGCGTGCGCTTCCTGCGCGGGGGCGACCTCGGCTCGGTGGAGGAACAATTCGTCGGCCGCCTGCGCCGCGGCGACCGCTTCCAGTTCGCCGGACGCCTGCTCGAGCTGGTGCGGCTGGAAGACATGACGGCGTACGTGCGGCTGGCCAAGGGCGGCGACGGCGTGGTGCCGCGTTGGATGGGGGGACGCCTGCCGTTGTCGCCCACGCTGGGGCGCGAACTGGAGGCGGTGCTGGCCGACCCCGGCGACGTGCCCGAATACGCCGCCCTGGCCCCACTATTGCACCTGCAGGCGCGCCTGTCCGCGATGCCGGGCCCAGGCGTGCTGCTGGCCGAGACGCTGCGCACGCGCGAAGGACGACATCTGTTCGTGTATCCGTTTGCGGGGCGGCAGGTCCACGAAGGCATGGCGGCGTTGCTCGCGCTGCGTTGGGGCCGACGCCAGGCCAACAGCTTCGACTTCGCCGCCAATGACTACGGCCTGGTGCTGTCATTGGCGAACGAGGCGATGCCCGACGCCGCGCTGCTCGGTGAACTGCTCGCCCCTGCCGGCCTGCTCGAAGACCTGCGCCAGAGCCTCAACCTGGCCGAACTGGCGCGGCGCCAGTTCCGCGGCATCGCCCGCGTGGCCGGGCTGCTGATTCCTGCACTGCCGGGCCGCACGCCGCGCAGCCAGCGACAACTGCAAGCCTCGGCCGGCTTGTTGTACGACGTGCTGCGCCGCTTCGATCCGGACCACCTGCTGTTGCAGCAAGCCGAGCGCGAGGTGCTGGCCGGCGAACTGGAACTGCCGCGCCTGGCCGCCACGTTGGAAGACTGCAGCATCCGCACCCTGCAGTTGCAGCAGCCGCGCAGCCTGACCCCACTGTCCTTCCCGCTGTGGGCCGAGCGCACCCGCGGCCGCCTCAGCACCGAAGACTGGAAGGCGCGCGTGCTGCGTGCCGCCGCGCAACTGGAGCGTCGCCATGGCACATGAGTGGCAGACCGAACTTGGCGGCGAAAGCGTGCTGCTGCTGGGCGCGCGCGCCTTGTATCGACCTGCCTCGCAGGCGCTGTTGATTGCCGACCTGCACCTGGGCAAGGGCGACGCCTTCCGTCGCGCGGGCATCGGCCTGCCCCGCGGCGGAACCTTGCACGATCTCGAACGCCTCGACGCGCTGCTCGCCCGCTGGCCCACGCGCATCGTGTGGATCCTCGGCGACATGCTGCACGGGCCCTTGCACGAAGCCCACTGGGTGCAGCAATGGCAGCAATGGCGCATGCGCCACGCAGCGCTGGAGATCGCGGTGATCCGCGGCAACCACGACCATGCCCTGCGCGCCGATACGCTGCACGTGCACGATGCGGGCGAACAGAGCGACGACGGCCACCTGGTGCTGCGCCACGCGCCGCATCCGGTAGCCGGCCGCCACGTGCTGTGCGGCCACGTCCATCCCCTGTGCGCACTGCCGGGCCTGCCGCGACGCCTGCCGGCTTTCTGGCTGCGCCCGGGCATCACCATCCTGCCGGCGTTCTCGCATTTCACCGCCGGCGTCGTCCCCGCGCTGCGCGAGGGCGAACGCCTGGCCCCGTGCGTGGATGAAGAGATCGTGCCGCTGCCGCCGCTGCGCTGAAGGCTCAAGCCAGCTCGGGCAGATGCGCGATGGGCGTAGCCGCTTCCAGCGCATCGAGGAAGGCCGGCGCCAGCGCATGCTTGCCCCACCACCCGTGTTGCGTGCCACTGAGCACGCGCAACATATGGCCACGCCCCCCGGGTATCTGACCGAGCGGCCGCAGGCTCACATCGCGCACCCGCGCCGCGAAATCGCGATCGGACTGGAACAACGGCGTGAGCCAGCGGCTCCAGAAATGGTAGATCGCCACATGCGCCTGTCGTGCCTGCTGGTAGCGCGGCAGCGCATGCGCCAGCGAATGCTCCTCGCGCAGCGCCTCGCACAAGGCCCACGCATCGAGCAGCGCCATGTTTACGCCCTGGCCGAGCTGCGGGCTCATCGCATGCGCCGCATCACCGGCCAGGACCAGACGCCCCCAGTGCCAATGCCGTACCACCGCATCGCGATACGCGGCCGTGGCGAGCTGCCCGGCCTGCTCGATGCCGGCCAGGCACGCACGCGCCTGCGGCCACAGCGCGCCCACCTCTTCCAGCCACGGCACCACGCCACCGGCGCGCCAGCGCTCGAAATCACTGCGCGGCAAGCTCCAGAAAAAACTCATCTGCGGCTGCGGATCATCCGGGCGCGTACCGACCGGCAACAGCCCGATCATCTTGCGCGCGCCCTCATAACGCTGCCGCAGCTCATCGGCATGCGCCCACTCGCCGCGCGGCACCAGGCACCACAGCGCACCCCACGGATAAGGCTGATCCAGGCGTGGCGTGCCCGCCTGCGCGCGCAAGGTGGAAGCCGCACCATCGGCGGCTACGACCAGGTCATAGCCGCCATGCCACTGACCGCCCTGGGACTGCACGCGCCCGCCTTCGGCATCGACGGCGACGATGCGCACGCCCGCATGCAGCACCGGCGCTTCCCAGGCATCGCGCAACAGCATGAACAACGCACCCCGTTGCAGGCCCAGCCCGAACAGGCGCCGATCCAGATCGCGATAACGCATTTCCATCACCGCACGACCGCTGGGGATATCACCGTAGAGCCGATGCACGCGCGCCCCATGCGCGAGCACCTGATCGAGCAAGCCCATCCGCCACAGCACCTGCAGCCCACTGGGTTGCAGCAGGAACCCCGCCCCCACCGGCCCGGGCTCGGCGGCCTGTTCGAACACCTCCACGTGATGCCCATCGCGCTGCAGCAGCACGGCCAGGGCCTGCCCGGCCGTGCCGTAGCCAACGATGGCGATACGACGCGCACTTCCTCTCATCGACATCCCCTGGCGCGTCCCGCGCCGACCCCGCACATCGTATCGAAACAGCGCAGAAACCAGCGCAATGAAGAAAGGATCGAAGTGCGCGCCGCAAAAACAATCCAGTAGCGCACATCAAACCAAGGATCAAAGGGCAGATGAAGCGGAGATCGAAGCAGGGATCGAAGTGGGGATGAAGAAGCGCCGAGCCCCGACCTGCCGGGGGTTGGGCGTCAGCGGGCCATGGATGGCCCGCGACGGTGAGTGAGGACAGGACGCCGCACCCGAACCGGGACGCCCAACCCCCGGCAGGTCGGGGCCCCCGCCGCAAGCCAGCGAAACCAAACCGCCCGGCGCGCACTTCGCGGTAAACAAATAAAAAGCGAGACCCAAAAAAAAACCCCGCCAGAAGGCGGGGTTTCAAATACGCGATCGGCTATATCAGCCGCCGACCGGCGTGATGTTCGAAGCCTGGGCGCCCTTCGGGCCCTGGGTCACGTCGTAGGTGACCTGCTGGCCTTCCTGCAGGCTGCGGAAGCCCTTGGAGTTGATCGCGGAGAAGTGCGCGAAGACGTCAGCGCTGCCGTCCTCCGGGGAAATGAAGCCAAATCCCTTGGCGTCGTTGAACCACTTGACGGTACCGTTCGGCATGGTGATGCGAGACCTTTGCAAAATTAATGGGTGGTGTGCGGCTCACGCACGCGCCGAGTATGCAAACCTTATGCCCCGAAGACAATCACCCACGCGCAAGTTCGCCGACCAGTTCCGGTAGTCCGGCCGACGCAGCGTCCACATTGGCCAGCACCTCGGCCAGGGTGATCTCCTGTGCATCCCCGCAGCCGGCGGCCCAATTGGCCACGATCGCCAGGCAGGCATAGTCCAATCCCAGCTCGCGGGCCAGGCCGGCCTCGGGCATGCCGGTCATGCCGACCAGGTCGCACCCGTCGCGGCGCATCCGCGCAATCTCGGCGATGGTTTCCAGCCGTGGCCCCTGCGTGGCGCCATAACAGCCGCCATCCACCAGCTTGACCCCGGTCACGCGCGCCGCGGCCAGCACCTTGCTGCGCAACATCGGGGTATAGGGGTGGCCGAAATCCACATGCACCACTTCACTGCCGGCCTCCTCGCAGATCGTCGACACGCGGCCCCAGGTGTAGTCGATCAACTGGTCCGGGCAGGCCAGCACGCGCGGCCCGTAAGCGTCGGTAATGCCGCCGACGGTGTTGAGCGCCAGCACCCGCGTCGCGCCGATTTGCTGCAACGCGGCAAGGTTGGCCCGGTAATTGATCTTGTGCGGCGGCAGCGAATGCCCCTCGCCATGGCGGGCGAGGAAGGCCACGCGCTGGCCGAGCAGCATGCCCACCCGGACCGGGCCGGAAGGGCTGCCGAAGCGGGTCTGCACATCGAGGGTCTGCACGTCGTCCAGCTGCGCCAGCTTGTACACGCCGGTGCCGCCGATCACGGCCAGGGAAATCGAATTCATGCGGGGTCGTTTCCGTCAAAGGGAGGCCGCTGGCCTCATTCCTTCATGGCGTAGATCGCCGGCGCACCACGGTACAGCTCGTTGACGTCCATGCCGAAGCCAAACACGTAGCGATCCTGCACCTCCACGCCGGCGTAATCGGCGCGCACGCCGGGCACGCAGCGATCGTGCTGCTTTACCGCCAGCGCGGCGATGCGCACATCGGTGGCGCCCTGCTCCAGGCACCACTGGCGCACGGCCTGCAGGGTGTAGCCCTCGTCGAGGATGTCGTCGATCAGCAGCACGCGGCGGCCGAACAACGCTGTGGCCGGGCGATGCTTCCAGACCAGTTCGCCGCCGACCGTGGCGCCGCGGTAACGCGTGGCATGCAGGTAATCGAACTGCAGGTCCTGGCCGCGCGCGCCCAGTTCCAGCGCAAGCTGGCCGGAGAACGGCAGCGCGCCATGCATGATGGTGAGATACACCGGCACTTCGCCCTGATAGTCGCGGGCGATGGCGTCGGCGATGCGGCCGATGGCCGCGTCCAGGGTCGGGCGGTCGATGAGCAGGTCGGCCTGGGCCACGGCCTGTTGAAGGGAGAGATTGGACATCAGGCGGTTTTTCCGAGTTGTTCCAGCAAGCGGGATTGGGTGTGGGGGTGGCGGGTATCGGCCAGCAGGCCGTCCCAGCCGAGCGCGCCGCGGCCGATCAGGCCGATCAGCGCAGCGGTGTTGAGCCTGCGGCCGGCGACGGCGTGCAGCGATTCTTCGACTAGTTCCGGATGGCAGACCAGCACCACGTCGCAGCCGGCATCCAGGTGCGCATCCACGCGCGCCTTGACCCCGCCGGCAGTGAAGGACGCCGCCATGCCGATGTCGTCGGAGAACACCACGCCGCGAAAGCCGAGCTCGCCGCGCAGGATCTCGCCGATCCAGCGCGGCGAATAGCCGGCCGGTTCGGCCGCCACCTGCGGATAGATCACGTGCGCCATCATCACCGCATCGGCCCCGGCATCGATGCCGGCGGCGAACGGCACCAGGTCTTCGGCGCGCAGGATTTCCAGCGGGCGCGGATCGATCGCGGTATCGACATGCGTGTCTTCCAGCACGGTGCCGTGACCGGGAAAGTGCTTCAGCGTGGCAGCCATGCCGGCTTCGTGCATCGCCGCGACATAGGCGCGGGTGAAGGCCGCCACGACCTGGGGATCGTCACTGAAGGCGCGATCGCCGATGGCGCGGTTGCCGCGGGCCAGGTCGACGACGGGGGCGAAACTCAGGTCCACGCCACTGGCGCGGATCTCACTGGCCATCAGCCAGGCATGTTCACGGGCCAGGGCCAGCGCCGCCTCGGGGTCGCGCCCGTAGAGCGCGCCAAACCCCTGCAACGGCGGCAAGGCGCTGAAGCCTTCGCGGAAGCGCTGGACGCGGCCGCCCTCCTGGTCCACGCAGATCAGCTGCGGCCGGGGCGCGGCGGCGCGGATCGCCGCCGACAGCTCGGCCACCTGGGTGCGCGAGGCGAAATTGCGTTTGAACAGCACCACGCCGGCGACCGCATCGTGCTGCAGCCACTCGCGCTCGCGCGCGGTAAGTTCAGTGCCGGCAACGCCGATCAAAAGCATGCGGGGTGGACCTCCGGGTGGGCAGGGGTCGATCGGCGCCAGGGCGCCATCGCAGCGCCGGGATGGCGCACTGCCGCATTGTCGCAGATGCGCGCCCCGGGTTCAGACCTCGCAACCTTCCGGGCCACATCCCTGCCCGCCGGCGGCAGGCGGGGCGGGCTCGGCGGCCTGTTCGGCGCTGATGCGGGCCAGGATCTGCGCGATCGCTTCGGGCGGTTGCGCGCCCTGGATCAGATAGCGCCCGTTGATGACGAAGCTCGGCACGGCGGTGATGCCCAGTGCCTGGGCCTGGCCCAATTGCGCCCGCACCTCGGCCAGGCCTTCGTCCGAATCGAGCAGGGCCGTGACGCGCTCGGCGGCCAGGCCACCGGCGGCACCGGCTGCGATCAAGGTGTCCGGCGCGGCCAGGTTGCGACCTTCGGCAAAGTGGGCGCGAAACAGCGCCTCGGCGACGGCGTCGGCGTCGCCCTCGCGCGTGGCCAGCCACATCAGGCGATGCGCACTGAGCGTATTGACGCGAACCTGGCCGGCGTCGAAGTCGAACGGCAGGCCCTCGGCGCGACCGGTCCGCTGGGTCTGCGAGAGGATCTGCTCAGTCCGCGCATCGCCGCCGAATTTCGCCCGATAGGCCTCGCGCAAGGGGATGGGATCGGGGCCGGCGTCGGGATCGAGCTGGAAGGCGTGGTAGTGCACGTCCACAGCCGGCGCGGCATCGCCCATTTGCGCCAGCGCGCGCTGGAAGCGGTGTTTGCCGATCCAGCACCAGGGACAGACGATGTCCGACCACAGATCGATGCGCATGGGGAAACTCCGCGGGGAAGAGGCCGCCACTATGCCGCCGACCTCGTCACGATGGCGCGTGGATGGCTGCAACGGTGCGTCGCACGCGCCCTGCTTTCAGCGCGGCCAATCCTTGTAGGGATGTGCCGCCAGCGCCAGGTTGTAGTAGCGGGCATCGTCGGTGACTTCCTCGCCCAGCCAGGCCGGCCGCGCGAACACCTCGTCGGCCGCATCCAGCTCAAGCTCCGCCACCACCAGGCCGGCGTTGTCGCCCAGGAACTCATCCACTTCCCACAGGTGCCCGTCATGTCGCACCAGGTGCCGGCGCTTGTCCACCAACCCGCCGACGCACAACGCCAGCAGCGCGCGCGCATCGTCCACCGGGATCGGGTAGTCGAATTCCTGCCGCGTGTGGCCCAGCTCGCGCGACTTCAGGTTGAGATAGGCCTCCGCGCCCTGGATGCGCACGCGCACCGACGCCTTCTGCGTGCCGTGCTGCATCGATGCCTGGTCGTTGATGTAGCCCTGCGCCATCGCGATGACTTCATGCGCCGCAGCGCGCCAGCCGTCACCGTTGACCAGGAACTTGCGCTCGATTTCGATGCCCATGCCTGATCCTCAGCGCTCGAACAGCGCGATGCTCTCCACGTGCGCGGTATGCGGGAACATGTCCATCGCACCGGCCGCCTTGAGCTTGAAGCCTTCTTCGTTGACCAGGTAGCCGGCATCACGCGCCAGCGAGCCCGGATGGCAGCTCACGTAAACGATGCGCTCGAACTTCTTCAGCGGCAATTGCCGCAGCACGTCGATCGCGCCGGAACGCGGCGGATCGAGCAGCAGCTTGTCGAAGCCCTGGCGCATCCACGGCGCCTGGCGCTGGTCCTGGGTGAGGTCGGCGGCGAAGAACTGCGCATTGGCCAGGCCATTGCGCTCGGCGTTCTCGCGCGCCCGCGCCACCAGCCCGGCATCGCCTTCCACGCCGACCACTTCGCGCACGCCGCGCGCCAGCGGCAGGGTGAAATTGCCCAGGCCGCAGAACAGGTCGAGCACGCGGTCTTCCGGCTGCGCGTCGAGCAGCTGCAGCGCGTGTTCGATCATCTTTTCGTTGAGGGTGGCGTTGACCTGGATGAAGTCCAGCGGACGGAACGCCAGTTCCACATCCCACTTCGGCAGGCGGAAAGACAACGGCACGCTTTCCGGCCACAGCGGATGCACGGTTTCCAGGCCACCCGGCTGCAGGAAGATGGCAAAGCCGTGTTCGCGGGCGAAGGTGGTGAGCGCCTGGCGATCGTGTTCGCTCAGCGGCTGCAGATGGCGCACGGTCAGCGCGATGGCCTCGTCGCCGGCGATGAACTCGATCTGCGGGATATCGCGCTTGCCGTCCAGCCCTTCGACCAGCGCCGCCAGCACCGAGACCTTCTCGCCGATCTGCGGGATCACGGTGTAGCAGACCGACAGGTCAGCGACGAAACGCGGGTCCTGCTCGCGGAAGCCGACCAGGGTCTTGTCCTTCTTCTCCACGCGCCGCACCGAGAAGCGGCCCTTGCGGCGATAGCCCCAGTTCGCGCCGACCAACGCCGGCAACACCGCTTCCGGGGTGACGTGGCCGATGCGTTGCAGGTTGTCCATCAACACGCGCTGCTTGGCGACGATCTGCTGGTCCTCGTCCAGGTGTTGCAGCACGCAACCGGCACAGACGCCGAAATGCGGGCAGCGTGGCTGGACCCGATCCGGCGAGGGCTTGAGCACCTCCAGGGTGCGCGCCTCATCGAAATGGCGGCTGCGGGCGGTGGGTTCGGCCACCACCACCTCGCCCGGGAGGGCGCCGGAAATGAAGGTGACCTTGCCGCCCTCGCCTTCGCGGCGGGCGACCCCGCGGCCGTCGTGGCTGAGGTCGAGGATCTCGGTCTGGAAGGGGGTACGGTCTAGGCGTCTGCCGGATCTGGCCACGTGGCGACAAGCTGCGGGCAAAAAGGGCGCGTATTGTGGCAGATGACATCGGCAGTGGCCGGGTTCACCCGTTCATTGTCGTTTGTTCGAAAGGCAGGCAAACTCACCCAGCCGCAGGACGTTGCTGCGGCGTGCTGACATGGAGGCAGCAAGATGATGGCTTCGCGAGAGCCCCCCCGTCCCCGCGTGTTGCTGGTCGAGGACGACCCGATAAGCCTGGGATTTTTCCAGGCCGCGCTGGAACCGCTCGCCATCCGGCTGGACAGCGCCGACACCATGGCTGCTGCCCTGGCCCGAGCCCGGGACACCCGCCACGACCTTTACCTGATCGACGCCCACCTGCCCGACGGCAGCGGCAGCGCCTTGCTTTCGCAACTGCGTGCCCTGCAGCTGGGCACGCCGGCCCTGGCGCACACGGCCGACGCAGGCGCCACCCCGCGGCTGCTGGCCGAGGGTTTCTTGAATGTATTGATCAAGCCCTTGCCGGCCAGCGAGCTGCAACAGCAGGTGCGTCGCGCCCTGCCTGCCCGGCCCGGCCTGGAGGCCGCGCACCTGGACCTTGCCGCGGGCAGCGACTGGGACGAGGCGGCGGCGCTGGCCGCACTCAATGGCCAGCAGCATCACCTCAACGCCTTGCGCGAACTGTTCCTGTCCGAACTGCCGGGCACACGGGATGCGGTGGACACGGCCTTGCGCCAGCAGGACGAGCCGGCCCTTCGCAGCCACCTGCATCGCTTGCAGGCCAGTTGTGGCTTCGTGGGCGCCGCGCGCCTGGCGCAGGCGGTGCGCGAACTGAAAGGCGCCCCGCAATCAACCGCCGCGCGCCACCAGTTCCACGACGCAGTAGCGGCCCTCCTGCACTAAGCCCATCTCCCTTCTCCCGCAAGCGGGAGAAGGTGCCCGAAGGGCGGATGAGGGCGCCCGAAGGGCGGGATGAGGGCGCCGCCGCCAGCCCCTACCGCGCCAGATCCCGCAGCATGTCCCACGCCTTCAACCCGCGCCCCCCCAGGTGATGCAGCAGAACGGCGCGCAGACTCAACCGCAGCCCGGGCAGATCCCCCGCCTCCGGCATCTCATCACGCGCCAGTGCCAGCAGCGCGCGCCCGGTCGCCGCCGCATTGCGCTCCCCGGCCCCGCGATCGCTCAGCATCCGCCGCGCTCCTTCCTGCGGATCCAAGCGATACCGCGCCGCCGGGTCGATCGGCTGGCCATCGACATCCTGTTCCAGGTCAAAACCCACACCCAGCGCCTCGAGCAGATCGCGCTCGAATCGGCGCAGGCTCCACGCCAGCGGTTCGCCCGCGCGCAGCCGCTCCCGCACCACGGCATAGGCCGCATGCAGCTCGGGCACCGGATCGTGCCGCGGCGCCAGGCGCAGGACCAGCTCATTGAGATAGAACGCCGCCAGCATGGCATCACCCTGCAGCCGCGGCGCAGCGTCTTCGGCCTCGGCACTGCGCAGCTGCGCCAGCTCACCGCGCTGCACCGCACTGAAGCGGATCGATTGCAATGGCTGCAGGGCCGCGCGCAACAACTGCTTGCGCTCGCCCTGCACGCCACGCGCCAGCAGGCCAATGCGGCCGTGCGACAGGCTCAGCACCTCGACCAGCAGGCTGGTCTCGCGCCAATGCCGGGCATGCAGGACAAACCCGCGCTCATCCTCGATGCGCATGCGCCGCCCTCAGCGGCGGCGCCGGTGCGCGACCGGCGTCATTCGTAGCCGAATGCCTTGAGCGCAGCTTCATCGTCGGACCAGCCTTCGCGCACGCGCACCCAGGTCTCCAGGAACACCTTGGCACCGAACAGCCGCTCCATCTGCAAACGGGCCTTGCCGCCGATTTCCTTCAGACGGGTGCCGCCCTTGCCGATCACGATCGCCTTCTGGCCTTCGCGCTCGACCCAGATCACCGCACCGATGCGCAGCAGGGCGCCGTCTTCGGTGAAGCGCTCGATTTCCACGGTGGTCGCGTAGGGCAGTTCTTCGCCCAGCTGCCGCATCAACTGCTCGCGCACCAGCTCGCCGGCCAGGAAACGCTGGCTGCGATCAGTGATCTCGTCCTCGCCGAACATCGGCGGCTGTGCCGGCAACAGCGCCAGCACATCCTTGGTCAGCGCTTCCAGGCCCTTGCGCTTGAGCGCGGAGATCGGGTGCACGTGGGCGAAGCTGCGGCCCTGGCTGACCTCGGCCAGGAACGGCAGCAAGGCGGACTTGTCCTTGAGCCGATCGACCTTGTTGACGATCAGCACGACCGGGATCTGTGCATCGCTGAGCACGTTGTAGGCCAGCGTGTCTTCCTCGTCCCAGCGCCCGGCCTCGATCACCAGCAGCGCCGCGTCCACATCCTCCAGCGAGCCGCGCGCGGCGCGGTTCATCACCCGGCTCATCGCCGAGGCCTTGAACTTGCCCTGCTGGCGGTGCAGGCCGGGGGTGTCGACCAGCACGATCTGCCCGTTCGGGACGCTGGCAATGCCCAGCAGCCGGTGCCGGGTGGTCTGCGGCCGGTTGGAGACGATGCTGACCTTGGCGCCGACCAGGGCGTTGGTCAGGGTCGACTTGCCCACGTTGGGGCGGCCAATGACGGCAACGCTGCCGCTGCGATAAGGGGTCGGTTCGCTCACTTGCTGGAATCCAGTTGGCGCAGCACCGTTGCGGCGGCCTGCTGTTCGGCCAGGCGCCGCGACCCGCCCTCGCCCTCTGCGCTCAGCGCCGGCTCGGACAGGATGCAGCGTACCTGGAAATGCTTGGCGTGATCGTCGCCACTTTCGGAAACGAGTTCATACGTCGGCAGCGGCCGCTGCCGGGCCTGCAGCCATTCCTGCAGGCGGGTCTTGGGGTCTTTCTCGGCCTTGCCGACCGGCAGGGCGGCCAATGCGCTTTCAAACCAGGGCAGGACCACTTCGCGACAGGTCTGGAACCCGGCGTCGAGGTAGATCGCCGCGACCACGGCCTCGACCGCGTCGGCCAGGATCGAATCGCGGCGATGGCCGCCGGATTTCATCTCGCCCGGCCCCAGGGTAAGCCGCTCGCCCAGTTCCAGGGTGCGGCCGATGACGGCCAGGGCCGGCTCGCGCACCAGCTCGGCACGCGCGCGGGTCATCGCGCCTTCGTCGGCGCGCGGCCAGCGCAGGTACAGCGCCTCGGCGACGAGCAGGTTGACCACGCCGTCGCCGAGGAATTCCAGGCGTTCGTTGTGCGGGGTGCCGGCGCTACGATGGGTCAGCGCCTGCGCCAGCAGCGACGGATCGGCAAAGACATGGCCGATCCGGTCGCCACGCTGCGGAGTTTTACTCGGTGATACCACTACGGGTCAGGTCCTGGGTCGCATCGAAGTTGCCGACCACGTCGAGATTGGCCACGAGCGGCACGCGCACTTCGTAGTTGACGTTCAAGCGCCAGCCTTCGCCGACGCGTTCGATCTTCACATTGTCACGCTTGACGTGGTCGGCGTAGCTGATGTCCAGGCGACGGAACAGCATGTCGCGGATCTTGCCCGGGTCCATGTCGCCGCTGCCGGCTTCGTTGGCGATCCCCTTCATCGCCGAACGCACCGCGAAGAACTCCTGGTACATCGGGAACAGCTTCATGCCGATGTACAGGAAGAAGCCCACCACCGCCAACACCACCACGAATGACAGCAGCGTCATTCCCTTCTGATTGCGCTTCATCGCTACTCCCCTAGCCACGCCACGCGTGTCGATTACTGGATACCTGTCCCGATCCGCGACGGATCGAAACTCCCCTTGCAGAACCACCCCTCGCAATTGAGCCAGATCAGGAACGCCTTGCCGCGGAGATTTTGCTCCGGCAGGAAGTGCGTCTGGGTCCAGAACCGGCTGTCCTCGCTATTATCGCGATTGTCGCCCATCACGAAATACTGCCCCGCCGGCACCACCCAGTCGCCCTGGCCGGCCGGGTTGGCACGACCCACCAGTTCCAGCACGGTGTGGGTGCGGCCCGGCAGGTTCTCGCTGAGCAGGCTGGCGCCGGTCATCTCGGCGCCGCGGCCCTTGCCGATGTACTCGCCCTTGAGCTCGTACTGCATGGCCTGGCCGTTGATGTACAGCGTATCGCCATGGAAGCCGATGTGGTCGCCGGGCAGGCCGATGATGCGCTTGATCCAGTTCTCGTCCGGCGCGTGCGGCGGCTTGAACACCACCACGTCACCGCGCTTGGGCTCGCCCACCGGGACGAACTTGGTATTGGTGATCGGCAGGCGCAGGCCGTAAGCGAACTTGTTGACCAGGATGAAGTCGCCGATCAGCAGGTTCGGCATCATCGAGCTGGAGGGAATTTTGTACGGCTCGGCGACGAAGCTGCGCAGGATCAGCACCACCGCCAGCACCGGGAAGAAGGCGCGCGAGTATTCGATGATCGCCGGCTGCTCGCTGTCGAGCAGGCTGGCGCGCGCGGCGCGGCGCTTGGCCAGGAACAACTTGTCCAGCAGCCACACCAGGCCGGAGCCCAACGTCAGCACGACCAGCGCGATCTCAAACCATTTCATGCGGGATCCTTTGGAACGGGATTCTGGATTCGGTGCTGGAGACCGTCGGCATGCGGGCAGCGTCGGCGCGTACCGACCTGCCCGTGGCCGGGCCCCCGGCCCGGCTTACTTGTTGTCCATCTGCAGCACGGCCAGGAAGGCTTCCTGCGGAATCTCGACGCGGCCCACCTGCTTCATCCGCTTCTTGCCTTCCTTCTGCTTCTCCAGCAGCTTCTTCTTCCGGCTCACGTCGCCACCATAGCATTTGGCCAGGACGTTCTTGCGCATGGCCTTGACCGTGGTGCGGGCGATGATCTGCGAGCCGACCGCGGCCTGGATGGCCACGTCGAACATCTGCCGGGGGATCAGGTCCTTCATCTTCTCGCACAGCTCGCGGCCGCGCCGGTCGGCATGGCTGCGGTGCACGATCAGCGACAGCGCGTCGACCTTGTCACCATTGATCAACACGTCCACGCGCACGAACGGGCCGGCGTCGAAACGCACGAAGCTGTAATCCAGCGAGGCATAGCCACGGCTGACCGACTTGAGCTTGTCGAAGAAGTCCAGCACCACCTCGGCCATCGGCAGCTCGTAGCTGATCTGCACCTGGCTGCCGAGATAGTTGATGCCGAGCTGGCTGCCGCGCTTTTCCTCGCACAGCTTGATGATGTTGCCGATGTATTCCTCGGGGGTGAGGACGTTGGCGCGGATGATCGGCTCGCGGATCTCTTCGACGTGGTTCACCGGCGGCAACTTGGCCGGGTTGTCCATCATGACGATGGTGCCGTCGGTCTTGAGCACTTCGTAGACCACCGTCGGCGCGGTGCTGATCAGGTCCAGGTCGTACTCGCGCTCCAGGCGCTCCTGCACGATCTCCATGTGCAGCATGCCCAGGAAGCCGCAGCGGAAGCCGAAGCCCATCGCCTCGGAGCTTTCCGGCTCGAAGCGCAGCGCCGCGTCGTTCAGGCGCAGCTTGTCCAGGGCTTCGCGCAGGTCCGGGTAATCCTCGGCATCGACCGGGAACAGGCCGGCGAACACGCGCGGCTGCATCTCCTGGAAACCCGGCAGCGGCTTGGCGGCAGGATCGGCGGCCAGGGTCAGGGTGTCGCCGACCGGCGCGCCGTGCACGTCCTTGATCGACGCCGTCACCCAGCCCACTTCGCCGGCACCGAGCTTGGTCAGCACCTTGCGCTTGGGGGTGAACACGCCGACCGCATCGACCTGGTGGGTACGGCCGGTGGACATGACCTGGAGCTTGTCGCCCGGCTTGATCACGCCCTGCATCACCCGCACCAGCGAGACCACGCCGAGGTAGTTGTCGAACCACGAATCGATGATCAGCGCCTGCAGCTTGTCGGTGTCGCGCGGCGTCGGCGGCGGGATGCGCTGCACGATCGCCTCCAGCACCAGGTCCACGTTCAAGCCGGTCTTGGCGCTTACCGAAACCGCATCGGTGGCATCGATGCCGATCACCGCCTCGATCTCGGCCTTGGCGCGCTCCGGATCGGCGGTCGGCAGGTCGATCTTGTTCAGCACCGGCACCACTTCCAGGCCCTGCTCGACGGCCGTGTAGCAGTTGGCGACCGACTGCGCCTCCACGCCCTGGGCCGCATCGACCACCAGCAGCGCGCCTTCGCAGGCGGCCAGCGAGCGGCTGACTTCATAGGAGAAGTCGACATGCCCGGGGGTGTCGATGAAGTTCAGGTGGTAGACCTGCCCGTCCTTGGCCTTGTAAGGCAGGGAGACGGACTGCGCCTTGATGGTGATGCCGCGCTCGCGCTCGATCGGATTGGAGTCGAGCACCTGCGCCTCCATCTCGCGGGCTTCGAGGCCACCGCAAAGCTGGATGATGCGATCAGCCAGCGTGGACTTGCCGTGGTCGACGTGGGCGATGATGGAGAAGTTGCGGATATTCCGCATCGAATCAGAGGACATGGAGGTGGGCGGCGGTCTGAACCGTCGTCAGGAAAACGGGGCATTATCGCACGCCCGGGGCCCGGGCCGGCCCTCGCCTCGGCGAGTCCCGGCGCGGAAGGCGCGGCGGACCGTTCAGCTCCGCCGCGCACAGGCTCACTCCCCGGCTTTCACCGCCACATAGCTGGTGGCCTGGCCACTGGTGACCAGCAGCATCACCACGTCGCCCTTCTTGTAGCCGGTCAGTTCGCGATTGAGCGCCGCCGCACTGCCGACCGGCGTACGGCCGACGCGCAGGATCACCAGGCCTGGGCTGAGCCGGGCCTCGCGGGCCGAGCTGCTGTTGACCGCGGTGATGCGCACGCCTTCGCCGGACTTCAGCCCGAGGCGGTCGCGCTCGGCGGCGCTGAGGTCGGTGACCTGCAGGCCGAGCAGCGCGGCGCTGGCCGGGCCGGCGGGCGCCGCATCGTCGTCGTTGGCGGCCGCGTCGGACCCACGCACGTCGGTGTCCAGCGTGGTCAAGGTCACGGTGACGTCCTTAGCCTTGCCATCGCGCAGGATGCCCAGCCGCACCTTGCTGCCCGGCGGCATCACGCCGATCATCGGCGGCAGTTCGGTGGCGGCCTTGATCTCGGTCCCGTTGACCGAGCGGATCACGTCGCCCACTTCCACGCCGGCCCGGCCGGCCGGGCTGTCCGGCACCAGCGAGTTGACCAGCGCACCGCGCGTGTCGGGCAACTTCAAGCCCTGCGCGGTCAAGGTATCGATCGCGCCGACCTGCACGCCCAACTGGCCGCGGCTGACGTGGCCGGTCTTGCGGATCTGGTCGGCGGCGTTGACTGCCAGGTCGATCGGGATGGCGAAGCTGATGCCCATGTAGCCGCCGGACTCGGAGAAGATCTGCGAGTTGATGCCGACCACTTCGCCGCGGGTGTTGAGCAGCGGGCCACCGGAGTTGCCGCGGTTGATCGCCACGTCGGTCTGGATGAAGGGTACGTAGCGCTGTTCGGCGCCAGTGCTGCGGCCCACGGCGCTGACGATGCCCGCCGTCACCGAATGATCAAGACCCAGCGGCGAGCCGATCGCCACCACCCACTGGCCCGGCTTGAGCGTATTGGAATCGCCGATGCGCACCGTCGGCAGGTTCTTGGCTTCGATCTTCAGCAAGGCCACGTCGTACTGCTCGTCGCTGCCGACCACCTTGGCCTTGAACTCGCGGCCATCGGACAACTTGACGTTGACGTCGCTGGCGCCGTCCACGACATGGTGGTTGGTCAGCACATAGCCATCGGGGGAAATGATGAAACCCGAACCCATCGCGCGGCCGACGATATCGTCGTCGCCGCCGCCGCGCGGGCCCCGGCCCTGGCCCGGCCCGGGCATGCCCGGCATGTCGAAGAAGCGACGGAAGAATTCCGGCATCTGCTCGTCATCCGGCATCTGCTGCTGATCGCGGCCGGAGCGACGCATCATGTCCTTGCGGGTGACCTTGGTGTCGATGTTGACCACGCCCGGCCCCACCTGCTGCACGAGGTTGGTGAAGTCCGGCAGGCCGGCCACCAGCTGCGGCGCCGGGGTGGCACTGCGGGTGGCGATCGGCGCGCTGTCGGCGGCGGCCGGCGTGGCGGGCGCGGCGGGCTCCTGCTGCGCGCAGGCGGCCAGCGGCAATGCGACGGCCAGCAGGCCGAGCATCTGGTTGCGGATACGGGAATTCATCGAGAACGTGCCTCCAGAAAGGGCGAATTGGCAGGAATCAGGTCAAGGCAGCCCTATCCGCCCGCGAGGCGGGCAGTGGACAGGAACACTACGAAAAGCCGGATGAAGCGTCAGTGCCGCGGCAGGGGCGGCAGCTGCGCGTCCTCCACGGGCACGGCCTGGGCCGGTTCGAAGGGATAGAAGGTGGTCTGCGGTTGCACGTTGCCGAAGCTGGCGTTGAGCGCGCTGTCGCTGCCGGCCAAGGTCGAACGCGGCCACGGCCGCGCCTGCACGGTGTCGGGATGGGCGAACGGATTGCCGGCCGCCGTGGCATTGCCCGCTTCGCGCGACGGCGCGGCGGCACTGGCGACCTGCACCTGCGGCGGCGTATCGCGGCGGGCGGCGCTGGCACGTGCGGCCTGCTGCACACGGGTGGCCGAGGCCACGCTGCGCGCGCCGGCGTCACGGCGCGAGGCGGCGGCCAGGGCCGCTGCGGGCGCAGCCGCGGCCACGGCGCGAATCGGGCTGTCCCCGTCCGGATCAGCCGGTACCGGCGGCGCCGGTACCTGGGCGGTGCTGGCAAACACCGGCGTTGGCGCGGCCGGCGCCTGCTCGGGCAGGCGATCGCGGGAGACGAACAAGGCCAGCGCGGCGACAGAGGCAGCGAGCGCCCCGCCACCCCAGCCCCACACGCGAGGACGCGAGCGCTGCGCCTGCACCTGCGGCAAGGGCTCGGCGGCCGTTGCGGCGCGCACGCGGGCGGTGAAATCCAGCGGCGCCGGCGCTACCGCGCGGCCACGCAAAACATCGCCGCACAGCTGCCAACGCTCGTGGCAACCGGACAGCGCCTCGTCATGCTGCAGGCGGCGCAGCAGGAAGCGCGCCTCGTCCGGCGGCAGTTCGCCATCGATCAACGCCGACAATTGCTGCCGGTAGTGGATCTCGAATTTGTCGGTAGGAGCAGATTCTGGGTTCATACACGGTCACGCTGACGGTCACGGGTGGCGCTGCTGCTCTCCAGGAGCGGTCGCAGCTCGGCGTCGATGGCTTCGCGGGCCCGGAAGATGCGCGAGCGCACCGTTCCGATCGGGCAATCCATCTTCTGCGCGATTTCCTCGTAGCTCAGGCCCTCCACCTCGCGCAGGGTGATGGCCGACCGAAGTTCTTCCGGTAACGCTTCGACCGCCTTCATGACGGTTTGTTCCAGCTCCTGGCGCATCAATTCACGCTCCGGGGTATCGGTGTCGCGCAAACGCGTGGCGCCATCGAAGTGCTCGGCGTCGGCGACGTCGATGTCATCGGTGGGCGGGCGGCGGTTGTGCGCGACCAGGTGGTTCTTGGCAGTGTTCACGGCGATACGGTGCAGCCACGTATAGAACTGGGCATCACCCCGAAAGTTCCCCAGCGCCCGATAGGCGCGCAGGAAAGTTTCCTGGGCCACGTCCTGGCATTCGCTCCAGTCGCTGATGTAGCGCCCGATCAAGGCGATGATCCGATGCTGGTACTTGCGCACCAGGACATCGAACGCCGCACTCTCGCCGCGCTGCACGCGCCGGACCAATTCCAGGTCCAGGTCCTGCGGTGTTTCAACCTCGGCCATGTCGGGCCGCACTCCTGTCGCCCGTCATGTCCGGGCCTTGAGACCTATGCTGGTCGGAAAAGTTCGCCGGGGCCGCCAGGCCACCGCATCACAAGATTAACGGGGGTTGCACTAGGCTGGCGACCACCGGACCGGTACTCACGCCCTCCCCCGTGGTTGCAGTGGGGATTTGACGTGAAGGAAACAACCTCTGGATGATAACGACCCCTTCCATACACAAGCGGATGGTCGCACCCATGCTTTCAGGCTTCGATGGCCTCCGATTCAGTCACTGGCAGACCGAGATCCGCGATGACGGCATCGTGGTGCTCAGCCTCGATCGTGCAAATGCGCCGGTCAACGCGTTCTCCCAGGATGTGCTGCTGGAGTTGGCCGAGCTGATCGAGCGCATCGCGATCGATCCGCCGCGCGGCGTGGTGATCCGTTCGGCCAAGCCCAATGGCTTCATCGCCGGTGCGGACCTGAAGGAGTTCCAGGAGTACGACCGCCGCGGCACGGTCAACGACGCCATCCGTCGCGGCCAGGCCACGTTCCAGAAGCTGGCCGAGCTGCCCTGCCCGACCGTCGCTGCGATCCACGGCTTCTGCATGGGCGGCGGCACCGAGATTGCCCTGGCCTGTCGCTATCGCGTGGCGTCGGATGATCCCTCCACCCGCATCGGCTTGCCCGAGACCAAGCTCGGCATCTTCCCGGGCTGGGGTGGCAGCGCGCGTTTGCCGAACCTGATCGGCGCGCCGGCGGCGATGGACCTGATGCTCACCGGCCGCACCGTCTCGGCCAGCGCCGCGCGCGCGATGGGCCTGGTCGACAAGGTCGCCGCACCGGCCGTGCTGGTCGATACCGCCGCGGCGCTGGCCCTGGCCGGCACCGTGCGTCCGTTCAAGCAGCGCTTCACCGCCTGGGCGACCAACACCTGGATTGCACGCAAGCTGCTCGCCCCGCAGATGACCAAGCAGGTCGCGCGCAAGGCCCGCAAGGAGCATTACCCGGCGCCCTATGCCCTGATCAACGTGTGGGCGCGCACGGGCGGCGCGGGCATCCAGACCCGGCTCGATGCCGAGCGCAAGGCGGTGGTCAAGCTGGCGGGCACGCCCACGGCGCGCAACCTCATCCGCATCTTCTTCCTCACCGAACGGCTCAAGGGGCTGGGCGGCAAAGATCATGGGATCAAGCACGTGCACGTGGTCGGCGCCGGCGTGATGGGCGGCGACATCGCTGCGTGGTCGGCCTACAAGGGCTTCGAGGTTACCCTGCAGGATCGCGAGCAGCGTTTCATCGATGGCGCACTGGCGCGCGGCAACGAGCTGTTCAACAAGCGGGTCAAGGACGCGGCCAAGCGCCCCGCGGTGGCGGCGCGCCTGAAGAGTGACCTGGCCGGCCAAGGCGTGGCCCAGGCCGATCTGGTGATCGAGGCGATCATCGAAAAGCCCGAGGCCAAGCGAGATCTGTACCAGCAGGTCGAGCCGCAGATGAAGGCCGATGCGCTGCTGACCACCAACACCTCCTCCATTCCGCTCACCGAGCTGCGCGAGCACATCCAGCGCCCGGCGCAGTTTGCCGGCCTGCACTATTTCAACCCGGTGGCGATGATGCCGCTGGTGGAAATCGTCCAGCACGATGCGATGGCCGAAGAAACGCGCAAGCGCCTGGCCGCGTTCTGCAAGGCGCTGGACAAACTGCCGGTGCCGGTCGCCGGTACGCCGGGCTTCCTGGTCAACCGCGTGCTGTTCCCATACATGCTCGAAGCGGCAACGGCCTATGCCGAGGGCATTCCCGGGCCGGTGATCGACAAGGCCGCGGTGAAGTTCGGCATGCCGATGGGGCCGATCGAGCTGATCGACACCGTCGGCCTGGACGTGGCGGCGGGTGTGGGAGAGGAACTGGCGCCGTTCCTGGGCTTGCCGATCCCGGCGGCGCTCAAGACGGTCGAACCGGGCAAGCGCGGCAAGAAGGACGGCCAGGGCCTATACAAGTGGGAGAACGGCCGCGCAGTGAAGCCGGAAGTGCCGAAGGACTACGAAGCACCGGCCGACCTGGAGGACCGCCTGATCCTGCCGCTGCTCAACGAAGCGGTGGCCTGCCTGTACGACGGCGTGGTCAGCGATGGCGACCTGCTCGATGCCGGCGTGATCTTCGGTACCGGCTTTGCCCCGTTCCGCGGCGGCCCGATCCAGCACATACGCGCCACCGGCGCCGACGTACTGGTCGAGCGCCTCAAGACCTTGCAGTCGCGCTACGGCGATCGCTTCGCACCGCGACCGGGCTGGGACATGCCAGCACTGCGCCAACCGGTGGCTTGAGCCGCTGACGAAACAACAACGCCGCCCTTTCGGGCGGCGTTTTTTTTCAGGGATGCGGATGCCCGTGATGTCCCTGCGCGTCGGCATCCCCGGCCGGATCACGCGCATGGTCATGGGCATGCGCATGGCCGTGCTGATGCGCGGCCTCCCCGTCATGTGATTCGTGCGAATGCGGTTGCGCCGCGTGCACCTGGCAATCGTCGCCGCAATGATCGGCCTCGACCTGCAGGGTCACGTGGTCGATCTCGAAGCGCTCATGCAGCAGCGCTGTCAGCGTGCGGCGCAGCTCGTCGTTATCCACTTCGTCGGCCACCACCACGTGCGCGGTCAGCGCCGGCGTGCTCGATGCCAGCGCCCATACGTGCAGGTCGTGCACGTCCAGCACACCCGACTGCGCACGCAGCGCGCCGCGCACCTGGGCCACGTCCACGCCCTTGGGCACGCCCTCCAGCAATACATTGAGCGCCTCGCGCACCAGCACCCACGTGCGTGGCAGCACCCACAGCCCGATCAGCACCGCGATCACCGGGTCGATCCACTGCCAGCCGGTCCAGCGAATGGCCAACGCACCGAGGATCACGCCCACCGAACCGAGCATGTCGCTCCAGACCTCCAGGTAGGCGCCTTTGACGTTGAGGCTATCGCCGGCGCCGGCGCGCAGCAGGCGCATGGCGATCAGGTTCACGATCAAGCCGAGGAAGGCGATGATCAGCATGCCGCTGGAGCCGACTTCCACCGGCTGGTTGAAACGCTGCACCGCCTCGATCAGGATGTAGATCGCCACGCCGAACAGCAGCGCACCGTTGGCCAGCGCGCCGAGGGCTTCCAGTCGCGCATAGCCGTAAGTGCGGCGCGCATCGGGCGGACGCCGGCTCAGGCGCACCGCCACCAGGGCGATGGTCAACCCCAGGGTGTCGGTGGCCATGTGCGCCGCGTCGGAAAGCAACGCCAGCGAGCCGGTGAGGAAGGCGCCGATGATTTCGGCGAAAAGAAAAGTGCCGGTCAGGCCGAGCGCCCACCACAACGGCTTTTCGTGGCGGATCTCGCTGGGGGCGTGGCTGTGGTCGTGTCCCATCGCGTGCATTCCTGGAGCAGGCGCCCAAGATAAAACGCGATGCACGCGGAGACTATTACGTTACTGCATCGTCCGCTGCCCTCACCCCCTACCCCTCTCCCGGAGGGAGAGGGGAGCATGCACTGCGGCGGTGACTGCTGCCCTCACCCCTGCCCCTCTCCCGGAGGCAGAGGGGAAAGCTGGTGCTTGCTGCTCAGTTGTCCGAGACCAGCTTTACCACCGAGGAGAAATCCAGCTTGCCGTGGCCGGCGCGACTGTTCATCGCGTAGAGGTTGCGCGCCAGTTCGCCCAGCGGGATCGATGCGCCCACGCCCATCGCCGCCTCCACCGCCAGGCCCAGGTCCTTGAGCATCAGGTCGTTGCCAAAGCCCCCGGTGTAACCGCGCGAGGCCGGTGCGTTCTCCAGCACGCCCGGCCACGGGTTGCACACTTCCGTGGCCCAGCTGCGGCCCGTGCTGACCGCCATCATCTGCGATAGCACCTTCGGGTCCAGGCCATGCGCCTGGCCCAATGCAATGGCCTCGCCGGTCACCGCCATGATCACGCCCAGCGCCATGTTGTTGCACAGCTTGGCCACCTGGCCGGCACCGCTGTCGCCCACGTGGAAGATGTTCTTGCCCATTGCCTGCAAGACCGGACGCGCCCGTTCCAGCGCCTGGGCCGCGCCGCCGACGATGAAGGTCAGCGTGCCCGCGGCCGCCCCGGCGGTGCCGCCGGAGACCGGTGCGTCGAGCATCTGCAGGCCTCGCGCGGCGGCGGCGTCGGCAACCTTGCGCGCGGTGGCCGGGGCGATCGTGCTGCAATCGATCACCAGCGCGCCAGCCGGGATCTGCGCCAGGATGCCGTTGTCGCCCAGGTACAGCCCTTCGACATGGCGGCTGGCCGGCAGCATCGAGATGACCACCTCGGCCTCGGCCAGCGTGTCGGCTGCAGAAGCGGCAGCGACCGCGCCCGCGTCGGCGGCATGTGCGAGCGCCTCGGGCACCAGGTCGAACACGCGCAGCGCGTGGCCGGCCTTGGCCAGGTTGGTGGCCATCGGCCCACCCATGTTGCCCAATCCGATGAAAGCGATCCGACTCATTGCACTGTCTCCGTCAAGCGTGGCCCAGGTCTGCGAGCGGGTGCGCCGCGGCCGTCCAGGGGGATGAAAAGAAGGCCTGCGCCCAGGCCGCGTCGGCCTGCGCCAGCGTGGCCGGCTGCCAATGCGGCTGCCGGTCCTTGTCGATCAGCAAGGCGCGGATGCCTTCGGCGAAATCGCCGTGCGCGGCGGCATGCAGCGCCACGACATATTCGGTGCGGAAGGTATCGGCCAGGGTGCGCGTGCCGGCGGCGCGCTGCAGCTCCCAAGCCAATCGCGCCGAACCCGGCGAACCGGCGGCGAGGGTCGCGCGCGCGGCCTGCAGCCAGGGATCTTCGCTGCCTACCGCGCAGATCGCCGCGACCACTTGCTCCAGCGTCGAAGCACTCACCCACTGTTCGATCAAGTCGGCGTGGATCTGCAACGGGCCCGGTTCCTGCGGCTGTGACATGCCCCGCAGGAACGTATCGAGCTGCGCACGGTCAGTCACCGCATCGCCGCGCCAGGCGTGCGCGGTGAGCGCCTCGATCACCGCCTCGTACTGCGCGTGCTGCAGGGCGTAATCGGCCAGGCCTGCATAGATGGCATCGCTGGGGTTCAACGGCGCGCCAGTCAGGGCGAGGAACAGGCCAGCCCCGCGCGGCACGCGCTGCATCAACCAGCTGCCGCCCACGTCGGGAAACAGGCCAACGGTGATTTCCGGCATCGCCAGCTTCGAGCGCTCGGTCACCACGCGATGGCTGGCGCCGGACATCAGGCCGATGCCGCCCCCCATCACGATGCCGTGGCCCCAGCACAGGATCGGCTTCGGATAAGTATGGATGTAGTAGTCGAGGCGGTATTCCTCCTCGAAGAACTGCGCCGCGTAGCTATTGGCGGTGACATCGGCCACGCCGGACTGGCGATGCTCGACCATGCTGCGATACAGGCCGTGCAGATCACCCCCGGCGCAGAACGCCTTCTCACCGGCCCCGCGCATCACCACGCAGGCAATGGACGCATCCGCCGCCCAGCTGCGCAGCTGCGCATCGAGCAACCGGGTCATCTCCAGTGACAGGCCGTTGAGAGTCTTGGGCGAATTGAGCGTGGCGATGCCGATATGCCGGCCATCGCGGCCTTGGCGGGTTTCCAACAGCACCGGCGCTTGCGCGGACTCGGCGATGTTCATGCGTTCCGCCATTGCGGGGCGCGCTTTTCCAGGAACGCAGCGACACCCTCGACCTGGTCGGCGGTATCGAACAGATCGACGAAAGCCTCGCGCTCGGCGACCAATGCGGCGGCATGGCTGCCGTGGCGGGTGGCCTGTACCAGTCGCTTGCAGGCGGCCACGGCGCTCGGGCTCTGCTTGCCGGCCTTGTGCGCCCATTCGATCGCACGCGCCTTGGCCTGGCCAGTCTCGACCACCTCTTCCACCAGGCCGATGCGCAGCGCCGTGGCGGCATCAACCCGCTCACCGAGCAGGATCATCCGCTTGGCCCAGCCCTCGCCCACCAGCCGCGGCAGGTTCTGCGTGCCGCCCGCGCACGGCAACAAACCCACCGTGGCTTCCGGCAACGCCATCTGCGCCTGGGTTTCGGCAATGCGCAGATCACAGGCCAGCGCGCACTCCAGGCCGCCACCCATCGCATAACCATTGATCGCCGCGATGGAGACACCGCGGAAGGCACTGAGTGCTTCAAAGGCTTCGCCAAAACGCCGCGCCGCCGCGCGTGCGCCGGCCTTGTCGCCATCGGCGAACTGCTTCAGGTCGGCGCCGGCGGAGAAGAACTTCTGCCCTTCGCCGGTGATGACCAGCGCGTAGATCCCGCGATCGGCATCCAGCGCCTGCACCAGGTCGCGCAGCGCGGCCAGGCTGTGCACGGTCCAGGTGTTGGCAGGCGGGTTGCTCAAGGTGACGATGGCGACGTTCCCATCGCGCTCCACCTGCAGGCCGGCGTGTTCGCGCTGCAACCAATCGCTCATCGCAGCTCCTCATCGGTGGAAAGCAGGTGGCGGGCGATGATCATGCGCATGACCTCGTTGGTGCCCTCCAGGATCCGGTGCACGCGGCTGTCGCGCAGCAGGCGCTCGATCGGGTACTCGCGGATATAGCCGTAGCCGCCGTGGATCTGCAGCGCTTCGTCGCAGATCGAAAAACCCGCATCCGTGGCGAAGCGCTTGGCCATCGCGCACCACACCGTGGCATCGCGGGCGCCGGCATCGAGTTTGCGCGCGGCGGTATGCACCATCTGCCGCGCGGCCACCAGTTGGGTCGCCATGTCGGCGAGCTTGAACTGCAGGGCCTGGAAATCGGCCAGCTTCTTGCCGAACTGGCGACGCTCGCCCATGTAACGGCGCGCCGCATCCAGCGCGCCCTGCGCCGCACCCAGCGAGCAGGCGGCGATGTTGATGCGGCCGCCATCGAGCGCCTTCATCGCCAGCTTGAAGCCTTCGCCTTCCTTGCCGAGCAGGTTGCCGGCCGGGATGCGCACGCCCTCGAAGGTGATGCCGCGAGTCGGCTGGCTGTTCCAGCCCAGCTTGTCTTCCTTGCGACCGTAGGTGATGCCGGCAGCATCGGCGGGCACCGCGAAGGCGCTGATGCCACGCGCGCCGTCTTCGCCAGTGCGCGCCATCACCACCAGCAGGTCGGTCGAACCTGCGCCGGAAATGAAGGCCTTGCTGCCATCGAGCACGTATTCGTCGCCATCACGCACCGCGCGCGTCTTCAGCGAGGCCGCATCGGAGCCGGCGCCCGGCTCGGTCAGGCAGTACGAGGCGAGCTTCTCACCGCTGGCGAGCAACGGGCCCCAATGCTGGCGCACCGGGTCCTGGGCGAAACTGGCCACCAGCCAGGTCGCCATGTTGTGGATGCTGAAAAACGCCGAAGTCGAGGGATCGACGGCGGCCAGCTCTTCGAACACGATCGCCGAATCCAGGCGCTTCAGGCCCAGGCCGCCAAACGCTTCGTCGGTATACAGGCCACAAAAGCCCAGCTCGCCACCCTTGGCCAGCGCCTCGCGGGGGAACTTGGATTCCTCGTCCCAGCGCGCGGCATTCGGCGCCAGTTCCTTCAGCGCGAACTCGCGCGCGGCCTGGCGGAAGGCTTCCTGTTCTTCGTTGAGGTCGGCCGAATCAAACGGCAAATTCATTGCAGCGTTCATTGCGGTCACTTCAGGTTGATGGTGGTGTTGACGCCATGGCCCAGCGTGCTGTCGTCGAACCAGCGCGCGGTGACGGTCTTGGTCTGGGTGTAGAACATCACGACCTGCTTGCCGTAGGGGCCGAGGTCACCGAGCTTGGATGCACGCGAACCGGTGAACGAGAACATCGGCACCGGCACCGGGATCGGCACGTTGATGCCGACCTGGCCGACGTCGATGTCTTCCTGGAAACGCCGCGCGGCCGCGCCGGACTGGGTGAACAGCGCCGTGCCGTTGCCGTTCGGGTTGGCGTTGACCAGGGCGATGGCGTCTTCCAGCGTCTCGGCTTCGAGAATCACCAGCACCGGCCCGAAGATTTCTTCGTCATAGATGCGCATGCCCGGCTTGACCCCGGAGAAGATCGTCGGGCCGACGAAATTGCCCTGCTCATAGCCGGCCACCTGCGGCTTGCGGCCATCCAGTTCGAGCTTGGCGCCCTGCGCGATGCCCGATTCGATCAGGCCTTCCACGCGCTCGCGCGCGGCGCAGGAAATCAGCGGGCCCACATCGGTGCCGGCCTCGGTGCCGCCGTTGACCTTCAGCGTCCTGGCCTTGGCCACCAGGTCCGCAATCCAGCTGCGCGCCTCACCCACCATCACCAGGGTGGAGGCGGCCATGCAGCGCTGGCCGGCCGCGCCAAACGCCGCGCCGGCCATGGCGTTGAGGGTCTGTTCCTTGTTCGCGTCCGGCAGCACCACGGCGTGGTTCTTCGCGCCCATCATGCATTGCACGCGCTTGCCGGCCATCGAAGCGCGCTGGTAGACGTGCGTGCCGACCTTGGTCGAGCCCACGAACGACACCGCCTGGATGTCCGGGTGGTCGCAGATCGCATTGACTACGTCCGGGCCGCCATGCACGACGTTGAGCACGCCCTTGGGCAGGCCGGCTTCCAGCGCAAGCTCGACCAGGCGCATGGTCACCATCGGGTCCTGCTCGGACGGCTTGAGCACGAAGGTGTTGCCGGTGGCGATCGCCATCGGGAACATCCACAGCGGGATCATCGCCGGGAAATTGAACGGGGTGATGCCGGCGCACACGCCCAGCGGCTGCAGCAGCGTGTAGGTATCCACGCCGGTGGCGACGTTGTTGGCCAGCTCGCCCAATTGCAGGTTGCCGATCGCGGCAGCGTGCTCGACCACTTCCAGGCCGCGGAACACATCGCCCTCGGCATCGGGCAGGGTCTTGCCCTGCTCGGCGGTGAGCAGCGCGGCCAGCTCGCCCATGTGCTCGCGGATCAGCTGCTGGTACTTGAGGAAGATGCGCGCGCGCGTGCCGATCGGGGTCTTGCGCCAGGTCTTGAAGGCTTCCTTGGCGGCGGCCACGGCCGCGTCCACTTCGGCGGTGGTGCAGAACGGCACCTGGGCCAGCACGGCCTGGGTGGCCGGATTGACCACGTCCCGCCAGTCGGAGGTGGCCGATTCGACGAACTGGCCATCGATCAGCAGGGCAACGCGGGACACGGACTCACTCATGGGACTTCACCGGCAAACGGGGGACATGCTTCGCATTGTTCGCACCTGACGACGCAAATTCAGCCCCCTACACGCTTAATCGCGCTAATCTCGCGGCACCATTCTGCGAAGTTTGCAAAGATGCCCCCTTCCCAACGCCAGCTGGGCCTGCGCCTGCAGCGCCTGCGCCAGCGCCACGGCCTGACCCAGGCCGAGCTGGCGCGGCGCCTGGCGCTGTCGCCGAGCTACCTGAACCAGATCGAGCGCAACCAGCGCCCGTTGACCTTGGCGGTGCAGCAGCGCCTGCGCGACACCCTGGGCGACCTGGACGACCTGCTTGACCGCGACGACCCGGCCGCCCTGGTCGAGCCACTGGCCGAAACCATGCGCGCGCTCGGCCACACCGGCATCGGCCCGACCGAACTGCGCGCCCTGGCCGGCAACCTGCCGCAGGTGGCCAATGCCCTGCTCGACCTGCACCGGCAACATCGCCACCTGCAGGAGCGCGCGGCGGTGCTGGAACTGCAGATCGGCGCCGAGCACGCCGCCGCGCCGATGCTCTCGCCCGGTGACCACGTGCGCGACTACTTCAACCGCGAGCACAACCACATCCCCGAACTGGACGACCTGGCCGAGGCGCTCTACACCGAATTCGACCTCAGCCCGGAAACCCTCGCCCCGCGCCTGCGCCAGTTGCTGGCCGATCGACATGGCTTGCGCGTGCGCCAAGGCCTGCAGGGCGAAGGCGACAAGCGCCACTACGACGCGGCGGCGCGCACCCTGTGGCTGCCGTCGCACCTCAAGCCCGGCCAGCAATCGTTCCAGATGGCCGCGCAATGGGCGCTGCTCGAGCATGCCGCGGTGATCGATGCACTCAGCGCGCGTGCCGGCTTCGATGACGCCGAACGCATCGCCATGGCCCGCATCGGCTTTTCCAACTACTACGCCGGTGCACTGGTAATGCCTTACGGCGCCTTCCTGCGCAGCGCCGAAGACAGCCGCTATGACATCGAATGGCTGGCGCAGCGCTTTGGCGTCGGTTTCGAAGCCGTGTGCCATCGGCTGAGCACGCTACAGCGCCGCGGCGCGACCGGCCTGCCGTTCTTCTTCATGCGCGTGGACCGCGCCGGCAATGTGTCCAAGCGCCACTCGTCCACCGACTTCCACTTTTCCCAGCTCGGCGGCGCCTGCCCGCTATGGATCGTGTACGAGGCGTTCAACCAGCCCGGCCGGATCCTGACCCAGGTCGCGCGCATGCCCGATGGCCGCCAGTATTTCTGGATCGCGCGCCAGGTGAGCAGTGGCGCGCCGGGCTTCGGCCAGCCACGCAAGACCTTCGCCCTGGCCCTGGGCTGCGACCTGCGCCAGGCCGAGCGGATGGTGTATTCGCGCGGCCTGGACCTGACCGGCGCCAACGCCGTGCCGATCGGCCCGGGCTGCCTGACCTGCGAACGCACCGATTGCCTGCAGCGCGCGTTCCCGCCTTTGCGGCGCAGCGCCGCGGGTTGAGCGCGCGCATCTTCCGGTACGCCAACGTTGTCGATTCCTGCGCCAGCACGAGCAATACGCGCCGCCTGCCTGCGGGTGCATCCACTACACTGGTGCACTCGGCCGCACGCCGCTCAATCGCCCCGCAGCAGACTCCATGACGTCGGAAAAAGCCCCAGAACACACCCCGCTGATGAAGCAGTTCTTTGCAGCCAAGGCCGACTATCCGGACCTGATGCTGTTCTTCCGCATGGGCGATTTCTACGAGCTGTTCTACGACGACGCACGCAAGGCCGCGCGACTGCTGGACATCACGCTCACCCAGCGCGGCAGCTCGGGCGGCGCGCCGATCCCGATGGCCGGCGTGCCGGTGCATGCTTACGAAGGCTATCTGGCGCGCTTGGTGGCGCTGGGCGAATCGGTGGCGATCTGCGAGCAGATCGGTGATCCGGCGCTGGCCAAGGGCCTGGTCGAACGCAAGGTGGTGCGGGTCGTCACGCCCGGCACGGTGACCGACGAAGCCTTGCTGGACGAGCGTCGCGACACGCTGCTGATGACCCTGTCGCGCAGCAAGGCCGGTTACGGCCTGGCCTGGGCCGACCTGGCCGGCGGGCGCTTCCTGGTCAATGAAGTGGACAACGACGATGCGCTCGAAGCCGAGCTGGCGCGCCTGGAACCGGCCGAACTGCTGATTCCGGATGAGGAAGGCTGGCCGGAATTCCTGCGCCAGCGCACCGGCCTGCGACGCCGCGCGCCGTGGCTGTTTGACGCCGACAGCGGCCGCCGGCAATTGCTGCAGTTCTTCAAGCTGCACGACCTCACCGGTTTCGGCATCGAGGAAAAGCCGCGCGCCATTGCCGCGGCCGGCGCGCTGCTGGGCTATGTCGAAGAGACGCAGAAGCAACGCCTGCCGCACCTCACCGCGATCGCGATGGAGACAGCGGCTGAGGCGATCTCGATGAACGCGGCCACGCGCCGCCATCTCGAACTCGATACCCGCGTCGATGGCGATACCCGTCATACGCTGCTGGGGGTGCTCGACAGCACGGTCTCGCCGATGGGTGGGCGATTGCTGCGGCGCTGGCTGCACCGGCCGCTGCGCCTGCGCGAGGTGCTGGTGCAGCGCCACCACGCCGTGGGCACGCTGATTGATCGCGGCACCGAGGCCGACCTGCGCGAACGCTTCCGCGCGCTCGGCGATATCGAACGCATCCTCACCCGCGTGGCCCTGCGCTCGGCGCGTCCGCGTGACATGTCCACGCTGCGCGATGGCCTGGGCATGCTGCCGCAAGTCGCCGCCTTGCTGGCGCCGCTGGATTCGCCGCGCCTGCAGGCACTGGCTGCGGAACTCGGTGAGCACGCGCAGATCGCACATCTGCTGGCCAGCGCGGTGGCCGAGCAGCCGCCGCTCAAGCTCAGCGATGGCGGGGTGATCGCCGGCGATTACGATGCCGAGCTGGACGAACTGCGCCGGCTCTCGACCCATGCGGACCAGTTCCTGATCGACCTGGAGCTGCGCGAGCGCGAGAGCAGCGGCATTTCGACGCTGAAGGTGGGCTACAACCGCGTCCACGGTTATTACATCGAGATCAGCAAGGGCCAGTCGGACAAGGCGCCGCTGCATTACAGCCGCCGGCAGACGCTGACCAACGCCGAGCGTTACATCACCGAAGAGCTGAAGTCGTTCGAGGACAAGGTGTTGTCGGCGCGCGAGCGCTCGCTGTCGCGCGAGAAGCTTCTGTATGAAGGCCTGCTCGATGCGCTGGGAGAGCACCTGGAGCCACTCAAGCGCTGCGCTGCCGCGCTCAGCGAACTCGATGTACTAACCGCGTTCGCAGAACGTGCGCAGGCACTGGATTGGGCACAACCGGAGCTGGAAACCGCGCCCTGCCTGCGCATCGAGCGCGGCCGCCATCCGGTGGTCGAAGCGGTGCGCGAGCAGCCGTTCGAGCCCAACGATCTCAACCTCGATCCGGACCGGCGCATGCTGGTGATCACCGGTCCGAACATGGGCGGCAAGTCCACCTACATGCGGCAGAACGCATTGATCGTGCTGCTGGCGCATATCGGCAGCTACGTGCCGGCGCGGCGTGCGGTGATCGGACCGATCGACCGCATCCTGACCCGCATCGGCGCGGGCGATGACCTGGCCAAGGGCCAATCGACCTTCATGGTCGAGATGGCCGAGACCAGTTACATCCTGCACCACGCCACGGCGCACTCGCTGGTGCTGATGGATGAGATCGGCCGCGGCACCTCGACCTACGATGGCCTGGCGTTGGCCGATGCGGTGGCGCGCCATCTTGCCCATCGCAATCGTTGCTACACGTTGTTCGCCACGCATTACTTCGAGCTGACCGCGTTGGCGGACGAGACTGTGGAGGGCGGCGCGAGCGGTATCGCCAATGTGCACCTGGATGCGGTGGAGCACGGTGAGGCGCTGGTGTTCATGCATGCGGTAAAGGAAGGCCCGGCCAATCGGAGCTTCGGCTTGCAGGTGGCGGCGCTGGCGGGTTTGCCGCGCGACACCGTGGCACAGGCGAGGCGGCGATTGGCCGAACTGGAACAGCGGGGTGGGCAGACGCATGCGGCGGAGATGGCACCGGAGGCGTTGGGCTCGCCGCAGCAATATGGGTTGTTTGCGCCGTCTTCGGCAGCGGTCGATGCGCTGAAGGCGCTGGACCCGGATGAGCTGACGCCGAAGCAGGCGATGGAAGCGCTTTATCGGTTGAAGGCGCTGGTGTAAGGGCAGCCCTCATCCTGCCCCTTCGGGCACCCTCATCCGCTCCTTCGGGGCACCCTCATCCGCCCCTTCGGGGCACCCTCATCCGCCCCTTCGGGGCACCCTCATCCGCCCCTTCGGGGCACCTTCTCCCGCAAGCGGGAGAAGGGAGGGGTGCACGCTCCGCTTTGTCGCTTCGCTCCCCTCTCCCGCTTGCGGGAGAGGGGTTGGGGGTGAGGGGTTGGGGTGAGGGAGCCGAAGGCTGATGCAGTTTCGTAGACACCGAGGTAATGCCCCTCTGCTAGCCTCGATGGCCCGCCAACCCGGCTCTGCCAGGACGCCGTCATGAGCACCACTCCGCTCGCCAACAATCTCTTCCAGCAGCTGCAAGGTTCGGGCATCGACCAGATCGCCTCACAGCTCGGCGTGCAACCTGCACAGGCCCAATCCGCCGTCGCCACCGCCCTGCCCTTGCTGATGGGCGCACTCGGTCGCAACGCGCAACAGCCACAAGGCGCCGATGCCCTGCTCGGCGCCCTCCAGCGCGACCACATGCCCGCCGATGGCGGCCTCAATATCGAAGGCCTGCTGGGCTCTGTCCTCGGCGGCGGCGCCAGTAGCCCGCAGACTAACGGCGCCGGCATCCTAGGCCACATCTTCGGCGGCAATGCGCCCCAGGCCGCCAACGGCCTCGGCCAGGCCACCGGCCTGGACAGTGGCCGCTCCAGTCAGTTGCTGCAGATCCTCGCGCCCATCGTCTTGTCCTTCCTCGCGCAGCGTTTCCTCAGCGGCGGCAACGCCGCACAGCTCGGCCAGGCGCTGGGCGAGGAACACCAGCAGGCGCGCGCCGAGCCCGGCTTGTCCGGTCTGCTGGGCAACGTGCTCGACCAGGACGGCGATGGCCAGCTCGGTGTCGGCGACTTGTTGAAACTCGGCACCGGGCTGTTCGGCAATACCCGTTGAGCCCCCGTGCGATGCGCTTGGCGCATCGCACCATTGACCGTAGCTATCAGGTCATTCGAATTATTCGAATTCACCTTCGATCCGGCGCTACGTATCGTCTTCAGATCCTGACACGTCCCAAACCCAGGTACTCGATCCGGAATGATCGGGTGGTCTCTCGTCTGTACGAACCAAGGTGGACATTCCATGACCAGCGAAGCGAAGTGCCCGTTCAACCATGCCGCCGGCGGCGGCACCAGCAACAAGGATTGGTGGCCCGATCAACTGCGCGTCGACCTGCTGCACCAGCATTCGGATAAATCCAACCCGCTCGGCAAGAAGTTCAACTACGCCGACGAATTCAAGAAGCTCGATTTCCAGGCGCTGAAGAATGACCTTCGCGCACTGATGACCGATTCGCAGGAATGGTGGCCGGCCGACTTCGGCCATTACGGCCCGCTCTTCGTCCGCATGGCCTGGCACAGTGCCGGTACCTATCGCATCGGCGATGGACGCGGCGGCGGTGGCCGCGGCCAACAGCGCTTCGCGCCGCTCAACAGCTGGCCGGACAACGTCAGCCTCGACAAGGCGCGCCGGCTGCTGTGGCCGATCAAGCAGAAATACGGCCAGGGCATTTCCTGGGCGGACTTGATGATCCTCACCGGCAACGTCGCCCTGGAATCGATGGGGTTCAAGACGTTTGGTTTCGGCGGCGGGCGCGAAGACGTGTGGGAGCCGGACCTGGATGTGTACTGGGGCAACGAGCGCACCTGGCTCGGTGGCGACATCCGCTACGCCAAGAGCGAACCGGGCGACGATGAAGGCCAGCTCGTGGCCGATGCAGACCTGCATGGCCACGAACACGACCGCACCGATTCCCGGGGCCGCAACCTGGAGAACCCGCTCGCCGCCGTGCAAATGGGCCTGATCTACGTCAACCCCGAAGGGCCGGACGGCAACCCGGATCCGATCGCCGCCGCGCACGATATCCGCACGACCTTCGCGCGCATGGCGATGAACGATGAAGAGACCGTGGCACTGATCGCCGGTGGCCACACGTTCGGCAAGACCCATGGCGCCGGCCCGGCCGACAACGTGGGCCGCGAACCGGAGGCCGGCGAACTCGAACAACAAGGACTGGGCTGGAGCAACAGCTTCGGCAGCGGCCGCGGCGCCGACACCATCACCAGCGGCCTGGAAGTCACCTGGACCAGCACGCCGACCAAGTGGAGCAACAACTTCTTCTGGAATTTGTTCGGCTTCGAGTGGGAGCTGAGCAAGAGCCCGGCCGGTGCGAACCAGTGGACGCCCAAGGGCGGCATGGGCGCCAACACCGTGCCGCACGCGCACGACAAGGACAAGCGCATCGCCCCCTCGATGCTCACCACCGATCTGTCGCTGCGCATGGACCCGGCCTACGAAAAGATCGCGCGCCGCTTCATGGAGAACCCGGACGAATTCGCCGATGCCTTCGGCCGCGCCTGGTTCAAGCTGACCCATCGCGACATGGGCCCGCGTGTGCGCTATCTCGGCCCGGAAGTGCCGGCGGAAGAACTGATCTGGCAAGACCCGCTGCCCAAGCCGACCCAGGCGCCGATCAGCGACGCCGATATTGCCGCGCTCAAGCAGAAGATCGCCGCCTCCGACCTGAGCGTGGCCCAGCTGGTGTCCACGGCATGGGCGTCGGCGGCGACCTTCCGCGGCTCGGACAAGCGCGGCGGCGCCAACGGGGCGCGCATTCGCCTTTCGCCGCAGAAGGACTGGGCAGTGAACCAGCCCGAACAGCTCGGCGCGGTGCTCAAGACGCTGGAAGCCATCCAGTCCGATTTCAACAGCGGCGGCAAGCAGGTGTCGCTGGCGGATCTGATCGTGCTGGGCGGCAACGTCGGCATTGAGCAGGCCGCCAGGCAGGCAGGTGTCGAAGTCAGCGTACCGTTCACGCCGGGCCGCGTGGATGCCACGCAGGAACAGACCGACGCCGAATCGTTCGCGCCGCTGGAGCCGGTGGCCGATGGCTTCCGCAACTACCTCAAGGCCAGCTTCGCAGTGCCGGGCGAGCACTTGCTGATCGATCGCGCGCAGCTGCTGACCCTGACCGCGCCGGAAATGACCGTGCTGGTGGGCGGCCTGCGCGTGCTGGGCGCCAATGCAGGCAACGCGCGCGAAGGCGTGTTCACTGACAAGCCCGGCACGCTCAGCAATGACTTCTTCGTCAATCTGCTCGATACCGGCACCGAGTGGAAGCCAACCTCGAAACATCGCGAGACGTTCCAGGGCAGCGCACGCCAAGACGGTGAGGCCCGCTGGACCGCTTCGCGAGTGGACCTGGTGTTCGGTTCGAACTCGGTATTGCGCGCGATCGCCGAGGTGTATGCCAGTGCCGATGCCAAACCGCGCTTCGTACAGGACTTCGTCGCGGCGTGGACCAAGGTGATGAACCTGGATCGCTTCGACCTGCGCTGAGCGCAATGCCCGCGTAAAGCAAAACGCCCCGGCCAGGCCGGGGCGTTTCTTTTACGGCGCATCGCCCACCGGTTGCGTGCGCCGTAGGTTAAAGGGCTTCAGGCGACCGCTCGCAGGCGCCTGGCACGCAGCAGGTATTCGTATCGCGCTACAGCGCGTCAATGTCACCGAGCGCGCGAATCAAGCGTCGTGCGCGCTTGTCGGGCCGATGTTCCGGTGCCTGGTAGCCATCGCGATGCGCCACGCGCTCGGCACGCAGCTGTGCGCGGCGCAGCTTTGACGCTTCGCTCTCGACGTACAGCGCCTGCGCCGTGAGTGCCGGCCCGCGCTGTTCGCTCAGCCCCAATACCTGGATCTCGAACACTTCCTCGCCACGTACCACGCGCAAGGCCTGGCCGGGGCGCACATTGCGCGATGGCTTGGGCCGCTGCCCATCGACCTCAACCTTGCCAGTGTCCACGGCCTGCTTGGCCAGGCTGCGGGTCTTGTAGAACCTTGCCGCCCACAACCAGATGTCCAGGCGCACGCCTGCCAGGGGAATAGCCGTTTCAGTCATTCTTCTTGCCGAAATCCACCTTCATGTTGCCCTTGCTGCTGTCTTCGCTCGACCAGCGCACGCTGCGGTCGGGCTCGCAGGCGCGATCGCGGGCAGAGGGCATGCCGCTATCGCGTGCGGTGCTGATCGGCTCACCCCCGACCAGGCATTCAGGGCGCTTGGCCGCCACGGCATCGGCCTGCAGGCCGGTATCGCTCGCACAACCGGCAAGCGCCAGCACGCCTGCCAGACACCCAACGATCCGCATGTTGCGCATGGATTGCTCACCGCGGCCGCGCGGGGTGCGGCCTTCGCAGCGGATCTTAGGCCTCGCGCGGCCGGGCGACAAATGCCCCGGCCATCGCTCAGCGCTTGTCGCGAGTGCCCATCGGCAGCTTCATCGCCGGCGCCGGGCGGCAGTCGCCCGGCCGCAGCGCGCCCATGCCTTCCCGGTCGTGGTAGGAACTGGCCGAGGGCGGGCAATCGGTCGCCATGCCCGGCGTGGCGAAGGAATCGGCGCGACTGCGATTGCCCGCGCAGCCGAGCAGCAGGCTGCTGGCGAGCAGCAGCACGATAAGCAGAAGACGATTGCGCATGGCGGCCTCACTGGTGTGCGGTAGCCCATGCTAGGCGTAGCACCGGGTTCAAGCCTGTGTCTGGCGGCGCGGAATCACGCATCGGTACAACTCGGCGCATCCGATGACAGCGCCGCGGCCATTTCCCGCTTGCGCAGGGTCCAGGACGGCTGTGGCGCGTCACTCCAGTGCCATCGGCCACACTGCCCGGTCACGTGGCGTGGTGATAGTGTGCGCCGTCCCCGCCGTGGCATCGAGTGCATGACCAGACCTGCGAACCTCACCGAAGGCCCGATTGGGCGCAACCTGCTGCTGTTCGCGCTGCCGATCCTGGCGGGCAACATGGCGCAGTCGCTCAACGGCTCGGTCAATGCTGTGTGGATCGGGCGTTACCTGGGCGAATCGGCGCTGACGGCCGCGGCGAACGCCAACAACATCATGTTCTTCCTGATCGGCTCGGTGTTCGGTATCGGCATGGCCGCGACGATCCTGATCGCGCAGGCGATCGGCGCCAGCAACGTGCAGCAGGCGCGGCGGGTGATGGGTACCAGCGCCACCTTCTTCTTTGGCCTGTCGGTCGTGATCGCCGCTGCCGGCTGGTGGCTTTCGGGCCGGATGCTGGCGGCGATGGGCACGCCGCACGACGCCCTGCCATTGGCCGAGGCGTACCTGCGGGTGATCTTCCTGGCGATGCCGCTGCTGTACATGTTCGCGTTCCTGTCCGCCGCCTTGCGTGGCGCCGGCGACTCGCGCACACCTTTCCGGTTCCTGCTGCTGGCGGTGGCGCTGGACATCGTGCTCAACCCGCTGCTGATTTTCGGCCTGGGGCCGATGCCGAAACTGGGCATCGCCGGCGCGGCCTGGGCCACCTTCTTCGCCCAGGCCATCGCCCTGAGCGGCCTGCTGCTGTACATGCGCCACAAGCGCCACCTGCTGTGGCTGGGGCGCCATGACATGGCGATGTTCCGGATCGACGCGGACATCCTGCGCGCGCTCATCGTCAAGGGCGTGCCGATGGGATTGCAGATGGTGCTGATCTCGCTGGCGATGATCGCGATGATGACGATGGTCAACGGCTACGGCACCGACACGGCCGCGGCGTATGGCGCCGCGATGCAGTTGTGGACGTATGTGCAGATGCCGGCGATGGCCATTGGCGCGGCGTGTTCGTCGATGGCGGCGCAGAACGTGGGCGCCGGGCGCTGGGATCGGGTGGATGCGACCGCGCGCAACGGCGTGGCGATCAACTTCCTGATGACGGGCCTGCTGATCGTGCCGTTGATCCTGCTCGATCGCTGGACGCTGGCGTTGTTCCTACCCGAGCACGGCGTAGCGCTGGACGTGGCGCGGCATCTGAACCACATCTCGATCTGGTCGTTCCTGTTGTTCGGCGTGACGTTCGTGGTGTCCGGCGTAGTGCGTTCGACGGGCGCGGTGATTCCACCGTTGGTGATCCTGGGTCTGTCGCTGTGGGGGATCCGCGTGCCGTTCGCGCATCTGCTGGCGCCGACGATGGGGGCCGATGCGGTGTGGTGGAGTTTTCCGATCAGCGCGGCGTGCGCGATGCTGATGTCGTTGGCTTATTACCGTTGGGGTCGCTGGCGCAAGGCGCACATGCTCACGCCGCATGCCAAGGCGCGTCCGGAGGAAGTCGCGGTGCCGGCGGAAGTGCCTGCGCAGCCGCCTTCGCCTGTGGCTGATAGTGCACCGTAGTTCCTCTATCCCCCGCGGCTGTCGCCGCGCCCCTGAAGTTCGCGATGCGAACTCCAGGGGCCAGGCCCACACCTCGCCTACCCCCGCGCCTGTCGGCGCGCCCCCCTAACAAAGGGGGGCTGTTTCTCCATTTGGTTCTTTGCGCGTCTGGTGGTTTGCACTGGGCGGTAGGTTGCGTCGCCTTACGGTGCGGGCCCCGACCCCTCGGGGGCAGGCGTTTCGGTTCCGGCGTACATCCATGTACTCAGTCACCGAACGTAGGCCATCCATGGCCCACTAACGCCTGCCCCCGAGGGGTCGGTGCAAGGCGCGTCATTTCCCCACTTCGAAAAAGCAGAGCCGCTCTTCGGACCGGTCGCGGCGGTCTGTGAGGCGTCCGGGGGCGAGACCCCTTATCGGGGGCATGTGGCGACATGGATGTCGCCACATGAGCTCGAGTCCATGGATGGACGCCTTCGGCGTCCCCCGATAAGGGGTCTCGCCCCCGGACGCCAAGCGCAGAACCAAGAGAGCCGCTTCTAAGAAAAAGGCGCGCAAAGAGCCAACTGGAGAAACAGCTCCCCTTGTGCACAAGGGGGGGCGCGCCGACAGGCGCGGGGGATAGAAACACTCACATAAACAAAAAGCCGCCCTTTCGGGCGGCTTCTCGTTCGACCAGACGGGAAAACCCGCCGCGTCGGAATTACTCGGCCTTGGCAGCAGCCAGGCGGGCAGCCTTGGCCTGCGCAGCAGCAGCCAGGTCTTCCTTGATGCGGGCAGCCTTGCCTTCCAAACCACGCAGGTAGTACAGCTTGCCGGCGCGAACCTTGCCGCGACGCTTCACTTCCACCGAATCGATGATCGGGCTGTGGGTCTGGAACACGCGCTCCACGCCGTAGCCGTGCGAAATCTTGCGCACCGTGAACGAAGAGTTCAGGCCGCCGTTCTTCGTGCCGATGACCACGCCTTCATAGGCCTGGACGCGCTCACGGTTGCCTTCCTTCACCTTGACGTTCACCACGACGGTGTCGCCCTGGCTGAACTTCGGCAGTTCGCGGGTGATCTGGGCGGATTCGAATTCCGCAACAATGGACTTGTTCAGCTTGCTCATGGGACACCGATTCTTCTATTCGGGTGGTCGTGTCTTTCGACAACTTGGGCTCATGCAGTCGCAGAATTGCGCCGCACGTTTGTAATAAGTGGGTCTTGCAGGGGTGAGGCGAATATTCCGCCATCCAGGCCAAGCCGGCCGATGGGAACGCGGCATGATAGCCCAATCCCCTCGCCCGCGCTAGGTCCCAGGCCCTTTTCCGCCTTCGTCGCCCTGGCGCCGGAACGCTTCCAGCAGGGCCCGGTCGGTCTTGTCCAGCGTGGCCTCGTCCAGCAGGTCCGGTCGCCGCAGCCAGGTCCGGCCCAGCGATTGCTGGCGCCGCCAGCGCGCGATGGCGGCGTGGTTTCCCGAGCGCAGGATCTCCGGCACATCGCCCCATTCGTGACTGGCCGGCTGGGTGTAATGCGGGCAGTCCAGCAGCCCCTGGGGGCCTTCGAAACTGTCCTGGGCAGCGGATTCGGCGTCGTTCAAGGCGCCTTCCTGCAGCCGGGTCAACACGTCGATCAGCACCGCCGCACCCAGTTCACCCCCGGACAGCACGTAGTCGCCTATCGAGATCTCCTCGTCCACTTCGTGGTCGAGGAAACGTTCGTCCACGCCTTCGTAGCGACCGCACAGCAGGATCAGCCGCGGCAGCTGCGCCAGTTCGCGGGCGCGGGGCTGGGTCAGGGGTCGGCCCTGTGGGCTGAGGTAAACCACCGGCGCAGGCCGGGCGTCGGCGATGCGCGCTGCCGCCAGGCAGTCGCGCAACGGCTCGATCATCATCACCATGCCCGGGCCACCACCGTAGGGGCGGTCATCCACGCGCCGGTAGTTGCCGCTGGCGTAGTCGCGGGGATTCCAGCCCTGCAGTTCCAGCAGCCCACGCTCCTGCGCCCGCCCCACCACGCCGAAGGCGGCGCATTGGGCGATGAACTCGGGAAACAGGCTGAGGACGTCGATGCGCATGGGCGGTCGATCCGTGGCGGGGCCGGCTTGCGCCGACCCGGATTCAGAACTCGGGGTCCCAGTCGACCACGATGCGGTTGGCTTCGAAGTCCACCGACTGGACGAAATCAGGCTGCACGAACGGAATCAGCCGCTCGCGGTCGCCGCGCGTCACCAGCACATCGTTGGCACCGGTGGAGAACAGGTGCGAGACGGTGCCGAAGGCGACGCCTTCCAGGTTGAAGACTTCCAGCCCTTCCAGGTCAACCCAGTAGTACTCGTCCGCGCTCGGTGGCGGCAAGGCGCTGCGGGGCACGTAGATCTCGGTGCCGCGCATCGCTTCGACCTGGTCGCGATCGTCCACGCCCGGCAGAACTGCGGTGAGGTGCTTGCCCGATTCGCGGCCGCGCACGCCGGTCATCTGGCGCTCTTCCCCGTTCGGGGCCCGCAGGATCCAGGGCTGGTAGCGGAAAATGGACGGACGTGGCTCGGTCCAGGACTCAAGCTTGGCTTCGCCACGAACGCCAAAAGCGCCGACAATCCTGCCCAGCAGGAGGCGGCGCTCGGGATCTTTGATCATGAGGCGATCGGGGCCGCGCGTGGCGGCCCCGTCAGGATCAGGCCGCGACGGCCTGGGCCTTGGTCGCTTCCTTCATCAGGTTGCGGACCTTGTCGGTGACCTGGGCGCCGTTCTTGACCCAATGGTCAACGCGGGCGACATCCAGCACGACGCGCTGCTCGGAACCCTGCGCCACCGGGTTGTAGTAACCCAGGCGCTCGATGTTGCGGCCGTCGCGCGCGCTGCGCGAGTCGGTGACGATGATGTGGTAGAACGGACGCTTCTTGGCGCCGCCACGAGTCAGGCGAATCTTGACCATTGCTGTAGTTCCTGTATTGCCCAGTCGCCAGGATGGCGAGGTAAGCCGGCGATTATAGCGACCAGACCCGGCAAAGCCAACCCGGCCGGGCCTTTGCTGTTCACAGCGGCTGCCAGGGACACGCCGCCAGGGCCGCTTCCAACACCGGCGCGCCATCGTCCGCACCGCTGAATACGTGGCCGCCCACGTCGCCGATCGCCCGCACGCCACGGGCATTGCAGGCAAAGGCGCCTTGGAACGCACCCAACTCCGCCATCCCCACCGGCCGCACCTGCTGGGTCACGCCGATCGCTTCGAGCCCACACTGCAACAGCCGTTCCTGGGTCCCGCGCAGCGCCGGGCCGGTGGGCCAGGTGATGCCCTGCCCGTCCCACAACCCCAGGTTCCAGGTGCTGCCTTCGATGAGCTGGTCTTCGTCGCTGACGAACAGCGCGTCATCCCAGCCCTCGGCCATGGCCTGGCGACGCAGGTCGAACAACGCGAACGTGCCCGCGTGTTTGATCTCCGGCCGGTGCCGACGGAAACGCACCGGCTGCACCCGCAGCGGCGCCCCCGTCCAGTCGGTCGCAGGGGCGACGGACACCAGCAGGTCTGGCGAGGCCGGACGCAGGGGTGCACGGAAGTCGAACTCACGCGAGAACACGGTCAGCCGCAGCCAGGCGTCGGCGTGCCCGGCTTGCGTCCAGGCCAGACGGGCGTCGGCGCGGATGCGATCCGGATCCAGCTCACTGGCGAACAGCGCGCGGGTACCTTCCTGTAGGCGTTGCAGATGCAGGTCCAGCCCACGCACCGCACCCTCCACGCAGCGCAGCGAGGTGAAGTGTCCGTAGTTGACCATCGCGGCCGCCGCCAAGGTAGCGACGCTGGCCGGCTCGCCATTGCACAGCAGCACGTTCATGGCAGCAGCCCTTCGGCCTGCTGCCACCATTCGCGCAGCACGGTGGCGGCGGGACGTGCCGGGGCCATCCAGGCCGATTGCCCCGCCCAGGCCTGCATCCCCGCCAGCCGGTTGGCGCGGGCGGCTTCACGACGCATCGCCGCCGTCAGACCGCGCTGCACGGGATAGGCCTGCACGGGCGCGGCAGCGTCGGCGACTGCGCGAACATAGTCCGTCGCCAGGCCGCGACCCAGACGACCGCTGAAGGCGCGCGTTGGCCAGAGATCTTCGGGTTCGGCCTTGGCCAGTGCATCGGCCCAGGCGGTCGGCAACGCAGCTTCCGGACTTCGCAGGAACGCGGTGCCGATCTGCACGGCGCTGGCGCCCAACGTCAGCGCCGCGGCGACGCCGCGTCCATCGGCGATGCCACCTGCGGCGATGACCGGTACAGACAGCTGGTCAACCAGCCGCGGCAGCAGGGAGAACAGCCCGATCAATTGCCGCTCCGCCGCGGCTGGATCGAACGCCCCGCGATGGCCACCGGCCTCCGCGCCTTGGGCCACCACCGCATCCGCGCCAGCCGCTTGTGCCCTTCGCGCCTCGTCCAGCGTGGTGGCGCAGGCAAACCACGCAATGCCCGCAGCCTTCAGCCGCTGCACGTAGGCCGGCGCGAGTACGCCCATGATGGTCGAGGCCACCGCCGGTCGCGCCGCCAACAGCGCGTCGAACTGTGCATCGAAATCCGCGGGGGTCGCATCGCCCGCCTCGGCCGGGACCGCAGGGCCCCATTCGGCGAGAAACGCGCGCATGGCCGCTTCGGCGTCCGGATTGCGCCTGGGCGGCGGATCGACCAGCCAGAGATTGACCTGCGCCGGCCCATCGCTCAGCGCTCGGAATTGCGCCATCCACTCGGTGATATCGGCCGGTTGCGACAGCACCGCGCCCATCGCGCCCATGCTGCCGGCGTTGGCCAAGGCCGCAGACAACGGCACCGGGCAAGCGCCCGCCATCGGCGCCAGCAAGACCGGCATCGCCAGCCCGAAACGCTGCGCGAAAGCCTCCGCCCGCTGGCGCGCCGGGCCAGGCATCAGCGGAACGGCAACCCGCCGCGCCCGGCCATGCCGCCCATCATCCCGCGCATGCTGCGCATCATGCCCTTCATGCCGCCGCCCGCCAGCTTGCTCATCATCTTTTCCATCTGCTGGTACTGCTTCATCAGCTTGTTGACGTCGGCCGGCGTCAGGCCGGAACCACGCGCAATGCGCGCACGGCGCGAGCCGTTGAGCAGCGCCGGATTGCGCCGCTCCTTCTTGGTCATCGAATTGATGATGGCGATCATCCGCGGCACTTCCTTGCCGGTGACCTGGTCCTTGACGTTGTCCGGGATCTTGCCGATGCCCGGCAGCTTGTCCATCAGGCCGCCGATGCCGCCCATGTTCTGCATCTGCTCGAGCTGTTCGCGCATGTCGTTGAGGTCGAACTTCTTGCCCTTGGCGACCTTGGCCGCGAGCTTGGCGGCCTTCTCTTGGTCCACGCTCTGCTCGACCTGCTCGACCAGCGACAGCACATCGCCCATGTCGAGGATGCGGCTGGCGACGCGATCGGGATGGAACACGTCCAGGCCATCGACCTTCTCGCCCGTGCCGACGAACTTCACCGGCTTGCCGGTGATATAGCGCACCGACAGCGCAGCGCCGCCGCGTGCGTCGCCGTCGGTCTTGGTCAGCACCACACCGGTCAGCGGCAGCGCTTCACCGAAGGCCTTGGCGGTGTTGGCCGCGTCCTGACCGGTCATCGCATCGACCACGAACAGGGTTTCGACCGGCTTGACCGCAGCGTGCAGCGCCTTGATCTCGGCCATCATGGCTTCGTCGATGGCCAGGCGGCCGGCGGTATCGACCAGCAACACGTCGACGAAGGACTTCTTCGCATCGTCGATGGCGGCGCGGACGATGGCCTCGGGCTTTTGATCGGCGCTGGACGGGAAGAACAGTACGCCCACCTGCTCGGCCAGGGTCTTGAGCTGCTCGATGGCGGCCGGCCGATACACGTCGGCGCTGACCACCATCACCTTCTTCTTGCGCTTTTCCTTCAGGTGCTTGGCGAGCTTGCCCACGGTGGTGGTCTTGCCCGCGCCCTGCAGGCCGGCCATCAGGATCACCGCCGGCGCCGGCACGTTGAGGTTGAGGTCGCTGGCGGCCGAACCCATCACCGCGGTCAGCTCGTCGCGCACCACCTTGATCAGCGCCTGGCCCGGTGTCAGCGACTTGAGCACTTCCTGGCCGACCGCCCGCACCTTGATCCGCTCGATCAGGGCCTGCACCACCGGCAGCGCCACGTCGGCCTCCAGCAGCGCGATGCGCACCTCGCGCGTGGCCTCGCGGATGTTCTCCTCGGTCAGGCGACCACGGCCGCGCAGGCGCTCAAGGGTGCCGGAGAGACGTTGGGTGAGGGACTCGAACATGCGCGATGTGCCAATGGAAACGGAGGCCGATTATAGCGGCAGCGCCCGCCCGGACCGGGAACGCCCCGCCGCGCCGGTCCGGTCTGCGGCCGCGGCCCGCGGTATGCGAAACTGCCGCGATGACCGCCACCGTATTCATCGCCACTGCCCTGTACCTGCTCGCCACCGGCCTGCTGGTCAGCCACGTGGCGCGCGAAGGGCGGTCCTCGCCGACCCCATGGATGCTGCCCGCCGCCGCAGCGGTGCTGCTGCACGCGGGCTACCACGTGCTGGTGGCGATGCGCACGGCCGGCGGCCCGGACCTGCACTTCTTCGCCGCGTTGTCCCTGGTGGGCCTGGGCATGGCCGCGTTGACCACGCTGGTCGGCACGCGCGGCCGCATGGCGGCGCTCGGCGTGGTGGTGTTTCCACTCGCTGCGCTGCTGTTGCTCGCCTACCACGGCCATGGCCACGAACCGAGCCCGGCCCTGGGCTGGCGCCTGGAAGTCCATGCCTGGCTGGCCTTGCTGGCCTACGCCACGCTCGCCATCGCTGCCCTGCTGGCGATCATGCTGTGGTTGCAGGAGCGCGCCCTGCGCCGTCGCGACTTCCATCGCTGGCTGCGCGCCTTGCCGCCCCTCACCGAGCTCGAAACCCTGTTGTTCCGCACCATTGGCGTCGGCTTCGTGCTGCTGAGCCTGACCCTGCTCACCGGCCTGCTGTTCGTGCAGGACTTCCTGGCCCAGCGCCTGCTGCACAAGACCGTGCTCAGCGTGCTGTCGTGGCTGGTGTTCGGCGCACTGCTGGTCGGGCGTTGGCGGTACGGCTGGCGTGGCAGCAAGGCCGTGCACTGGACGCTGACCGCCATGGCGTTGCTGCTGCTGGCCTTCTTCGGCAGCAAGTTCGTGCTGGAACTGATCCTGGGTATCCAGCCGGCCTGAGCGCCCGGCAATCAGTGCGTCTGCGGCCCCGGCGCCGCGGCGCTGCCTTCGCGCAGGAAGGTCATGCGATTGACGCGATCGACGAAGGCGCGGATGTCCGCCGCCAGGGTGCGCTGCGGCGCGCGCGCCAGATGCACCAGGATCTCCGCACCCTGCACCGTGGGCGGTGCTCGCAGCAGATCCGGGGGAAGGGCTTCCACGCATAACTGGAACACCGCGCGCCACTCCTCGCCGGGAACACGATCGAGCGACACCACCATCGGCTCGCGGGCGAACGCAGCGCCTACCGGCACCTGGAAGCCAATGACATGGACGAAATGACGCAGCGGCATTTCGCGATCATAGCCATGACGCTCGTGGGACGCCAACAGCGCGCACGCCCTTGGCATCGCGTCGTGCGCGCCCCCGCTGCACCCATGACGCGCGTCTTGCATCACCGCAAAGTCGGTTGCCCGGGCGGGCGTGCAGTCACGGTCGCTCCTGCAAGACTGAGCAATTCAGCATGGGATGGCGTATCGCATGCAAATCGCGTGTACGCAGCGTGTTGAAACCGCCATGCGCTGATCGTGCGTTGACATCGGCAACGCTAACGTGGCGCTCAGGTCATCTCGACGTGCCGTAGCAGAAGCCAATGAACAGGGATCCTTCCGTCATCGATGTGCAAGCCGAAATCGCACACTGGCAGCAGCGCCATGCGCATGAAGAACTCGGCGTGAGCAAGTTCAGCGTGCTCTCACCGGTGATCAAGCTAGCCTGCGATATCTATCTGCAAGCGCCGCGCTTGAGCCAGGCGCAGCGCCTGGACATGTTCCGCGACCGCTTGCAGACGCACTTCCTGCCCGCCGGCTCGCAGCCGCATCTGGAACGCCTGGCCGCCGATTGCTGGCAGCGCCTCGGCGCAGAGATGTGAGCCCCCGTTCCCAACGCCCCCCTACGATGAAGACGCCCTATCAAGTGAACCTTGAACTCGAACGGATCGAACGCCTCGTGCCGCACCTGATCGACGATCAGGTGGAGCGCGCCGAGGAAATCCTCGGCTTCCACTTTGCGAGCCTGTATGCCAGTGCGCCGGCCGAGGAGCATGCACTGATTGCCGAGCGCTCCCGCATCCTGCAGGCCCGCTGCCGCGTTGCGGCCGACCAGGCGCAGGCCGCTGCATTCGCGCTGGACAGCAGGTTGCAGCCGCAACCCGCCTGAGCCGTGGCCCCATGCGCCTGCTTCCGATGATCCTGATGCTGATCGCCGCCGCCGGATGTTCGCGCGGCGATCTTGCTGGCGCATCGGTCGCCGCAAGCGGCGATGCCAGTGTTACCGCCACCTCGGCGCCGCTCAACAACGAAGCGCAGGCATTGGGGGTTCTGGCCGCACTCGACCAGAGCGAAGCCACCCTCGCCCGCCAGGCCCTGTCGCGCCCGCTGGACCCGACGGCTGCGCAGTTCGCCCGCAGCATGTTGCACGAGCACGAACAAGCGCTGTCGCAGACGCATGCGCGGGCCCCAGCCGAAAGCGACCTGGCACAGGCCGTGCTGGCCCGCGGCGAAGCCACCATGGCATCGGTGCAGTTGGAAGAAGATCCCCACGCCTATCGCCATGCCTTCCTGGCCACGGCCGCGGCTGACTACGCCGACGCCCTGGCCATCGTCGACCAGGCGCTTTTGCCAGTCGCGCAGACGCCCGCCGCGCGCGCCTATCTCACCGACGCGCGCCGCCGTCTGGCCGCGCGACAGCAACTAGCCCTCGCCACGGTCAATCGCGACACCTGACCCCACGCACGATCACGCACCATCTGCCAGGAGGAGACACCGCATGGCCCAGAACCCAGACCGCCGGCCAGAGGACATGGCCAACGTCAACATCAATGAAGAATGGGAATTGCGCTGGTGGGCCCGCGAACTGGGCCTGAGCGAAACCCAGCTCAAGGACGCCGTGCGCGAGGTCGGTACCGCCACTACCCAGCTGCGCGAGTATCGGCCGCCACAGCCTTGAACCAGACGCACCAAACGCGAAGGGCGGCCAATGGCCGCCCTTCGCATTCCACAGGCAAGCGCGGCTTAGCCCGCCTGCTTCGGATCCGGACCGTACATGTTGTTGCCGCGCTCGCCTTCCAGGCACATGAAGACCAGCACGATCAAGGCACCCACCGAAGGAATCAGGTTGAACAGCCAGAACCAGCCCGAGCGGCCCTGATCGTGGAAGCGGCGCACCTGCACCGCGATCGACGGCACCAGCAGCGCCAGCATCACCAGCACCCAAGCCGTCAGGACAAGGAAAAAGCCCGGGCCGGGACCTTCGTCGGTCGACCCCGCAAATGCGCTGACCAGCAAAAGCCCACCCAGCACAACGTTGATCAGCAGGGTCAACAGCACGAACATCCAGTACTCCGTGCGCCGCGAGCGACCCGAAAAATCGGCGTAACGCTTGATCGGCAACAGCATCCACTCCATGTAGCCCCCTATCCTTTTGATTGAAGTTGAACCACGTCTTCCGCGGCGCGCGCATGTTGTCACAAGGGCGCGGCGATGCACAGCCAGGATGACGGGCTCACGCCGCCTCGATCGCCTCGGCCAGGCGCTCTACCGCGATGACCTCCATGCCCTTCACCGCCCCCCCCTTGGGCGCATTGGCCTTGGACACGATGGCGCGCTTGAAGCCATGCGTCGCCGCCTCGCGCAAGCGCTCCTCGCCGTTGGGCACCGGGCGAATCTCCCCGGACAACCCCACTTCACCGAAGGCGATGGTCTTTTCCGGCAGTGGTTGATCGCGCAACGACGACAACACTGCCAGCAGCACCGGCAAATCCGCCGCCGTCTCCTGCACGCGGATGCCCCCGACCACGTTGACGAACACATCCTGATCGCCGACCAGCACACCGCCATGCCGATGCAGCACGGCCAGCAACATCGCCAGACGATTCTGTTCCAGGCCGACGGCCACGCGCCGCGGATTGGACAAAGGCGAGCTATCCACCAGCGCCTGCACTTCCACCAACAACGGCCGCGTGCCCTCGCGCGTCACCATGACGCAGCTGCCGGGCTGGTGCGTGCTGCCGCCGGAGAGGAAGATCGCGGACGGATTGGCGACCTCTTTCAGGCCCTTCTCACCCATCGCGAAGACGCCCAGCTCATTGACTGCGCCGAAGCGATTCTTGAAGGCACGCAACACGCGGAAGCGGCTGCCGCTGTCGCCTTCGAAGTACAGCACCGCATCGACCATGTGCTCCAGCACGCGCGGACCGGCGATGCCGCCATCCTTGGTGACGTGGCCCACGAGGAACACGGCGGTGCCGGTCTCCTTGGCATAGCGCACCAATCGCGCCGCGCTCTCGCGCACCTGGCTGACCGAGCCGGGGGCTGCGGTGAGTGACTCACTCCAGAGGGTCTGCACCGAATCGGCGACGATCAAGCGCGGCCGGGCCACGCTGGCATGCTGGAGAATCTGCTCGATGCCGGTTTCGGCCAGGGCATTGAGGCCATCCAGTGGCAAATCCAGCCGCACCGCCCGGCCGGCGACCTGCGCCAACGACTCCTCGCCGGTGACGTACAGCACCGGCAGGGTACCGGCCATCTTCGCCAGCGCCTGCAGCAGCAAGGTGGATTTGCCGATGCCCGGATCACCACCGACCAGCACCACCGCACCTTCGACCAGGCCGCCGCCGAGGACGCGATCGAACTCGCCGATGCCGGTGGACACGCGCGCATGCTCGCTGTGCTGCACGTCCTTCAGCGCGGTGATCTTGGGCGCCTCGACGACGCCGGCCCAGCCGCTGCGGCGCGCGGCGGCGGGCGCCTTGGCGGTGGTGGCGCTTTCCAGGACGATCTCGCTGAGCGAGTTCCACGCGCCGCACTCCCCGCACTGGCCTTGCCACTTGTTGTATTCCGCGCCGCACTCGCCGCAGACGTAGGCGATCTTGGATTTGGATTTAGACACGCAACACTTCCTCTTCGGCAGGCTCTGCCTGGAGCCATTCCAGCACATCCACCATGGTTGAAGCGCGCCGCCATTGTGCGTAGGCCACCAAGGATCCCAACAGGCCACTCAGCATGAAGGCCAGCCCAAAGCCCTGCCACGCGCAGGCCTCACCGCTTCCGAAAAAATTGGACAGCGCCTGCATCGGCCCGCTAGCCGGGCAGCCCAGCGTCGGCACCGCCGCCTGGGCCAGGTAGAGCGAAAGCAGCACGCCCACCAGCGCCAGGATATAACCGAGCCTATATCCGCGTGAGTCGCGCCACGATCTCAGCGCCTGGCAAAGCGGCCGCCAGTCCTGGAATCCGGGGAACCTTCTCTGCAGATCCCGTGCCCTGCCCACGACCATTGCCCGGCCAGCGAGAATCCAATGGACTTCTGCGCGACGCCACGCAAACAGTCGCAGGAAGTCTGCGCCAAGGTTGAGCACCAGCCCCACGATGCCCAGCAGCTGTACGCACAGCAGGAGGACCACAGGAAACAGTCTTCCGCCAAATGCCGCGAGACAAACCGCGATGGGAGACAGTGAGAAGGCGGTGACGAAGATGTGCCAGCTCCAGGCCTCAAGCCGGTCACCGCGCGGATGCTGGAACCGCAACGCGCGGGACCTGCCATTGATCAAAACCCCAAGGATCTCTGCTTCCTTGGACTTCAAGACGTCATTAATCACTCGCTGCAGTTCCTTCGCATCCGATGCCATGGAAGATAGCGGCATCAGGTCTCAGCAGACGAGACCGAATCTGCATCCTCTATCGCCCGCGGCAAATCCCGCTGCGCGGGCTTTTGCCCCTGGAGTTCGCGACGCGAACTCCAGGGGCCAGGCCCACACTTAGCCTACCCCCGCGCCTGTCGGCGCGCCCCCCTAACAAAGCGGGGCTGTTTCTCGATCTTGATCTTTGCATCTCTGATGGTCTGCACTGGGCGGTAGCTTGCGTCGACTTACGGTGCGGGCCCCGACCCCTCCGGGGCCCGCGTGTCGGTTCCGGCGTACGTCCCTGTACTCAGTCACCGAACGCCGGCCATCCATGGCCGACTCACGCGGGCCCCGGAGGGGTCGGTGC
>Ga0160473_100130_pt1 | contig 72099 bp, 72 predicted proteins | sample HID1975I_E11MG_FD_108217 | JGI IMG/M metagenome (GOLD analysis project Ga0160473, IMG submission 108217) | Enriched soil microbial communities from UW Madison campus, WI, USA - HID1975I_E11 MG | ecosystem: Environmental > Terrestrial > Soil > Unclassified | place: USA: Madison, Wisconsin... | reverse complement strand
TGCCACACCGGCACGATGCGGCTGGTCCGCAACCTGACGCCGGCAGAGATCGTCGGCCAGGTCATGCTCGCGCGCGACGCGCTCGGCGAATGGCCATCGCAGCCCGAGGGGCGGATGCTCACCAACATCGTCATGATGGGCATGGGCGAGCCGCTCTACAATTTCGAGAATGTCCGCGACGCGCTGAAGCTCGTCATGGATGGCGACGGCCTCGCTCTGTCGAAGCGTCGCATCACGCTTTCCACGTCGGGCGTGGTACCGATGATGGCGCGGGCGGGGGAGGAGATCGGCGTCAACCTGGCCGTCTCGCTTCACGCGGTGACCAAGGATGTGCGCGACGAAATCGTGCCGTTGAACCGCAAGTATGGGATCGAGGAACTGCTCGCCGCCTGCGCCGCCTACCCGGGCGCCAACAACGCCCGGCGGATCACGTTCGAATATGTGATGCTGAAGGACAAGAACGACAGCGATGCCGAGGCGCACGAGCTTGTTCGCCTACTGCGCAAGTATCGCCTGCCCGCCAAGGTCAACCTGATCCCGTTCAACCCATGGCCGGGCGCCGCCTATGAGACGTCGACGCCTGAGCGGGTCGCGCGCTTTTCGGACATCGTGTTCGAAGGCGGGATCTCCGCGCCGATCCGGCGCCCGCGCGGCCGCGACATCGACGCCGCGTGCGGCCAGCTGAAGACGGCATCCGAGAAGAAGAGCCGGGCGGAACTGGATCGGCTTGCGGCGGAAAAGCAGGCCGCGCTCGATTGAGCCGGTAGCGTCGAGCGGCTAGACCCCGCTCATGTGGCTGCTCGATCGCTTGTTCCGGAAGTCCCTGCGCAGGGGGCAGTTCTCCATCATCGATGCTGACGGCAAGCGCTACGATTACGGCGCGCCCGATCCGCAGCTTCCGCCGGTCGTCGTCCGCTTCACCGACAGCAAGGTCGCGCGCTACATCGCCCAGCATCCGCGGCTGGGCGGGGCGGAGGCCTATATGGACGGCCGCCTTGTCCTGGAGCAGGGCGACATCAATGCGATGATCGACCTGATCCGCGCCAACGGCAAATGGGAAGGCGGCGCCAAGATCATTGGTCAGCCCAACCCGCTGCGTCGCGCCATCGGCAACACCCGGATGCGGCTCGACCGGTTCAATTGGGAAGCGAAATCCAAGCGTAACGTCGCCCATCATTACGATCTCGGCGACCGACTCTACGATCTCTTCCTTGACGCCGACCGCCAATATAGCTGCGCCTACTTCACCGATCCGGCCAACAGCCTGGAACAGGCCCAGGCCGACAAGAAGGCTCACATCGCCGCCAAGCTCCACCTGAAGGCGGGCCAACGGGTGCTCGACATCGGCTGCGGCTGGGGCGGCATGGCGCTCTACCTGAACCGCGTCGCCGACGTCGATGTGCTCGGCATCACGCTCAGCGAGGAGCAGCTGAAAACGGCGCGACGCCGCGCCGAGGAGGCGGGCGTCGCCGACCGGGTCAAGTTCGAGCTGATCGACTACCGCGCCGTCACGGGCGTGTTCGATCGGATCGTATCGGTCGGCATGTTCGAACATGTGGGGCCGCCGCGCTACCGCGCCTTCTTCGCCAAGTGCCGGTCGCTGCTGGCGGAAGACGGGGTGATGCTGCTCCACACGATCGGGCGGATGGGCGGACCCGGCGTGACCGACGCCTTCACCGCCAAGTACATCTTCCCCGGCGGCTACAACCCCGCGCTATCGGAGATCATCGCGGCGAGCGAGCGGGTGAAGCTGATCGCCTCAGATGTCGAGACGCTGAGGCTCCACTACGCCCACACCCTGCAGCACTGGTACGACCGCACGGTCGCCGCGAAGGACCAGATCGTCGCGCTGTACGACGAGCGCTTCTACCGGATGTGGACCTTCTATTTGTCTGGCGCGATGGCCGCGTTCCGCCACGGCGGTATGTGCAACTACCAGATCCAGTACATTCGCCGCCGCGACGCGCTCCCGATCACCCGCGACTATATTGCCGAGGCCGAAGCGAAACTCCGGATGCTGTAGAAGGGGGCACGACGGCCCCCTCCCCATTCAGCCCGCGACGGCGCGCCAGGCGCGGCGCAGCTTGCTGTGCGCCTGCTCCCGCTCGGTCGGGGTGACCACGCCGTCATGGTTGGCGTCGGCGCTGTCGAAGCGCGACAGCGGCTCCGCCATCGCCTCGGCCAGGGTCAGCTTGCCGTCCTCGTTGGTGTCGGTCCACGCGATCCAGCGCTCACCCGGACCGCGCCCGCCGGGGCCGGCTTCCGGACCGTCGTGCATGGGTCCGCGACCATGGCCAGGGCCACCGGGTTCATCCGGACCGCCACGCCGGTCGGCGAGCCGATCGTCCGGGCGGGGCGGCGGCGGAGCGGCACCGTCGGGAATGCCGGCGGCCGACTCCGGACCGGCTTGCGCCGCGGCGAACTCCTGAGGCGACAACTGGCCGTTCTTGTCGGTGTCGAGAATGGCGAAGGCTTGGCTGCGGGCGCCGGTCACTTCCGCCGCGCGCTCGCGCTGCATCTGCGCCCGCTTCGCGGCGACCTCCTGCGCGGTGATCGTGCCGTTGCGGTCGAGGTCGAGCGCGGCGAAGCGCTCGCGCACCTGCGCCTGGATCTCGCCTCGGGTCACTGGCAGTCCCGGTGCGGCATGGTCGCGGCCGTGCCCCTGCAAGGCCAGCGCCGGCACGGTGAAGAGCACGACCACACCCGCTGCAACGATGTACCTGTTCATCTGCTAACTCCTGCGTTCGCCGCGGGACACGCGCCCTTCGGCTTGGAGATTGGCTACGGGTGCTTTGCTTCGCCGGGATTTCAGCGCCGAAACATGGGCTGGCGGCGCGCTTGAACCGGTGCCGCCCGGCCGCTATCGCTGCGCCGCAGCAATCCAGATCCGGAGTCCTCGACGATGCCGCAGCCCGTGAACCGTGTCGTCCTGGCCTATTCCGGCGGTCTCGACACCAGCGTGATCCTGAAGTGGCTGCAGCAGACCTACAATTGCGAAGTCGTGACCTTCACCGCCGATCTCGGCCAGGGCGAGGAGCTCGAGCCGGCTCGCGCCAAGGCGCAGATGATGGGCATCAAGCCCGAGCACATCTTCATCGACGATCTGCGCGAGGAGTTCGTCCGCGAGTACGTCTTCCCGATGATGCGGTCGAATGCCCTCTACGAGGGCCTGTACCTGCTCGGCACCTCGATCGCCCGGCCGCTCATCGCCAAGCGTCAGATCGAGATCGCTAGGATGGTAGGCGCCGACGCGGTCAGCCACGGCGCCACCGGCAAGGGCAACGATCAGGTCCGCTTCGAGCTCGGTTATTACGCCCTCGCGCCCGACATCCGGGTGATCGCGCCGTGGCGAGAGTGGGATCTGGCCAGCCGTACCGCGCTGATCGACTTCGCCGAGAAGCACCAGATCCCGGTGCCCAAGGACAAGCGCGGCGAAAGCCCGTTCTCGACCGACGCCAACCTTCTCCACACCTCGTCGGAGGGCAAGGTGCTCGAGGATCCGTGGGAGGAAGTGCCGGACTACGTCTTCTCGCGCACGGTCAGCCCGGAGGACGCACCCGACACGCCCGAGACGATCACGATCGACTTCGAGCGCGGCGACGGCGTCGCCCTGAACGGCGAGGCGATGAGCCCGGCGACCCTGCTGGCAGCGCTGAACGAGCTGGGTCGCAAGCACGGCATCGGCCGGCTCGATCTGGTCGAGAACCGCTTCGTCGGCATGAAGAGCCGCGGCATGTACGAGACGCCGGGCGGCACGATCTATCATCTGGCCCACCGCGGCATCGAGCAGGTCACGCTCGATCGCGGCGCCGCGCACCTGAAGGACGAGCTTGCGCCGCGTTATGCCGAGCTGATCTACAACGGCTTCTGGTTCTCACCCGAGCGCGAGATGCTGCAGGCGGCGATTGACCACAGCCAGGCGAAGGTCAGCGGCACCGTCCGGCTGAAACTCTACAAGGGTGCCGCGCACATCGTCGGCCGGCGTTCGCCGAACAGCCTCTATTCAGAGAAGGTCGTCACCTTCGAAGACGATGCCGGTGCCTACGATCAGCGCGACGCGGAGGGCTTCATCAAGCTCAACGCGCTGCGCCTGCGCCTGCGCGGCCGGCGCGACCGCGGCTGAGCCCGATCAGGTCGATCGGTCCCTGCCGGTAGCGGCCGACCCGGGTACGGCCGCGGCTCAGTTCGTCCAGGAAGACGTCGCCCTTGTCATAGGTCCAGGCGCCGGACCGCAGCAGCCAGATCGTAGGGGCCGAACGCGCCTCCGCTGAACGCGAGATCTTGCGCAGCGCGGGGCGGGGCAGCGACATCACGCCGCGGCTGCCCGTCGGATACCAGCCGCCGGCGATCCCGATCGACGGCACGGCAGTCGGGATCTGCCGCGTCGGCAGATCGCGCTTCAAGTCGCGCGCGGCATAGCCGAACGGCAACGCCGCCTCGTTGGGATAGGCATAGACGATGTCGCCGGGGCGAAAGCGCGGCCCCAGCCAGCGCACCACCGCGTACCAGTCCTCCTGCGGCCGGCCGGGCGTGTTCCGCCAGTCGAACGACGCCATGTTCAGCAGGATGTAGACCAAGGCCGCCCACGCCGGACCGCGCAGCCAGCGGTCGCTGCCGGTTGCCGTCGCCAGCAGCAGCAGCAGCGGGATCACTGCCGCCGCCATGGTCCGCGGGATGAACACCGGCGCGACCCGCATCGACAGCAGGATCGACAGTCCGACCGGAACTGCCGCCAGCAGCACCAGCGCCACCGCCGCGCGCCGCCCGGCATCGCTGCGCGCCAGCTGGATGAGCGCGATCAGCCCGAGCAGGCCGGCCGCGACGAGCACCCGGCCGTTCGTCATCAGGTACAGGCCGGCCAGCCGCCACTCGAGCCCGTGCGTCGTAAAGCGCAGCCAGGTGGATCGCACCCACGTCGGCGCCTGATCGATGAGGATCAGGAATGCCGGCAGGTACACGAGCCCGACCGCGATGTGGCCCGCGATAAGCATCAGCCAGTCGCGGCGCGTCAGCCCGCGGCGCAGCACCAGAACCGCCAGCGCTAACGTCAAGGCGACGGCGTAGAGCGCGCCGAGGTTGTGCAGCCACAGCATCAGCGCCAGTGCCACGAGGTAGAGCGCCAGTGGTCGGAGGCGTATGCCGGCACCATCCGCTGTCTCCCGCCCGATCCGGAGCAAGGCGAGGCAAGCGATTGCGTAGACCAGGATCTGCACGGCGTAAGGCCGGACCTGCTGGCCCATTTCCAGCGGGAAGGGGGCAAACGCGATCAGCAGCAGCGCCGCCAGCGGCACCGCGACATTACCCTCCTGCGGCGGCCGTACGATCCGGCCGAGCTCGCGCGCCGCCAGCGCCACCGCCGGCAACGTCAGCAGCGAGGCCGCGAGGCCGAGCGAGCGCAATCCGATCAGCCCATCCCCGAAGGCGAGCGTCCAGGCGCGGAGCAGCGAATAATAGAAAGGCGGGTGCGTCTCGTAGCGCGGCACCACCCTCCACAGGAACGTCCAGTCGTGGGCGGCGGCATAGGCACTGTACGCCTCGTCCAGCCATAATGGATGGACGATGCCGCCGGCAATGCGCAGCCACGCCGCGGCGGCGATGATCGCCGACGCCACGATCGCCACCGCGATCTGGCGCGCTTGCGCCGCCTTGCCTGCCGTCCCCCGCGCCACTAGCGGGCGCTTAGCCGACCGTTCGCCCGCCCGGAAGCCGGCACGTGCGCACCGGCGCCCGACACCACAACAGCGTTAACCGGCCTTTAGAACCTTGGGCCCTAATCGGGAACGACGGTAGTTGGCGGGGGATCACCATGGTTGGCGGGGGACGATCAGTCGACGTCGCCATCATCGGTGCCGGCCCGGCGGGGCTGACCGCGGCCTACCTGCTGACGAAGGCCGGGCAAAGCGTCGTCGTGATCGAGAAGGATCCGCGCTACGTTGGCGGCATCAGCCGCACAGTCGAGCATCAGGGTTTCCGTTTCGACATTGGCGGCCACCGCTTCTTCTCGAAATCGAAGGAGGTCGTCGACCTCTGGAACGAGATCCTGCCCGACGACTTCATCCAGCGGCCGCGGATGAGCCGCATCTATTATGAGGGCAAGTTCTACAGCTACCCGCTGCGCGCGTTCGAGGCGCTGGGCAATCTCGGCCTGTGGCGCTCGGCGGCGTGCATGGCCTCTTTCGCGAAGGCGAAGCTGCGCCCGCGCAAGGCGGTGCGCAGCTTCGAGGACTGGACCATCAACCAGTTCGGGGCGAAGCTGTTCGGCATCTTCTTCAAGACCTACACCGAAAAGGTGTGGGGCATGCCGTGCGACGAAATGTCGGCGGACTGGGCGGCGCAGCGCATCAAGGGCTTGAGTCTCGGTGCTGCGGTGCTCGATGGACTAAAGCGCTCGCTCGGCCTCAATCGCCGGCCCAATGACGGCATGGCGACCAAGACCTTGCTCGAAAGCTTCCGCTACCCGCGCAAGGGGCCCGGCATGATGTGGGAGGCGGCGCGCGACTTCGTCGTCGCCGGCGGCAACGAGGTCCTGATGGGCCACGCGCTGCAGCAGCTCTCCCAGGATCGCGGCACCGGCCGCTGGCGGGTCGCCGCGACCGCCGCCGACGGATCGACGACCATCGTCAATGCCGGTGACGTCATCTCGTCCGCGCCGATGCGCGAGCTCGCCGGGCGCATTCACCCGCTGCCGGCGACCTTGCCCGAGGCGATGGACCTGAAATACCGCGACTTCCTGACCGTCGCGCTGATGATCCGCTCCGACGATCTGTTCCCCGACAACTGGATCTACATCCACGATTCGAAGGTGAAGGTCGGCCGCATCCAGAACTTCCGCAGCTGGTCCCCGGAAATGGTGCCGGATCCCGACTTGGCCTGCGTCGGCCTGGAATATTTCTGCTTCGAGGGCGACGGTCTGTGGTCATCGTCCGACGCCGACCTGGTCGCGCTCGCCACCCGCGAAATGGCGCTGCTCGGCCTGTGCGATCCGGCCGCCGTCACCGGCGGCGTCGTGGTCCGCCAGGAAAAGGCCTATCCGGTCTATGACGACGCCTATCGCAGCAATGTCGAGATGATGCGCGGCGAGCTGGAGGCGCTCTATCCGACGCTGCACATGATCGGCCGCAACGGCATGCATCGCTACAATAACCAGGACCATGCGATGATGACGGCGATGCTGACCGTCCGCAACATCATCGCCGGCTATCGCAAATACGACATCTGGGCGGTCAACGAGGATGCCGAATATCACGAGTCTGGCGCCGAGGGGCAGATGGCGGGCCACGCCGGTGCCAAAGCGGCGTTGAGCTCCGTCCGGATCGTGCCGGCGCGGCTGAAGGCGGCATGATCGCACCGTCCGCGGGTCCGCTCGCGGCGATATTGCGCCTCACCTACCTGCGTTACCTCGCCGCGAGCGCGGTGGCGCTCGGCGTCGACGTCGGGCTGTTCCTGGGCGCGCTGGCGGGCGGCGTACCGGCGACATTCGCCGCCGCAATCGGCTATGGCGCGGGCATCTTCGCCCACTGGTGGCTGTCGAGCCGGACCGTGTTCGCGACCGGCTTGGCCACCGAGGGGAGGGAGCGGCGGCGGCAGCAAGGCCTGTTCCTGCTTACCGCAGGTTTGGGCCTCGGCATCACCATGGCCGTCGTCGCGATCGGCATGCATGCCGGGTTCGATCCGCGGCTGGCCAAGTTCGCCGCCATCGCCGCCGCTTTCCAAACCACCTACGTGCTGCGGAAACGGGTCGTGTTCGCATGATCCGGTACGCGCGCGACCCCGCCACGATCGGGGTGCTCGCGATCTGGCTGATCGTCTGCGTCGTCCATCTAGCGATACACTGGCCGGCCGCGATCGCCGGCACCTTCTCCGATTCCGACGACTATATGCGCCTGCTGGAGGTGCGCGACTGGTTGGCCGGACAGAGCTGGTGGGACGTCACCCAGTACCGCATGGATCCGCCCGCGGGCGGCCCGATGCACTGGTCGCGGCTGGTCGACCTGCCGATCGCCGCGAGCCTTACGACGCTGACCCCATTCCTGGGCATCCACACGGCCCAGGCGGTGACGGTGGCGGTCGTGCCTTTGGCAACGCTCGGCCTGATCATGGCGATGATGGCGCAGGTCGCCCGCCGCCTGTTCGCATCCGGCTTCGCACCGGTGATCGCGGTCCTGCTGGTCGCTACGGCCGGCAGCATCGGCGGACAGACCTTCCCGACCCGGATCGACCATCATGGCTGGCAGATCCTGATGGCGGCCGTTGCGGTAGCGGCCTTGCTGGACCCGCGACCGGTCCGGTCCGGAACGGTGGCAGGACTCGCGCTCGCCGTCTGGCTCAACATCTCGGTCGAGGGGCTGCCGTTCGCCGTGGCGGCGGCCGGCGCCGCGGCGCTGCGCTGGATCCTCGCACCGGCGGCGGAGGGCAGGCGGCTTGCCGCGGTGCTGGTCGCCCTCGCCGGCGGATCGGCCGTGCTGTTCGCGGCGACGCATGCCCCCGGCAGCTGGACGATGCGCTGGTGCGACGCGATCACACCGGCGCACATCGTGATCTTTGCCGCCGCGGCGGCAGGATCGGTCGCATTGGTGCGCTTCGGCAGCGGCTGGTCCACGGCCGGCCGAGTGACTGCCTTTGCCGGTCTGGGCGCGGTGTGCGCCGCCGCGTTCCTGTCGCTGGCACCGGCTTGCGCCGCCAACCCGTTCGGCGCGCTCGATCCTCTTGTTCACGACGTCTGGTACCTGAACGTGCTGGAAGGCATGCCGCTGTGGCGGCAGACGCCGATCGTCGCACTCAACCTCCTCTTCTTCCCGGTGGTGGGGCTGGTCGGCTGCGCACTCGCCTGGCGCGCCGCGCCGTCGCCGGAGGCGCGGCGCGACTGGCTGACCATAGCCGTGCTGCTTGTGGGAAGCATCGCCTTGATGATCGTGCTGCGCCGCGCTGGCGGCGTCGCGCAACTCCTCGCGGTGCCCGGCGCACTCGGCTTGATCGAGCCGCTCCGAAGTCGCGCCACCGCGTTCGCCAGCCCGGTCGCGCGCGCGCTCGGCACCGTCGCCGCGATCTGCCTGCCGTCACCGCTGACGCCGATCTACGCGAGTGCGCTGCTGCCCGCCGAACCGGCGGTGACGAATGCTGGTGCCGGCACGGCCTGCAGTGCGCGCTGCCGGCTCGCACCGCTCGCGCTGCTGCCACCGGGGACGATCCTCACGACCATCGATCAAGGCGCACCGATCCTGGCGCTCACGCCCCATTCGGCCTTGTCCGGGCCTTATCATCGCGCCGACCGGGCCTTGGCGGAACTCATCCGTGCGTTCATCGGCAGCCCGGAAGGCGCGCACGGGATCATCCGCCGCCACGGCATCCGCTACGTTCTGATCGATCCGCAATCGGGTGAGGCGGTGCTGTACGCCGTACGGGCGCCGAACGGTTTCATGGCGCGGCTGAGGCGCGGCGATGCGCCCGAGTGGCTCGTGCCGGTACCCGGCCAAGCGGGCGGTCTGCGCCTGTGGCGGGTCGTTGGCTGAACGGGGCCTTGCGGGTTTGGCCGGCGCGGGCTTAAGGCGGCGGCGATGGAGCGTCCGCCGCCTTATGCCACCAGCATGCCCATGGGCTGGTGGACGCGCCGCTGGTTCGCGATCGCGCTGATCCTGCTGAGCGCCGTGCCGCTGCTGTGGCCGGGTGTCGCACCTCTGATCGATCTGCCCGGGCACATGGCGCGCTACCGTGTCGAGCTCGGCATCCACGAGTCGGCGCCGCTAGCCCGGTACTACGCCTTCCAGTGGGCCTTGATGGGCAATCTGGGCATCGACCTGCTGGTCGTGCCGCTCGCGCCGATCTTCGGGCTGGAGCTGGCGGTCAAGCTGATCGTGCTGGCCATCCCGCCGCTCACCGCCGCTGGGCTGCTGCTGATCGCGCGCGAGGAACATGGCGCGCTGCCGCCGACCGCGGCCTTCGCGCTGCCGCTCGCCTACGGTTTCCCGTTCCAGTTCGGCTTCGTGAACTTCGCCCTGGCGATGGCGCTGACCTTGCCTGCGTTCGGGCTGTGGCTGCGGATGGGGCGGCTCGATCGGGTCGCCCTGCGCGCCATCCTGTTCGTGCCGATCGGCACGATTGTCTGGCTGGCGCACGGATCGGGCTGGGGCGTGCTCGGCCTGCTCGTCTTCGCCAGCGAGATGGTGCGGCAGCGCGCCCGGCACCAGGGCCTGATCGCCGCCGCTTTCCGCGCCGGCATCGCCTCGCTGCCCCTGGTACCGCCGCTGCTGCTGATGATCCTGTGGCGCAGCGGCAACGTCGCCGGCACCACCGGCGACTGGTTCAACTGGGCCAGCAAGCTGGTCTGGATCGTCACCGTCCTGCGCGATCGCTGGGTCACGTTCGATGTCGTTTCCACGCTGATCCTGCTGGTGCTGATCATCGCGGCGTTCGTGCGACGTGGCGGCCTGGCCACCAACTGGACCCTGCGCATCGCCGCCTTGATGCTACTGCTCGGCTTCGCTCTCCTGCCGCGCATCCTGATCGGATCGGCTTATGCCGACATGAGGCTGGTGCCCTACATCTTCGCCATGGCGCTGATCGCGATCCGCCCCGGCAGCTTCGGGCAACGCGGCGCCCGCAACCTGGCGATCCTCGCCACCGCCTTCTTCCTGGTGCGCACCGCCGGCACGACGATCTCCTTCGCCGATTACTGGAACCACAATTCCCGGCAGCTGCAGGCGCTGAATCACGTCGCGCCCGGATCACGCGTGCTGGTCCTGACCGAGAAGCCGTGCCAGGTCGATTGGCACCTGTCGCGGATGGATCATCTTGGCGGACTCGCCGTCGTTCGCCGCGACGCCTTCACCAACGACAACTGGGTCATGGCCGGGGCGCAGTTGCTGCGGCTGCGCTACAATGCGGGCGAGTTCAGCCAGGACCCGTCGCAGATGGTCGAAGCTCCCGGCTGCCATTTCCAGGGCAGGCCAAACCTGCCGGACGCGCTGAGGACCTTCCCGCACGATCGCTTCGACTATGTCTGGCTGATCGATGGCAACCCCGCCCACGTTCCGGCCGATGCGGGGCTGCAGATGCTGTGGCGCTCGCCGACCGGCGCGCTCTACCGCGTCGCGGGTTCCGCCACGACCGCGAGTGACACCCCGAACGGCAGCGTCCGCCGCCCCACCCAGTGACGCTCGGCGGCAAACAGCCGCTCCAGCGCCGCGTTGATCGGCCGCGCCGGGATCGCATCGTCGCCACCCTCCCGCTTCAGGAGCTTGCCGACGGCGCGGGCGGCCACGATCAGCGGGAATAGAGCGGTGTTGAAGTGAGTCATGTGCCGCACGTGATAGCCGGCGTCGGCGAAGACCTTCGTCAGCGTCTCGGTGGTGTAGCGGCGCTGGTGGTGGTGCGCGACGTCGTGCGCGCTCCACAGCCACGGACTGGCCGGCACGGTCACCAGGATGCGCCCGCCGGCCGCAAGCTTCGGCCGAAGTGCCTTCAGCGCCTCAAGGTCGCCGGGAATGTGTTCAAGCACATCGAGCATCGCGACCAGATCGTAATGACCGTCGGCGAGATCGACCCCGTCGGGCAGCAGCCCGCCCTTGACGGCGATGCCGGTCCGCTCGCTCGCCAGCGCCCGCGCCGGATCGTCTGGCTCGACGGCATCGACGGTGCCGAACTGCTGGAGCAAAGCGATGTTCGATCCGGTGCCGCAGCCCATCTCCAGAATGCGCGCGCCGGCCTTCAGCGGCACCTGATCCCGGATCAGCCGGTCGATGATCTTGCGCCGGGCCGAGAACCACCAATGGTCCCGGTCGATCTCGGCCATGCGATCGTAGATTGCGCGGTCCATGTCAGTCTTCTCCGCCGATCGTCTGCCGGACGATGTAGATCGGCCGATGCTTCACCTCGACCAGGATCCGGCCGACATATTCGCCGAGCACGCCCAGCGACAGCAATTGCACGCCGCCCAGGAACAGGGTCGCCACCATGATCGACGGGTAGCCGGCGACGTCGACCCCGAACAGGACGGTCCGCACGACCAGGTAGATGGCGTAGAGCAGCGACATCAGCGCGATGCCGCCGCCGAGATAGCTCCACACCCTGAGCGGCACCGTCGAGGCCGAGGTGATGCCGTCGATCGCGAACGTCCAGAGCTTCCAGTAATTGAACTTGGTCTCGCCGATGGTCCGCTCCAGCCGGTCATATTCGACCGCGGTCTGGCGGAACCCGGCCCAGGCGAAGAGCCCCTTCATGAAGCGGTTGCGCTCCGGCATCAGCTTGATGACCTCGACCACCTTGCGGTCGAGCAGGCGGAAATCGCCGGCATGCTCGGGAATCTTGTCGCTCGAGAGCCAATTGTGGGCGCGGTAATACCATTCCGCGGTGATCCGCTTGGGCAGGCTGTCCGACGTCCGGTTGCGGCGAACGCCGTAGACCACGTCATAGCCTTCGCGCCACTTCACGACCATCTCGCCGATCACCTCGGGCGGGTCCTGGAGGTCGACGTCGAGCGGGATCACGGCGGCCCCGCGGGCATGATCGAGCCCCGCCGAAAGCGCCGCTTCCTTGCCGAAATTGCGCGAGAGCGACAGCGCCCGGATCCGCGGATCGGCCCGGTGCGCGGCGTGGATGGCGGCGAGCGTGCCATCCTGGCTGCCGTCGTCGACGAACAGGATCTCCCACGCCTCCGCCCCGCCGCCCGGCGCGACCAGTCCGTCCAGCACCCGGGTGACGCGCGCGACGAACGGCGCGATGCCGCCCGCCTCGTCCTTGACCGGCACGATCACCGATAACGTTTCTGCCAAGCTCGTCCCCATCGCCGCGCCCGAGCGGCTTCTTGCACAGAAAGCTAAAGCTTTCCGCCTATTCGAACACCCAGCGGCGGTTCAGCCAAAACACCAGCAGCGGCGTGACCAGCAGCACGGGCGGGTAGGGCGCCCATAGCGGCAGTCCGAGATGCTGAACGAACAGCCAGACCCAGAACTGGTTCGCGGCGAAGCTGACCAGCGATACGACAACGAAGCGGCCGCCGGTCCGGGCCAGATTGTCGCGCCGGCCATGGCCGCGAAAGCTCCACCGACTGTGGACGATGTAGCCGACCACCACCGCCGAGACGAAGCCGACGCCCCAGGCCAGGTTCGGGTCCATGCCCCGCGCCGCCAGCAGCCAGTAGACGCCGATGTTGACGATGCTGGCGAGCCCGCCGGTCAGGGCATAGCGGACCAGCTGCCCGAACAGCTCCCTCCTTGGCCCGCGTGCCGCCTGATCCGTCATGCCATGTTCCGCCATTGCCCTTTGCCGCGCAGCGACTAATCACCGGCGCCGGATATGGGAATAGCGCGCGACGAGTGGCCGGCGGCCGGGCAGGGCCAGGATGGTGCGATCCGACAATGGCGGCGCTGGGTGCTGCTGTTCTGGATCGTCGCCGCTGCGGTGATGATCGCCTACAAATGGCAGGCGATCCACTGGTTCGCCCTCGGCGACACCGACGACAATATGCGCATGGCGCAGGTCCGCGCCTGGCTGCACGGCCAAAGCTGGTTCGACCTGCGCCAGTACAAGCTCGATCCGCCGGGCGGCGCCAGCATCCACTGGAGCCGGCTCGTCGACCTGCCGATCGCCGGCCTGATCCTGCTCGTCCGGCCGTTCGCCGGGGGCGTCATCGCCGAGCAGACCGCGGTCGCGATCGCGCCGCTGCTGGCACTCGGCGCGGCGCTCTTTGCGCTTGCCTTGGCGGCGCGGCGGCTGGTCGCCCCGCCGGCCTTTGCACTCGCCGCGGCGATCCTGATGTGCGGGCAGAGCACGCTTCTCATGTTCATGCCGCTGCGCATCGACCATCATGGTTGGCAGTTGGCGCTGCTGGCCTGGGCGGTGGCGGCGACCGCCGATCCGCACCGCGCCCGCAGTGGCGTCGCCGCCGGTCTGGCCACCGCCGCATCGCTGACGATCGGGCTGGAGATGCTGCCTTATCTGGCGATCGTCGGGGCGGGAACCGTGCTGCGCTGGGTCGCCGACCGGGACGAAGCCGTGCGGCTGCGCAGCTATGGCGCCGCGCTAGCGGCCGGCAGCGCGGTCGGTTTCCTGCTCTTCGCCTCCTACGACAATCGCGCGGCCGTATGCGACGCGCTGTCGCCCGTGTGGCTGTCGGTGACGCTCGCCGGCGGTGCCGTGGCAGTGCTGTTGGCCGGGTGGCGGCAGGCGGACTGGCGGTGGCGGCTGGCTGCGGCGGTGGCGGCAGGCGCACTGATCGGGATCGGTTTCGCACTCGCCTGGCCGGACTGCCTGGGTCGGCCCGAGCGGGTACCCCCCGAACTCGACCGGCTGTGGCTCAGCAACGTGCGAGAGGCCAAGCCGCTCTATCTGCACCCCTATCGCATCGCCTTGCCGGTGGTCGCACTGCCGGGGGTCGGCCTGCTGGGCGCAGGCTTCGCGCTGTGGCGAACGCGCGGCACCGCCTTGTTCGCCGCCTGGGTGACGCCGGCGGTGCTCGCCGCCGTATCGACCGGCCTGCTGCTCTGGCAGACCCGCGCCGGACCGGCGGCACAGCTCCTGGCGGTGCCCGGCGCGACCGCGCTCGGCTGGGTGATCCTGCCGGCGCTGTCGCGACACCGGCTGATGCTGGTGCGGGTGTTCGGGACCGTGGCGGGCTTCCTGCTCGTCTCCGGCCTGTTCATGTATTTCACGCTGAGCCTGATCCCCGAGCGGCCCCCGACGCCGGGACGCAAGGCGGTCAGCGCCGCCAATGGCCGTTGCCCGACGCTGCCGGCGTTGCGGCCGATCGCGAAGATGCCGGCGGCGACCATCCTGACCTTCGTCGATTTCGGGCCGCGACTCATCACCGTCACCCATCACCGCGCCATCGCCGGGCCCTATCATCGCAACGCGCAGGCGATCCTGGACGTCCATCACGCCTTCCGCGGCTCGCCAGAGACCGCGCGCGAGGTGATGAAGCGGCACGGCGCGACCATGCTGCTGCTCTGCCCCGGCATGTCCGAATCGACGATCTACGCCGCTCAGGCCAAGCAGGGCTTCTATGCCCGGCTGATCCGCAACGAGGTACCCGATTGGCTGGAGCCGGTGGCGCTGCCGAAGGGTTCTCCGTTCCGCCTGTGGCGCCGCATCGGCTGACCGCGCTCACGCCCCTTTCAAGCCGGGCGCCACGGCCTTATCTTGCTCGCCATGGCCGTTCTCCCCCGTCCCGCATCGCCCCGCGCCCTTCTGGCCGACATCAGGCTGTTCTTCGCGAGCCGGCAGCGGCACCAGCTGGTGATCGCGGCGATCTCGGTCGCGATGCCGGTGCTGATCGTCGCCGGTTTCTATCACGATTCGCATGTCGAGCCGCCGGCGCCGGAAATGTACTTCATCCCGAGCTGGCCGGCCGACCGCACTGATGCCGAGATCATCGCCTTGCAGAAGGTCGATCAGGTCAAGCGGGAAAAGCGCGAGGCCGAGAAGCGCGAATCCTTCCAGCGACTGGCCAAGCAGCTCGGCATTGAGTGACGACGCGCGGTTCATGGGCGTCGCGCTCGCACTGGCAGAGCGCGGGCGTGGGCGGACCGCGCCCAATCCGAACGTCGGCTGCCTGATCGTCCGCGACGGACGCGTGATCGGCCGCGGCTGGACCCAGCCGCGCGGGCGCCCCCATGCCGAGGCGATGGCGCTGGCGGACGCCGGCGACGTCGCCGGCGCGGATGTCTACACGACGCTAGAGCCCTGCGCCCACCTCAGCGAACGCGGCCCCGCCTGTGCCGAGCTGCTCGCATCCGCCGCTCCGGCGCGGGTGATCGTGGCGATGAAAGATCCCGATCCACGCACGGACGGCGACGGCATCGCCCGCCTGCGCGCAGCCGGAATCGCCGTGACCGAGGGTGTCGGCACGCAGGCGGCGGCGCGCTCGCTGGCCGGTTTCCTCACCCGCCGGCGCCTGGGCCGGCCCCACGTCACGCTGAAGCTCGGCCTGTCGCTCGACGGCGGCATTGCCCTCGCTTCGGGGGAAAGCCAGTGGATCACCGGTCCGGAGGCACGCGCCCACGCCCATCTCGAACGCAGCCGGCACGAGGCCATCCTGGTCGGCCGCGGCACGTTCGACGCCGACGCCCCGCGACTCGACGTGCGGCTGACCGGGTTGGCCGACAGGAGCCCGCGACGGCTGGTGCTTAGTTCGCGTGATCCCGGTGTGGCGGATGGCTGGGAGTGGGTGCGCTCTCCGGCCGATGTCGCCCAACTGCCCAACGTGGACCACCTGCTCGTCGAGGGGGGGGCCGGCGCTGCGGCGGCTTTCCTGGCGGCAGACATGGTCGACCGCCTCCTGCTCTACCGCGCCCCGATCCTGATCGGCACCGGGCGCCCCGCGATCGGCGACATCGGATTGAACAACCTGGCCGACGCGCATGGTCGCTGGCGCCTGCACGAAGCGCGGATGCTTGGCAGCGACCGGGTCGAGGTCTACGAGCGCGTGCGGAGCTGACCTTCATGTTCACCGGCATCATCACCGACATCGGCACGATCGCCGAAGTGCATCGCCGGGGCGACCTGCGCGTCCGGATCGCGTGCGGCTACGATACCGAGACCGTCGATCTCGGCGCCTCGATCGCCTGTTCGGGCGTGTGCCTGACGGTGGTCGACAAGGGACCCGGCTGGTTCGCGGTCGACGTCTCCGCCGAGACGCTGTCGCGCACCGCGCAGGGCCAATGGAGCGAAGGGCTGCGCTTCAACCTCGAACGCGCGCTGAAGCTCGGCGAGGAACTCGGCGGCCATATCGTCACCGGCCATGTCGACGGCGTTGGTGAGGTCGTCGCCGTCGATCCCGAGGGCAATTCGCTGCGGGTCGTGATCGCTGCGGGGCCGCAGATCGCTCCCTATCTGGCGCCGAAGGGTTCGATCACCGTAGACGGCATCTCGCTGACCGTGAACGACGTCGAGGACCTTGCCGATGGCGGCGTCCGCTTCGGGCTCAACATCATTCCGCACACCGCCGCGATGACGACGCTCGATCAGGTCGCGCCGGGCCGTGCCGTCAACCTCGAGATCGACGTCCTCGCCCGCTATCTGGGCCGGATGGAACAGCTCCGCAGTCGGAGAGCCTGATGTCCGCTACCCGCAAGCCAGAACTCGCCCGCCTGCGTCACGCTTTCCTCTCCACGCCGGAGGAAATCATCGACGAGGCCCGCAACGGCCGCATGTTCATCCTGGTCGACGACGAGGATCGGGAGAATGAAGGCGATCTTGTCATCCCGGCGCAGATGGCGACGCCGGACGCGATCAATTTCATGGCCAAATATGGTCGCGGCCTGATCTGCCTCGCGCTGACCAAGGAGCGGGTCGACCAGCTCGGCCTGAACCTGATGAGCCGCAATAACGGTACCCGCCACGAGACTGCCTTCACCATCTCGATCGAGGCGCGAGAGGGGGTCACGACCGGTATTTCGGCAGCCGATCGGGCGCGCACCGTGGCTGTCGCGATCGATGCCTCAAACGGCGCCGATCAGATCGTCACCCCCGGCCACGTCTTCCCCTTGGTCGCGCGTCCCGGCGGCGTGCTGGTCCGCGCCGGCCATACCGAGGCTGCCGTCGACGTCTCGCGGTTGGCCGGGCTCAATCCCTCGGGCGTGATCTGCGAGATCATGAACGACGACGGATCGATGGCGCGGATGGACGACCTCGTCGCCTTCGCCCAGTTCCACAAGCTGAAGATCGGCACGATCCGCGACCTGATCGCCTATCGCCGCCGCCACGACCATCTCGTCTCCAAGCGTGCCGAGCACCGCTTCGTCAGCCGTTGGGGTGGCGAGTGGACGGCGATGACCTTCTATAACAAGGCGACCGGCACCGAGACGATGGCGCTGGTGAAGGGCCGGGTCGATCCGGACAAGCCGACGCTCGTGCGGATGCACAGCCTGTCGCCATTTGCCGATTCGTTCGGTGAGATTTCGCGCCGCTCGGGACTTCTATCCCGTGCGATGGAGCTGATCGGCGAGGAGGGGGCGGGCGTCGTGGTCGTCATCAACCGACCGATGGCCAACGCCATCTCGCGCCAGATGGAAGTCCGCGCCAAAGGTTTTCCGCCCGAACAGGCCGATATCGAAGAGTTGCGCGATTACGGCGTCGGCGCGCAGATCCTGGCGGAGCTCGGCGTCCACGACATGATCCTGCTCACCAACACCCACCACACTTTGGTGGCGCTTGAAGGTTATGGTCTGTCGATCGTCGGCGAACGGCCGATCGACCTGGACGACACTGCGGAGGAACAAGACTGATGGCGCGTATCCTGATCATCGAGGCGCGCTTCTACGACCATCTCAACGACCTCCTTCTCGCCGGCGCCCGCGCCGCGATCGAGGAGGAGGGGCATCGGCATGAGACGATCACCGTCCCCGGTGCCCTCGAGGTGCCCGGCGCGATGGCGATGGCGGCGGAGAGCGGGCGGTACGACGGGTTCGTGGCGCTCGGCGTCGTGATCCGCGGTGAAACCTATCACTTCGAAGTCGTGTCGAACGAGAGCGCGCGCGGAATCATGGCGCTAACCATGGACGGCCTGGCGATCGGCAACGGCATCCTGACCGTCGAGAACGAGGCGCAGGCCCTGGTCCGCGCCGATCCCGCCCAGCTCGACAAGGGCGGCGGCGCGGCCAAGGCGGCGATCGCGATGCTGGCGCTCAAGGAACGTTTCGCCTGAGCGCCAGGATCACTTTCGACTGAGATGGCGGCTCAGGCGGCCTCCGCCTCCGCGTAGAACGGGTAGTCGATGTAGCCCTTCGGCCCCTGCGCATACCAGGTCGGCATGTCGTCCGGGTTGAGCGGCAGGCCCTCGGCGAAGCGGCGCGGCAGGTCCGGATTGGCAAGGAACGGCCGTCCATAGGCGATGGCATCCGCCTCACCCGCGTCGAGCGCCGCCTGACCCCGGGCGAAATCGTAATCCGAATTCAGCACCAGCGGCCCATTGAAGGCGGCGCGGATCGCCGGGGCAACCGGTGCCACCTCGGCCTTGCCGAAGCTGCCGTCCAGCCCGGGCTCGCGCAGCTCCAGCCAACTCACGCCGGCGTCGCCGAGGATCTTGGCCGCGGCCGGGAACAGGACGTGCGGGGCGCTGTCGTTCACGCCCTGGGTGTCGCCGTTGGGCGACAGGCGGATGCCGGTGCGATCACCGCCGATGGCGCCGACCACCGTCTCGGCAACTTCGCGCAGCAGCCGGGTGCGGTTCTCGATCGACCCGCCATAGGCGTCGTCGCGGAAGTTCGAATTGTCGCGCAGGAACTGGTCGATCAGGTAGCCGTTGGCGGCGTGGATCTGCACGCCGTCGAAGCCGGCGGCGATCGCGTTGCGGGCGGCGCGGTCATAATCCTCCAGCACCCGCGGAATCTCGTCGAGCGTGAGCGGGCGCGCGACTTCGTAGGGCTTCTTGCCGTCATAGGTGTGCGCCTGGCCCGGCGTCGCCGTTGCCGACGACGATACCGGCTGCACGCCGGTCACGCTGGAATGAACGGCGCGCCCCATATGCCAGAGCTGCGCGACGATCCGGCCGCCGGCATCGCGAACCGCCGCGGTAACCGGCTTCCACACCTCGACCTGCGCGTCGCTCCACAGGCCCGGCGCATAGGGCCAGCCGAGGCCTTCCGCGCTGATGCCCGTCGCCTCGCTGATGATCAGTCCGGCGCTCGCACGCTGCCTGTAATATTCGATCATCAGCTGGGTCGGCACGTGATCGCGCGTGGCCCGGCCGCGGGTGAGCGGCGCCATCAGGATGCGGTTGGGCGCGGCGATCGCGCCGAGAGCGATGGGATCGAACAACGAAGGCATATTGCAGCTTCCTTACCAGTCGGTACAGAACAGCAGATAGGCGCGGCGGCGCGGAGATGCACGGGGGCCACCGTCAAATTTTGCTTTGCCGCTACCAAGGCGAGCCCTGGCCTGCGGGCTTGCGCCTTGCCCTCGCCACGCTCGCGCTTATGCTCGCCTGCATGACCGAACCATTGCTGCCGACCGAAATGACGCTGGACGAACTGCGCGCCGCGCTGACCCCGCTGCTGCCGCAGGAGGCGGCGTTCGACGGCTGGACCGATGCCGCGCTCGCATCGGCGGCGCGGACGCTCGGCGTGCCGGAGGATCGCGCCCGGCTCGCCTTTCCGGGCGGTGCGGTGGAGATGATCGACGCTTGGTTCGCGATGATCGACCTGCAGATGTTCGCCACCGTGCCGCCGGAGCGGATCGCGACGATGAAGATCCGCGAGCGGATCCGGGCGCTCGTGCTGGCCCGGCTGGAGGCGGCGGCACCCTATCGCGAGGCGCTGCGCGGCGCGCTCGCGGTATTGGCGCGGCCGGATCATGCGGCTCGCGCGATCGGCCTCGGCTGGCGGGCGGCGGATCGCATGTGGCGGCTGGCCGGCGACACCGCGACGGACTTCAACCACTACACCAAGCGCGCGACCCTGGGGGCGCTCTACACGGCGACTCTGCTCGCCTGGATGGATGATGACAGCGAGGACTGGACCGAAACCCGTGCGTTCCTGGATCGCCGCATCGATGACGTGTTGCGGTTCGAGAAGCTGAAGGCCAAGCTCCGTCCCGATCCCGAGCGTCACTTCAGCCCAACCCGCTTCCTCGGGCGGCTGCGCTATCCGGCGGTCTAGCGCAAGGATCCGGCCGCCTTGCCGCAGCGCACCCTTTCGACTAAGGGCGGATCCGTTAGGGAGTAGCTTTCGATCCGCGGGATCGAGGTCACGTCAACATACTTGCGCACCGCGCATGGCGTGATCAGCGGACGAACCGGTCCGCCTAGCGAGACTAGCGTCGCCAGACCTGCGCCGGCAGGGTCGGGCGATGCTGTGTCGCTCGTCCGGTCCGAAAGATGTCGTGACCCCCTTCTCCATCGTACTTCTCTCGCTCAGCATGTCTGCGGATGCCTTTGCCGCATCGATCGGGCGGGGTGCGGCCACCCGGCCAAACATGCTGGGCGCAGTTCGAGGCGGGCTCGTCTTCGGCACGATCGAGGCGATCACCCCGCTGATCGGCTGGATGCTCGGCCTGGCGACCTCCGGCTTCATCGGTGCGGTCGACCACTGGGTCGCGTTCGTCCTGCTCGGCGCGGTCGGCGGCAAGATGCTGTGGGAGGCGATCCGCCGTGATGACTTTGACGCAGCGGGCGCTGGCCGGCCCGGCCGGAGCATGGCGACTCTGGTCGCCACGGCGATCGGCACCAGCATCGATGCCGCCGCCGTCGGCGTGTCGCTGGCTCTGGTCGGGGCGAACATCGTGGTCATCGCGCTCTCGATCGGCCTGGCGACCTTCACCATGACCACGATCGGTCTGATGATCGGGCGCGGCGCCGGGCAACGCCTGGGCCGGGTCGTCGAGGCACTGGGCGGAGCCGTCCTCATCGCCATCGGCACGCTCATCCTGTTCGAGCATCTGAACCTGTTCGGCGGGGCAGGGGTGTGAGCCGCACGATCAGCCTGACTCTGGCCGCCCTGATGCTTCTGCCGGCAGCCGGGCCGGGACCGGCCGAGCCGACCGCGGGCCCGAGTGGTACGTCCGGCCTGCTCTGCACGGCAGACGAGGTGCGCAACGAGAGCACCGGCCAGGTTCTGCCGCCGGTCGCCCCCGTCTTCCATGCGCCTGGTCATTTGCGGCAAGACGGCGACTTCTACCTCAGGACCGAGACCCAGGCCGACGAACACGGATCGATCGAGGCTGAGCATCGCATCCACCGGCGCACCGGCGCCTTCGAGACGATCTCGATGCAGACGGTCCACGAAGTGGGCGAGCAATATCTCGTCCGCATCACCGGGACCTGCAAACCGGCCGATCACAGGCCACTGGCGCAGCCCTCGCGTTATTGATAATCAGTCGCAACCCTCCACATGCCAGCCATGAGAGAAGCGTGCGCCTCGATGAACTGCCGCTGCGCACGCCCGCGCAGATTTCCGCGATCGACTGGAGCGCACTTGCGCCCCGCGAAGGGCAGCGGCTGCGCGAACTCGGATTCGACGACGGTGTCGCCATCGAGACGATTCATCGTGGCCCGATCGGCCGCGATCCGATCGCCTGCCGGGTCGGTCGGATGACGGTGGCCATTCGCCGCGCCCATGCCGCCGCGATCAGCGTCGAGGCGACCGCGCGATGAACCCGGTGCCGCTCGTCGCGCTGGTCGGCAATCCCAACGCTGGCAAGAGCGCGCTGTTCAACGCCCTGACCGGCGCGCGGCAGAAGGTCGGCAACTATCCCGGTGTCACGGTCGAGCGGAAGTCGGGCCGGCTGGTGCTGGACGATGGCCGCCCGGTCGAACTGGTCGACCTGCCCGGCACCTACAGCCTCGATCCGGCGAGCCCGGACGAGCAGGTCACCCGCGACGTCATCCTCGGACGACAGGAGGGGGAGCGGCTGCCGGCGGCGCTGATCGTCGTCGTCGATGCCACCAATCTGGACAACCACCTCCGCTTCACGCTCGAACTCGCCACACTGGGCCTGCCGATGGTGGTCGCGCTCAACATGGTCGACATGGCCAAGCGCGACGGGCTGGTGATCGACGAAGCCGCCTTGTCGCGAGAGCTCGGCCTGCCGGTCGTGCCGACCGTCGCAGTGCGTCGTCACGGCGTCGATGCCCTTCGCGAGGCGATCGGCGCGATGGCGCTCGACAAGCTGCGCCAGCCACGCGAACCCTCGGGCGAACTGTCCGCTCTCCAGCGCCGCGCCCGCGCCATCGCCGCGACGGCGACCGTCGAGAAACCCGGTGCCAAGCGCTGGACCCAGGTGCTCGACTCGGTGGCCCTCCACCCGGTCGTTGGCCCGGTGCTGCTGGCGGTGCTGATGTTCGTCATGTTCCAGGCGGTGTTCGCCTGGTCTGAGGCGCCGATCGGCTGGATCGAAGGTGCGATCCTGGCCTTGCAGGACCTCGTCACGAACACGCTGCCGCCCGGCTTCGTACGATCGTTGATCGTCGAGGGCGCGATTGCCGGCGTCGGCGCGGTTGTCGTGTTCCTGCCGCAGATCCTGATCCTGTTCCTCTTCATCCTGCTGCTCGAAGCATCCGGATACATGGTCCGGGCCGCGTTCCTGATGGATCGGCTGATGGCGCGGGTCGGACTGTCGGGGCGGGCCTTCATTCCGCTGCTGTCGTCTTTCGCCTGCGCCATTCCGGGGATCATGGCGACGCGCACCATCGACGATCCCAAGGATCGGCTGACGACGATCCTGATCGCGCCGCTGATGACCTGCTCGGCGCGACTACCGGTCTATGCCGTCATCATCGCCGCCTTCATCCCCGCCCGCCAGGTCGCGCCAGGCATCGGCCTCCAAGGCCTTGTCCTGTTCGCGCTCTACGTCGCCGGTATCGTCGGCGCGATGGGGGCGGCGCTGGTGCTCCGCCGCACCGTCGCCAAGGGCGCAAGCACCGGCTTCATGATGGAGATGCCCAAGTATCAGATGCCGCGCGCCCGCGACGTCGTCATCGGGCTGTGGCAGCGGGCGTGGATCTTCCTGAAGCGCGCCGGCACGATCATCGCGGTGGTGACGATCGCGCTGTGGGTGCTGCTCAGCTACCCGAAGCCCCCCGCGGGCTATGATCGACCGGCGATCGATTACTCCATCGCCGGGCGCATCGCCGGCGGGCTGGAGCCGATTGTCCGCCCGATCGGCTTCAACCGCGACATCGCCCTGGCGCTGATCCCGGCGATGGCGGCGCGCGAGGTTGCCGTGTCGGCGCTGGCGACGGTCTACGCGGTGCAGGCCGGGGACGAGGCGATCCAGGAGCGTGGCCTGGTCGAGCGCCTGCGCGGCCGCTGGCCGCTGCCGACCGCGCTCGCTTTCCTGGCGTGGTTCGTCTTCGCGCCGCAGTGCCTGTCGACCATCGCCGTTACCCGGCGCGAGACGAACGGCTGGAAGTGGCCCGGATTCATGTTGGCCTACCTGTTCGGCCTGGCCTATGTCGCGGCAGGAGCGACCTACTGGATCGCGACGGCAGCGGGACTTTAGGAGAAGACATGGCTGGCAGCGTCAACAAGGTGATTCTCGTCGGGAATCTCGGCCGCGATCCCGAATCGCGCAGCTTCCAGAACGGCGGCAAGGTCGTGAACCTGCGCATCGCCACGTCCGAGACGTGGAAGGACCGCGCGACCGGCGAGCGCAAGGAAAAGACCGAGTGGCACTCGGTCGCGATCTTTAACGAAAACCTCGCACGGACCGCCGAGCAGTATCTGCGCAAGGGTTCGAAGGTCTACATCGAGGGCACGCTCCAGACGCGCAAGTGGCAGGATCAGTCGGGCGCCGACAAATATTCGACCGAGATCGTGCTCCAGAATTTCAACGGCACGCTGGTGATGCTCGACGGCCGTGAAGGCGGCGGTGGCGGAGCGCGCGGCGGCGGCGGCGGCTGGGGCGAGGAAGATCCGATGGGCGGATCCAGCGGCTTCGGCGGTGGCGGCGGCGGTGACCGCGGCGGCTTCGGTGGTGGAGATCGCGGCGGCGGCCGTGCGCCGGCAAAGCCCAGCAACGCGTTCGACAGCGACCTCGACGACGACGTGCCGTTCTGAGCCTTACCCGCCGAGCTTGTCGCGCAGCGCCTTGAGCGCTGCGAACGGGCCGACGTCGCTCTCGTCGACCAGCCCGGCCGCGCGCAGCGTGTCGTCGGCATCTGCGCAGCGCGGGAAAGGATCGAGCGCGAGCAACAGGGTTTCGGCAGCGGCCTCGCCCAGGTCGATCGCGCTACCGGCGTAGCTCAGCGTGTCGCAATCGCCGTCGCTCAGCTCGACCTCGTCGGCGTCGCCGATGGCGGTTTCGGGCACGAAGCGGAGCGAGAAGGGTTCGTGAACCGTCGCCGGGATCGGCTGACCGGTCGCGACGCAGCTCTGCACGACATCCGCGCTGATCCGTCCTTCCGCGAACACGGTTGCCGCTTCGCGGCGAACCGCGGCCTCGACCTCCAGCCGATCGAGCGTGACCAGATCGAAGCGCTTGGCCAGCGCCTCGCGCTCGGCCGGCTCTGCGGTCAGGTGGAGAGCGTGCGGCGCCTGGCCGATCGCATCCAGACGCACCGGCCGCGGAAATTCGCTCTCGATCACGGCTGCGGCATCCTGCCGGCAAGCAGCGCGTCCAGCGGTTGATCCGCCAGCAGCCGGGCGGTCTGGCGGAGCCGCGTCACCACGAAGGCGAGCGCCTCCGGCGGCGGGGCGGCATCCCGGTAGAGGTTGCGCACCAATGCGTCTTCCAGTCCGTTGTCAGATGTGTCGATGGTGCGGCGATAGGCGTCGAGCCGGCCACCCAGCGCCCCCATCATCTTGCCCATGTGCTTGCCCACGACGACATCGCCGATGCCGAGCTCCCGCAATTGCCCGTCCATGTCGGAGATGAACGACTCGGTCAGCAGCGCCGCGGGAGCGCGTCCGGGCGCGCCGTCGCTCTCGAGCCGGATGAGGACGAGGGACAACAGCGCCGCGATCATGTCGAACCGGCCATCGACCGTATCGGGCACGCGGCCCTCCCGATACCAGGCAGGCGCACGCGCCTGGGCGACCACCGCATCGTAGAGGGGCCGGAGCGAGGCGCGATCGCTGCCGTCGCGGAACAGTCGTCGGAAGATCGACACGAGAAACTGAACTCTCTTTCATCACCGGCGCGGCTTGCGCCTTGGCAGGCCCCGCGCATATTGATGCGCGCCGCCGATGCTGCAAGCCTCGGCCGGCTGCGGCCGCGCGTTACCCGGCCTGCGTCTGCGTTCAAGGAGATGTTCGATGCCCCGCCTCGCAACCCGCCCCGGCCTCGCCGCGCTGGCGATACTGGCTGCGGTCGCCGCCTCGGGCTGCACCCGCGTTCGCGACCATAAGGGCTATGTCGTTGATTCGACACTGATCGGCACGGTCCAGCCCGGCGTCGACAACGAGGACTCGGTCTCCAAGACGCTCGGCAGACCGAGCTTCGTCGGTCAGTTCGACAAGAAGACCTGGTACTATGTCTCGCGCGAGACTCGCCAGTTCGCCTTCGCCAACCCCAAGCCGACGGCGCAAACCGTGCTTGCCGTCCATTTCGACGCGGCCGGCAACGTCGCCACCGTGGAGCGCACCGGGCTGGACAAGATCGCCTCGATCTCACCGTCCGGCGACAAGACGCCGACCCTCGGCCGCGAGCGCGGCTTCTTCACCGAACTGTTCGGCAATATCGGCCGGGTCGGATCGGTCAGCCAGGGCGGATCGACCGCCGACAACCCAAACTGACGCGAGCGGCCTCCGTGCCGCCGCCGTCACTCTGAATTCGTCTCAGCATCCATTCGCGCTTGTCGCCACGCTGCCGCGCGTGGCGCCATTGGATCCTGAAACACGTCCAGGGTGACGGGGCCGCCGCCTAGCGCGCGATCCCCGCCGCGGCGAGCACCGCCAGGGTTACCAGCTCGGACGCTGTCGCGCCCATCGTCGCGATCTGGACGGGATGCTCCATGCCGACCAGCATCGGCCCGATCACCGCATCGCCACCCAGTTCGCGCAGCAGCTTGGCCGACAGGTTGGCGGACTGGAGCCCCGGCATGACGAGCACGTTGGCCGGGCCCGACAGCCGCATGAACGGATAGTTCTTGGCCAGCGCCGGGTTGAGCGCGACATCGGGCGCCATCTCGCCTTCATATTCGAAGCCGACATTCCGTTCGTCCAGGATCGTCACCGCGCCGCGGATGTTCTCCAGCCAGTTGCCGGCCGGATTGCCGAACGTCGAATAGGACAGGAAGGCGACCCGCGGTTCGTGCCCCATCCGCCGGGCGACCGCCGCGACCTGCTCGGCGATGTCGGCGAGCTCGGCCGAGCTCGGCCGCTCGTTGACCGTGGTGTCGGCCATGAAGACGGTGTGGCTCTTGCCGACCATGACGTGGATGCCCACCGGCTTGCGCCGTTCCGACGTGCCGAGCACGCGGCGAACCTGCTGCAGCGTCTGGGCATAGGTGCGGGTGACGCCGGTGATCATCACGTCCGCCTCGCCGAGAGCCAGGAGCAAGGCAGCGAAGATGTTGCGGTCCTGATTGACCAGCAGTTCGACGTCGCGGCGCAGATAGCCGCGGCGTTGGAGCCGATCGTACAGATAATCGACCATCTTCGGGACGAGCGGCGAGATGCGGCTGTTGTGCAGTTCGAAGCTGCTCGGATCGTCCACGCCCAGCGCGCGCAACTTGTCCGGCACCTCGTCGCGGCCGACCAGCACCGGCGTGCCGTAGCCACCCTCGCGGAAAGCGATCGCCGCGCGAAGTACGACTTCTTCCTCGGCCTCGGCGAAGACCACCCGTTTCGGGCTCTGGCGCGCCCCTTCATAGGCCAGGGTCAGCACCGAGGTGGTCGGATTGAGCCGGGCCCGCAGGCTGTCGCGATAGGCCGCCATGTCGGCGATCGGCTTGCGCGCAACGCCCGAATCCATCGCCGCCTGGGCGACCGCGGCAGGCACGACCTCCATCAGCCGCGGATCGAACGGTGCCGGGATGATATAGTCGGCGCCGAAGGTGTGGAGCCGGCCGCCATAGGCCGCGGCGACCTCCTCCGGCACCTGCTGGCGGGCGAGCTTGGCGAGCGCCTGGGCGGCGGCGATCTTCATCTCGTCGTTGATCGTCGTCGCGCGCACATCGAGCGCGCCGCGGAAGATGAACGGGAAGCCGAGAACGTTGTTGACCTGATTGGGGTAGTCCGAGCGCCCGGTGGCAATGATCGCGTCGGGCCGTGCGGCGCGCGCCTCCGGCGGCGTGATCTCCGGATCGGGATTGGCCATGGCGAAGATGATCGGCCGCGGCGCCATGTCCTTGACCATCTCGGGCTTCAGCGCGCCGGCGGCGGACAGGCCGAGGAAGATGTCGGCGCCGACCAGCGCCTCGGTCAGCGTCCGGCGATCCGTCTCGGCGGCGTGGGCCGACTTCCACTGATCCATGCCGTCGGTCCGGCCGCGATAGATCACGCCCTGGCGGTCGCACATGATGACGTTGTCACCGCGCACGCCCATCGCCTTGATCAGCTCGGTGCAGGCGATCGCCGCCGCGCCGGCGCCGTTGACGACGACCTTGACGTCCTCGAGACGCCGACCGGTGAGGTGGACGGCGTTGATCAGGCCGGCCGCGGTGATGATCGCGGTGCCGTGCTGATCGTCGTGGAAGACCGGGATGTTCATCCGCTCACGCAGCGTCTGTTCGATGACGAAGCAGGCCGGCGCAGCGATATCCTCCAGGTTGATGCCGCCGAAGCTCGGCTCCATCAGCTCGACCGCGGAGATGAACTTGTCCACGTCCTCGGTGGCGAGTTCCAGGTCGATCGAATCGACGTCGGCGAAGCGCTTGAACAGCACCGCCTTGCCTTCCATCACCGGCTTCGAGGCGAGCGCCCCGAGATTGCCGAGGCCAAGGATCGCGGTGCCGTTCGAGATCACCGCGACCAGGTTGCCCTTGGCGGTGTAGTCGTAGGCGCAATCCGGATTTTCGGCGATCGCGCGCACCGGCACCGCGACGCCCGGCGAATAGGCCAGGCTCAGGTCGCGTTGCGTCGCCATCGGCTTGGAGGCGATGATCTCGATCTTGCCGGGCCGTCCCTGCGAGTGGAACAGCAGCGCTTCTCGCTCCGAAAACTGGACGTTGCTGCCTTCGCTCATCATCATCCCCTGACGGTTGCAGACCGCTGACGCGCCTTGTCGGGGTTTCTTTGGGGCATGGCTGGACGGGCGACAAGCCGCTATCAGGCGCGGCGATGGCGACGGCGGCAAAAGGCGGGGCGGCGGCAACGGGCGGCGAGCCCGCCACGCCGATGATGGCGCAATATCATGCGTTGAAGGCGCAGGCGGCGGATTGCCTGCTGTTCTACCGCATGGGCGACTTCTTCGAGCTGTTCTTCGACGATGCGAAGATCGCCGCCGCCTGCCTGGACATCGCGCTCACCGCGCGCGGTGCCCATGAAGGCACGCCCGTGCCGATGTGCGGCGTGCCGTGCCATTCGGCCGATGCCTATCTCGCCCGCCTGATCCGTGCCGGCCACCGCGTCGCCATTGCCGAGCAGGTCGAGAGCCCGGCCGCTGCCAAGGCCCGCGGCGGCAAGAGCATCGTCGAGCGCGCGATCGTCCGCGTCGTCACCGCCGGCACGCTGACCGAAGAGGCGCTGCTGGATGCACGCGCGCAGAACTGGCTCGTCGCGCTGGCCTCGGTCGGCGGCGTGCTCGGGCTGGCCGCGGCCGACATCTCGACCGGGCGGTTCGAGCTTGCCGAGGTGCCGGTCCTGGCGCTCGATGCCGAACTCGCCCGGCTCGACGCGGCGGAGCTGATCACACCAGACGGCATGGCCGATGCTCCCGACGGCGCGCTGCCATGCCAGCCGGGCGGGTTCGACAGTTTGGCGGCGGAGCGCCGGCTGAAGGCGCTGTTCGGGGTCGCGACGCTCGACGGCTATGGCGGTTTCTCGCGCGCCGAGCTTGCCGCCGCCGGCGGCTTGCTCGCTTATCTCGACGCGGCCGGACGCGGCAAGCTGCCCTTCCTTCAGCCGCCGGAGCGGCGGACGAGCGGCGATCACATGATGATAGATGCCGCCACCCGCGAGAGCCTGGAGCTGACCAGCGCGCAGGGCGGCGGGCGCAAGGGTAGCCTGCTCGACGTCGTCGACCGCACCGTCACCGGCGCCGGCGCCCGGCTGCTTGCAGCGGACATCGGCGCACCACTGGCCGAGCGGCCGGCCGCGGAAGCACGGCTCGACCTCGTCGCGCGGTTCGAAGGCGACGGGAGCTTGCGTGAGGCGACCCGCACGGCCTTGCGCCAGCTGCCGGACATCGGGCGCGCGCTCGGGCGGCTCGTGGCGGGGCGGGGAAGCCCGCGCGACCTGGGGCTCCTCCGCGACGGGCTGGGCGCTGCGGCGCGGCTCCACGCGCGGCTCGGGGAGATCGCCGACCGGCCGGCGCTGCTGGAGGGATTGCTGCCGGCGCTGCAGGGCCATGGCGCGCTCGTTGACCTGCTCGGCCGGGCGCTGGTGCCGGCACCGCCGATCGATGCCGCGCAGGGCGGCTATATCGCCGAGGGTTATGACGACGCGCTGGACGCCTTGCGCGCGACCGGCGGCGAGGGGCGGCGCGCGATCGCTGCCTTGGAGGCGCGCTACCGCGACCGGACGGGCATCGCCGGCCTCAAGATCCGCCACAACAACGTGCTCGGCTACCATGTCGAGGTCGCGGCGCGGCATGCCGATGCGCTGATGGCCCGCGATTCCGGCTTCACCCACCGCCAGACGCTGGCCGGCGTCGTGCGCTTCAACGCCGCCGAGCTGCACGAGCAGGCGATGCGTGTCGGCCAGGCATCGGGCCACGCTCTGGCCGCAGAAGCCGCCCACCTCGAGGAACTGACCGCCACCGCGCTGGAACGCGCCGGCGAGATCGCCGCCACCGCCGACGCACTCGCCCGGATCGACGTCGCCGCGGCGCTGGCGGAGCGCGCCAGCGAGGGTGGGTGGTGCCGGCCAACGCTGGTCGACCATGCCTGTTTCGACGTCGCCGCGGGCCGCCATCCCGTGGTCGAGGCGGCAGTGTCCGCGGCCGGTGGCGGGCGCTTCGTCGCCAACGATCTGTGCCTGTCCGAAAGCGAGCGGCTGTGGCTGGTCACCGGCCCGAATATGGGCGGCAAGTCGACCTTCCTGCGCCAGAATGCGCTGATCGCGGTGCTCGCCCAGGCGGGGAGCTTCGTGCCGGCCGCGTCGGCAACGCTGGGGATGGTCGATCGGCTGTTCAGTCGGGTGGGAGCCTCGGACAACCTTGCCCGGGGTCGATCGACCTTCATGGTCGAGATGGTCGAGACCGCCGCGATCCTGGCCCAGGCGACGCCCAGATCGTTCGTCATCCTGGACGAGGTCGGCCGCGGTACCTCGACCTATGACGGCCTCGCGATCGCCTGGGCCGTCGTGGAGGCGGTGCACGACCGCAACCGCTGCCGCTGCCTGTTCGCGACCCACTATCACGAGCTCACCCGCCTCGCCGAACGATTGGAGGGGTTGAGTCTGCACCATGTCCGCGCCCGCGAGTGGAAGGGCGAGCTGGTCCTCCTCCACGAACTGGCGCGGGGGCCGGCCGATCGCAGCTATGGCCTGGCCGTGGCCAAGCTTGCCGGCATGCCGCCGCTGGTGCTGGCCCGGGCCAAGGACGTGCTCAAGAGGCTGGAGGCGGGGCGGGCGGCGACCGGCGGTCTGGCCGCAGGTCTCGACGATTTGCCGCTGTTCGCCGCCGCTGCGCAGCCTCCGCCGACCGCGACCGATCCGCTCCGCGCCGAGCTCGACGCCGTCGATGCCGATGCCCTCACGCCCCGAGCGGCACTCGACCTGGTTTACCGGCTCAAGCGGATGTCCGAAGGGGAGGGCTGAGCCTCGCCCTCGCGATCGAGCGGCACCGGCCAGACCGTTGGCGCCGCCGCCGGGTCGCGCGGCGTCAGCAGGGCGGCGGTTTCGATCATGTCGAGCGCACTGCGCGCCGAGACGTAGCGGCGGGCGAGCGTGATCCACGTCGCGGCGCTCGCCCGGCCGGGCATCCGCGAGACTTCCGCCAGCGCGCCTTCGACATTGCCGGCCTGCAGCTGCTCGCGGGCGCGGGACAGCCGGTCGCGCGGCGCCGTCGAGGGCGTGTCGGCGCGGCGGACGACGACGAGCCCGCCCAACTCGCGGCGGAAACCCGTCCACCAGCTTTCCTGCGTCGATCGGGTCACCAGCCCTGGTGCGGCGGCGTCGAGCGCATCCTGCAGCTGGTCGAGCGTCACCGGCTGGTGCGCGGCGCTCAGGATCGTCGCCACCGCCTGGGGCTGGCTGCCGCCGAAGCGATCCCGCAGCAGCGTTTCGATGTAACCGAGCTGCACGCCGCGATCGAGCGCGCGGCGGGCGGCGAAGGCGACGAGCAACCCCTCCGCCCGATCCGCATTGCCGACCGCGGCCTGGGCGCGCGCATCGATCGCCGCGATCCGCGTCTCGATGGTGGCGACGCGGCGGTCGAGCATTGCCTGGCTTGCGCTCGGCGGCGCGGGCGTCGCGGTCAGCTGACGCGTGACCACCGGCATCGGCGCCGTTGCCGCGGATGGTGGAGCGGCGTTGCCGGTCTTCACGAACCGCGCCGCGGTTTCCCAGTGGGTGAGCGTGTAGCCGGTCGCGATCATGCCGGCGAGAAAGCCGATCGCCAGGATCAGGAGCGCGCGCACGAACGGGCGGCCCCGGCTGGTTACGGTTCCTGCGGCGTCATAGTCGTCCATGCGCTTCCCCGGCTCCCCTCGTCGCCCCTAGTCGCACAAGCGCGCCGCCCCCGCCAGCAGGGCGTCGTCGCTCGCCGACCCGGCCGCTATCGCTGCCTGCCAATCTGTGCCCGCGGCCGCAAGCGCGGCCGGGCTGATCGCCGCGATGCGGACCTCCGCCGGCACCAGTCCAGCGGCCAAGACGAGAGCCCGGAAGGTCGTCCCTGCCCGCGCGGAGTGCAGCAGGGCCACCGCGCCGGTGCTTAAGGCGGCTTCCGCTGGCTTCGGCAGACGTTCTGCGGCCTGCGCGGCATAGACGATGCGCCGGTCGATCGTGACGGTCGGGTGCGTCAGCGCGACGTGCTCCCGGCCGGTCAGATGGAGAAGCCGGGCAACTCCGTCACTCGCGGCGCGTGCCACCAGCGCGGCGCCGTCCGTATCTCCCGTCGTCACCTTCTCAAATCCAGCCTCTCGGGCCGCCGCCGCCGTGGCCGCACCGACGGCGTAGACCGGCAAACCGGCGTAGCGCGCCAGCTGGGCGCCGCCGTGCCGCGCGGAATTGGCGCTGGTCAGCAGCAGCGCATCGAAACCGGCCGAATCGGGCGCCGACCAGTCGAGTGAGATTACCGTGAACAGGGGCGCGACAATCGTTGTGAAGTGCAGCGCCGCGGCCCGGGCCGCCGTCGCGCTCGCGCCCGGCTCTGGCCGGAGCACCAGCAGGGCGCGGCTCACCCGCCGAACAAGATTCGGAGCCGCATCGGCGCGTCGCGGAGCAGGCTTTCGGCGAGTGCCCCGGCCTCACCCGGCACGTCGATCGCCAGCACCGCTTCGCCGGCGACGTGCTCGGATCCGTCCTCGCTCAATATCTCCGCGCGCAGCCGCAGCGTTCTTCCCTCGACAATCGCCAGGGCCGCGACCGGGGATCGGCAGTCCGCGCCGAGGCGCGCCAGCAGCGCACGCTCGGCAAACACGCAGGCGGAGGTCGCCGCGTGGTCGATCGCCGCGAGCATGGCCCGCATTTCATCATTCGCCGTCAGTGTCTCGATCCCGACCGCACCCTGCGCCGGCGCGGGTAGCATGACGTCGATCGGGATGGCCTCGCCGACCCCCGTACGGCCCAGCCGGTCGAGCCCGGCGGCGGCAAGCAAGGTCGCGTCGGCCTCGCCGGCCGCAAGCTTCGCCAGCCGCGTATCGACATTGCCGCGGAACAGCACCGGCACGAGATCCGGTCGCAATCGCTTGAGCTGCGCCGCCCGTCGCGGCGACGAGGTTCCGACTCGTGCCCCCCGCGGCAGCGCGTCCACGCTCGCCGCACCGATCAAGCGATCGCGGACGTCGGCGCGGGGCAGCATCGCCGCCAGCACGATCGTCTTCGGCCGGATCGTCTCCACATCCTTCATCGAGTGGACGGCAAAGTCGATCTCGCCCTCATGCAGCGCGCGATCGAGTTCCTTGGTCCACAGCGCCTTGCCGCCGACCTCCGCCAGAGGGCGATCCTGGATGCGATCGCCGCTGGTGCGGATCGGCACGATTTCGATCGCATCCTCGGCAAGCCCGTGCGCGGCCCCGAGGGCGGCGGCGACCATCCGCGCCTGGGTGAGCGCGAGCGGCGATCCGCGGGTGCCGAGACGAAGGGGCTTGGCCATGGTGAGTTGCTCTAGTCGGGCGAGCGGTGGCAGGGAAGCCGGGATGCTTTCCACGCTCCCAAGAATCCTCGGCCTCGAATCGAGTTGCGACGAGACCGCCGCGGCCGTCGTCGCCGGCGACCGTGCGATCCTCGCCCACCGCCTGGCCGGTCAGGAAGCGGCGCACCGACCGTTCGGCGGAGTCGTGCCCGAGATTGCGGCGCGCGCCCATGTCGAGGCGCTGGTGCCGCTGGTCGAGGCGGCGTTGGGCGATGCCGGTCTCGCATTGTCGGACATCGACGCGATCGCCGCCACTGCCGGGCCGGGGCTGATCGGCGGGGTCATGGTCGGGCTCGTCACCGGCAAGGCGCTCGCCCACGCCGCCGGCAAGCCGCTGATCGCGGTGAACCATCTCGAGGGGCACGCCCTGTCGCCGCGGCTCGCCGATCCGGACCTCGGCTTTCCCTACCTGCTGCTGCTCGTTTCCGGCGGGCATTGCCAGCTGCTGCTGGTAGAAGGCGTCGGCCGGTATCGACGGCTCGCGACGACGATCGACGATGCCGCCGGCGAGGCGTTCGACAAGACCGCCAAGCTGCTCGGCCTGGGTTTCCCCGGCGGCCCGGCGGTCGAGCAGGCGGCGACGGTCGGCGATCCGCGCGCCGTGCCGCTGCCGCGACCGCTGGTCGGGTCGGCCGAGCCGCATTTCTCCTTCGCCGGCCTCAAAAGCGCGGTGCTGCGGGCCCGCGATGCCGGCATCCACCGGCCGGAGGACATCGCCGCCTCGTTCCAGCAGGCGGTGGTCGACTGCCTGCTGGACCGGACCCGCCGCGCCATCGATCGCTGCCCGCCCGTGACGGCGCTGGTCGTGGCCGGCGGGGTTGCGGCGAACAAGGCGGTGCGGGGTGCGCTGCAGGATCTGGCCGAGGCGCACGGGCTGCGCTTCTCGGCCCCGCCCCTGTGGCTGTGCACCGACAATGCCGCGATGATCGCGTGGGCCGGCGTGGAGCGTTACCGCGCCGGCTTGTTCGACGACCTGGCGGTGCCGGCGCGGGCACGCTGGCCGCTCGATCCCGATGCCGAGAAGGCCCGCGGCGCCGGGATAAAGGCATGAGGATCGGGGTAATCGGCGGCGGCGCCTGGGGCACGGCGCTGGCCCAGACCGCGGCTGGCGGCGGGGACGTGCTGCTCTGGGCACGCGATGCCGATGTCGTTGCGGTGATCGATGCCGCGCACGAGAACCCGGCCTACCTGCCCGGCGTGGCGCTCTCGCCCGCCATCCGCGCGACCGCCGACATCGCCGATCTGGCGCGGTGTCAGGCGATCCTGGTGGTGGCACCGGCGCAGCATGTGCGGGAGGTGCTCGGTCGCTTGCCGGCAAGTGGCGCGCCGCTGATCCTATGTGCCAAGGGGATCGAGGCCGGCACCAAATTGCTGATGACCGAAGTCGCCCTCGAGGCCCGGCCGGATGCGCCGATCGCCGTCCTCTCCGGCCCCAGCTTCGCCCATGAGGTCGCCGCCGGCCAGCCGACCGCGCTTACCCTGGCCTGCGAGGATATCGGCCTTGGCGAGGCGCTGGCGGCGCGCCTCGCCCGGCCAGCCTTCCGGCTCTACCGCTCGACCGATGTCGTCGGGGCGGAGATTGGCGGCGCGGTCAAGAACGTGCTGGCGATCGCCTGTGGGGTCGTCGAGGGCATGGGCCTCGGCCAGAATGCCCGGGCCGCGCTGATCAGCCGCGGCTTCGCCGAAATGACCCGCTTCGGCGTTGCCCGCGGTGCACGGCTGGAGACGCTGGCCGGGCTGTCAGGGCTTGGCGATCTCGTGCTCACCTGTTCATCGTCCAGTTCGCGCAACTTCTCGCTCGGCGTCGGGCTCGGGCGCGGCGCCAGCGCAGCCGACCTGCTGGCCGACCGGCGCACCGTAGCGGAAGGCGCCTTCACCGCGCCGGTGTTACGGGCGGCGGCAGTTGCGGCCAGGGTCGAAATGCCGATCGTGGACGCCGTCTGCGCCTTGATCGAGGGCGAAGCGGCGGCGAACGACGTCGTCGAGACCCTGCTCGCCCGCCCGCGTCGCAGCGAAGGCGGATGAACGAACCCCGCCTTGTGACGGACGCCGGCGATCAGAAGTCGATGGCGATGCCCTTGCGTTCCCAATCGCCGTACCGGGTCGGATCGGGCTGGCCATCGGGCTCGGCCGGGAGCTTGACCTCTTCGGGCTCCGGCACGGGCGGGCTCGGCCCCCAATGGGCGGGCGGCTTGACGTGGGCTGGGCGATCCATGGGCGCTATCCCGATTGAACTGAGGCTCCGTGATGTCCACATCGGCGGGAGGAGGGTGTGGCGCAAGATGAACGGACTGCGGACGACCATGTTGCTGGCAGCGATGACTGCCTTGTTCATGGGCCTCGGCTATACGATGGGCGGCCCGACCGGCGCGACGCTGGCGCTGCTGTTTGCGGCCGGCATGAACCTCGTCACCTTCTGGAACGCCGACAAGATCGTCCTGCGCATGCACGGCGCGCGCGAGGTCGATGGCCGCACCGCGCCCGAACTCGTCGGGTTGGTTGATGAGCTTGCCGGCCGGGCGAAGCTGCCGGTGCCGAAGACATACATCATCGAATCGCCGACCCCGAACGCCTTTGCGACCGGCCGCAACCCGGAGAATGCGGCAGTGGCGGTAACCACCGGACTGCTCGACATCCTCGATCGCGACGAGATTGCCGGCGTGCTCGCCCACGAGCTCGGCCACATCCGCAATCGCGACACGCTGATCATGACGATGACGGCGACGATCGCCGGCGCGATTTCGATGCTCGCCAATTTCGGCATGATCTTCGGCCATGGCGATCGCGATCGGCAGGGCAACGTTCTGGCCATGATCCTGGCCGTATTCGTCGCGCCGTTCGCGGCGATGATCGTGCAGATGGCGATCAGCCGCACCCGCGAATATGGCGCGGATCGTGCCGGTGCCGAGATCAGCGGCCGGCCGCGCGCGCTCGCCTCGGCACTTGCCAAGCTCGCCCGCGGTGCCGAGCGCTCTCCAGACCGCGTGATCGGCGGCAATCCGGCGGCGGCGCATCTCTACATCGTGCCGGCGCTCGGACGGGGCGGCCGCGACAATCTGTTCTCGACCCATCCGGATACGGCCAACCGCATCGCCGCGCTCGAATCGATGGCGGCGCAGCAGGGCTTTGTGCCGGCACGGGCGCCGGACCGGCGTGTCACGACGGTTCCGGCGACGGCGCGACGGCGGCGGGGAAGCGCGCTCGATCCTCTGGGAATGCGGGACTGAGCGCGCATCCAGATCCGGCCGGCGCCGGATCGCGCCGGGCGGCATTGCGGCTGCTCGACGCGGTATTGCGCCAGGGCCTGCCGCTGGAGGCGGCGCTCCCGCGCGCGACCGAGGATGTCGAGCGGGCTGACGACCGTGCTCTGGCCCACGCTATCGCCGCAGAGGTGCTGCGTCGGCTGCCGGATCTCGACGCGCTGATCGATTCGGCCACGGCCAAGCCGCTGCCGCACGATGCCAAGGCGCGGATGGTGCTGCGTATCGCTTTGGCCCAGGCGCTGGTTCTGCAAACCCCGGCCCATGCGGCGATCGCGACCGTCCTGCCGCTGGTCGATGGCGGCCCGAAGCGGCTGGTCCACGGCGTGTTCGGTTCCCTGATCCGCAAAGGGGTGACCCTGCCGGAGCTGCCCGCGCTGCCGCCGGCCGCGGCGAAGCGGTGGAAGCGCAGCTGGGGCGAACCGGTCGCGACAGCCGCCCGCGCCCTCCTCGCCGGTCCGCCGCCGCTCGATCTCACCCTGCGCGATCCCGGCACGACCGAAAGCTGGACGGAGCGGCTCGGCGGCGAGAGCCTGGCCGCCGGCCATGTCCGCCTCGCCCGCGGCTCGGCGGTCGCCGACCTGCCAGGCTATGCCGAAGGGGCGTGGTGGGTGCAGGATATCTCGGCCTCGCTGCCGGCGAGGCTGCTCGGCCTAGGGCACGGCCGGACCGTGCTCGATCTCTGCGCCGCCCCGGGCGGCAAGACGCTGCAACTGGCTGCGGCCGGCTGGCGGGTGACGGCGCTCGACCAGTCGGAGACGCGGCTGGCCCGCCTGTCGGACAATCTCGCCCGTACCGGCCTCACTGCCGAAGTTGCCGTGGCCGACGTGATGACCTTCGCGCCGGCTGAGCCGGTCGACGCCATCCTGCTCGACGCACCCTGCTCGGCGACCGGCATCTTCCGGCGCCACCCCGACGTGCTGCACCGCGTCCGTGACCGCGCCATTGCCGAACTGGCCGTGGCGCAAAGCGCGATGCTCGCCCGCGCCGCCGATTGGGTGAAGCCCGGTGGACAGATCGTCTATGCGGTCTGCTCGCTGGAGACCGCCGAGGGTGAGGGGGTGGCCGACGCCTTCGCCGCCGATCGCCGGTTCGAACGCGAGCCGGCGACACAGGACGAGCTTCCCGCCGGCATCGTTCCCGGCGGGGCGGGTCGGGTGCGCGTGCTGCCCGGTACCCTAGCGGATCGTGGCGGCGCCGATGGTTTCTTCGTCGCACGGTTCCGGCGGGTCGGCTGACCGCGCCTTCCTCTCGTCTTGCCGGGTATCCTGCCCGGGGTTAAGGCCAACCCTCCCATGCCGAACCCGGTCCGCATCGCGCCTTCCATCTTGTCCGCGGACTTCGCGCGCCTGGGCGAGGAGGTGCGCGCGATCGATGCCGCCGGCGCCGACTGGATCCACGTCGACGTCATGGACGGCCACTTCGTGCCCAACATCACGATCGGCCCGGCGGTCGTAAAGGCGCTCCGCCCGCATACGGCCAAGCCGTTCGACGTCCACCTGATGATCTCGCCGGTCGACCTCTATCTCGATGCCTTTGCGGAGGCGGGTGCCGACAGCATCACCGTCCATCCCGAGGCGGGGCCGCACCTCCACCGCACGATTCAGCACATCAAGTCACTGGGCAAGCGCGCCGGCGTGTCGCTCAACCCGGCGACTCCGGCCAAGATGCTCGACTACGTGCTTGAGGAGGTCGACCTCGTCCTGGTGATGAGCGTCAATCCGGGCTTCGGCGGGCAGAGCTTCATCACCAGCCAGCTGCGCAAGATCGAGGCGATCCGCAAGGCGATCGACAAGACCGGCAGAGCGATCGACCTGGAAGTCGACGGCGGCATCGATCGGGAAACGGCGCGCCTGGCGGTTGCCGCGGGCGCGGACGTTCTCGTCGCTGGCACCGCCACCTTCCGCGGCGGACCAGAGGCCTACGCCGCGAACATCGCCGCTCTGAAATCGGCGTGAGCAAGATCGAACCGATCGCGCCGGAGCCGACCGCCCCCGCCGGCGATGACGGCATCGAACCCGGCAAGCGGCTGATCCGGGTCAACGGCGACGGGCTGTCGCTGATCGAGCGGATCGCCGCGCGTTTCCACAAGCTGGCGTGGCGCACGCCGCTGCACGCGCTACGGCTGAGCGGTCGCTACCCTCTGAAGCTGCTCGGCGTGCCGGCCGATCCGATCCCGGGCGACATGCGCGCCGGCAACGCCATTCTCGGCGGGCGCATCACCCACCATGGTGAGGGCATCGACCTGGAGACGCTGGACTTCGCCCGCCTCAAGGTCTCGCCGGCCTTGGCCGATCACCTCCAGAGCTTCGCCTGGCTGCGCGACCTCGCCGCCGCCGGGCCACGCGAACGCGGCGCGCCGATCGCCGAGCTGCTGATGCGCAACTGGCTTGCCGCGCATGCGACGTCGGTCACCGAGGCGGCGTGGCGTCCCGACCTCTGGGGCCGGCGGCTGCTCTTCTGGGCGGCGCACGCGCCGCTGATCCTGTCGACGAACGATCATGTCTATCGCTCGGCGGTGCTCAACACGCTCGCCCGCGGCGCCCGCCACATCGATCGCGGTGCCGACAAGGCGCCGCCTGGTCCGGCGCGCATCGCCGCGTGGGCCGGCGTCATCACCGCCGGACTGCTCATTCCCGGTGGCGAGCCGCGGCTCGCGCACGGCGAGGCCGGCATGGCCCGCGCGCTCGGCATCTCGGTCTATGGCGACGGCGGCCTCGCTAACCGCTCGCCGGTCGCCCAGCTGGAGCTGATCGAGCTGCTGTCGCAGCTGCGCGCCGTCTACAATGCCCGCCGCAAGGATCCGCCGGAGCCGATCGCGCAGGCGCTCGCCCGCGCCGTACCGGCCTTGCTCGGCGTGACCTTGGGCGATGGCGGGCTGTCGAGCTGGCAGGGCGGCGGGCCGCTGCCGGCACCCCGGATCGCCGCCGCGATCGAAGCGTCCGGCGTGCGGACACGGCCGCTCCGCCAGGCCCGCGACTGGGGTTATCAGCGGCTCGTCGCCGGTCAAACGACCCTGGTGCTCGACGCCGCCCCGCCACCGGTCGCGCGGCTTGGCGCCGGCGGCTGCGCCTCGACCCTGGCGTTCGAGCTTTCGGACGGACCCCATCGTCTGATCGTCAACTGCGGCGGCAGCCGAGGTGCCGCGACCTTGTCGCGCGACCTGACCGAGGCGCTGCGCACCACGGCCGCCCACTCGACCCTGATCCTGGCCGACACCAACTCGACGGCGATCCACGAGGATGGCTCGCTCGGCCGCGGCGTCGTCGAGGTCGAACTGGACCGGCAGGAAAGCGATACCGGCAGCAAGCTCGACGTCAGCCATGACGGCTACGCGCGTCGCCACGGCTTCGTCCACCGCCGTCAGTTGCTGCTCTCGGCGGACGGCCGGCAACTGACCGGCGAGGACATATTGACCCCCTCCGGCCGCAAGCGGCGGAGCGATCCGCTCGATTTCACCCTGCGCTTCCACCTCCACCCCGGCGTTGAGGTCAGCAACACCGCGGACGGCATGGGCGCGCTGCTGCGTATCGCCGAGGGGGCGCTGTGGCAGTTCCGCTGCCGTGGCGGCACGCTGGCGATCGAAGACAGCATCTGGATCGACCGTACCGGCCGCCCGCGGGCGACCTGCCAACTCGCCGTCAGCGGCTCCAGTCCGGCGGGCGGCACCAATGTCGGCTGGCTGCTGCGCCGCGCCGTCTGAACGGGTTTCCTCGGCCGGCGCAGGCGGCTAGACGCGCGCGCAGCCGCTAACCGACCTACAATCGACAGGGTGACGATGACCGAAGTGAAGATCCGCCGCGCGCTCCTCTCGGTCTACGACAAGGCTGGGCTCGTCGAGCTCGGGCAGGCGCTGGCCGGCTATGGCGTGGAGCTGGTTTCGACCGGCGGCAGCGCGGCCGCGTTGCGGGCGGCCGGGCTGGACGTCCGCGACGTGTCCGACCTGACCGGCTTTCCCGAGATGATGGACGGGCGGGTCAAGACGCTGCACCCGATGGTCCATGGCGGGCTGCTCGCGGTGCGCGACGATCCGGCCCACGCCGCGGCGATGGAGGCGCACGGCATCGGCGCCATCGATCTGGTCGTCAGCAACCTCTATCCGTTCGAGAAGACCGTCGCGAGCGGCGCCGCCCGCGACGAGATCATCGAGCAGATCGACATCGGCGGCCCGTCGATGGTGCGCTCGGCCGCCAAGAACCACGCCTTCGTCACCATCGTCACCGATCCCGACGATTACGCCGCGCTGATCGAGGAACTGGCGGCGAACGGCGGCGCGACCACGCTTGCCACCCGCAAGCTCTTCGCCGCCAAGGCCTTTGCCGCGACCGCCGCCTACGACTCGGCGATCGCCGGCTGGTTCGCCCATGTCGACCAGGGCCAGCGCTTTCCGGCCCGGGTCGCCGTGCCGATGATCAAGCAGGCGGAACTGCGTTACGGCGAGAACCCGCACCAGATCGCGGCGCTTTACACCCAGGCCGCAGGCGGCGTGAACGGCATCGCCCAGGCCGTGCAGGTGCAGGGCAAGGAGCTCAGCTACAATAACTATAACGACGCCGATGCGGCGCTGGAGCTGGTCAGCGAGTTCCGCGACGGACCGCCCACGGTGGTGATCGTCAAGCACGCCAATCCGTGCGGCGTCGCTTCGGCGGACACGCTGATCGCGGCCTACGAAGCGGCGTTCGCCTGCGACACGGTGTCGGCCTTCGGCGGCATCATCGCCGTCAACCGCCCCCTCGACGGCCCGACGGCGGAGGCGATCTCCGGGATCTTCACCGAGGTCGTGGCCGCGCCGGACGCGGATGCAGACGCGCGTGCCGTCTTTGCCCGGAAGAAGAACCTCCGCCTGTTGCTCACCGGCGCGCTGCCCGATCCGGCTAGGCGCGGGCGGGCGATGAAGTCGATCGCCGGCGGGTTCCTGATCCAGTCGCGCGACAACGGCATCATCACCCGCGCCGACCTGAAGGTCGTGACGAAGCGCCAGCCGACCGAGCAGGAACTGGCCGACTGCCTGTTCGCCTGGACGGTGGCCAAGCACGTCAAGTCGAACGCGATCGTCTACGCCAAGGATGGCGCCATCGCCGGTATCGGTGCCGGCCAGATGAACCGCCTCGAATCGGCGCGCATCGCCGCCTGGAAGGCCAAGGACGCCGCCGGCAAGGCGGGCTGGGCCGAGCCGCGGACGATCGGATCGGCGGTTGCTTCCGACGCCTTCTTCCCGTTCGCCGACGGCCTGCTCGCCGCAGTCGAGGCCGGTGCGACTGCGGTGATCCAGCCGGGCGGTTCGATCAAGGACGACGACGTCATCGCCGCCGCCGATCAGGCCGGCCTTGCGATGGTCTTCACGGGGATGCGCCACTTCCGCCACTGAGGCGCGGGCCTCACCGCCCACGCGTCACCCTGAACTCGTTTCAGGGTCCATTCTTCGTCACGCCTGCCATTTAGGCGTCGGCGCGAAATGGATGCTGAAACGAGTTCAGCATGACGGGTAAGGCTAGACGGTCAGCCCTTCCAGCAGCCGCGGCAGCGTGCCGGTCTCGCCGCGCGCCTCGGCCATGAAGCGCTGGCGGAGCGGAGCGACGCGCTGCACGGCGCCCAACCCGAAACGCCGCACCGCCGAAGCCGTCCGCCCCGGCACGCCGAACAACCGGGTAAGCCCGTCGGTCGCCGCGGCGACCATGAACGTGTCGAGCCCGCGCCAGCGCTCGTAGCGGGCGAGCAGCTGCGCATCACCGAGATCGAGGCCGAGACGCGCGCCTTCTACCAGCACCTGGGTCAGTGCCGCGACGTCGCGGAAGCCCAGGTTCAGGCCTTGGCCGGCGATGGGGTGGATGCCGTGGGCGGCGTCGCCGACCAGCGCCAGCCGCTCGGCGGTGATCTTCGCCGCATGATGAAAGCCGAGCGGATAGCTCGAGCGCGGCCCGGCGAGCGCCATCGCGCCAAGGATGCCGCCGCACCTCTTCTCGGCTTCGGCGGCATAGGCCCGCTCCGGTAGAGCAAGCGTCGCCGCTGCGTCCGCGGCCTTGACGGTCCAGACGATCGCGGAGCGATGCCGCCCCTCGGCATCATCGAGCATCGGCAGGATGGCGAACGGTCCGGCCGGGTAGAAGATCTCATGTGCCACGTTGCTATGTGGCCGTTCGTGGCTGACCGCGGCAATCATCGCGACATGGTCGTAGCTCCACCGCGCGACGCGAACGCCCGCGGCATCGCGGGTCGGCGATCCACGGCCTTCGGCACCGATCAGCAGCGGCGCCTGCAGCATTCGCCCGTCGGCCAGCGTCACCCGCGCGCTCGTCGCATCGCGAACTACCTCGCCCGCGCGCGATTGCATCAGCAACGTCACGCCCGGCGCTTCGCTCGCCGCAGCATGGAGCGTGGCGCGGAGCACGCGATTTTCGAACATGATGCCGAGTGGGCCCTCGGCTGGATCCGGATCGAAGGAGAGCCCGCCCGGAGCGATCCCCTCGCTCACCGCGATCGACCGGATCGGGCAGCCGAGTCCGGCCAGACGTTCGCCGACCCCGATCGCCTCCAGCATCCGCCACGATGCACTGGCCACGGCGGAGGCGCGACCGTCGAACCCGGCCGCCAGCGTTACTGCCGGGTCCGCGGGATCGACGACGGCAGAGGTCAGACCGTGCGCGTCGAGCGCAATTGCCAGCGTCAGGCCGACCAGCCCGCCGCCGAGAATGATGACGTCGTATCTCTCCATGCCCCTTCCTTGCGCATCACGGGGGCGTCGCGCAAGCGCGGGGCGGGGCACGATCGGGCCGCCGGCTTGACCAGGAGTCCGGGGCGGGCGATTGTCTCGGCTCGGGACGTTCGGGGTTGAGGGCATCATGGCAGTCGGCAGCATCGCGGCGCAAGCGCCGGCATGGCGGGCGAACGCAAAGCGCGCCGCGGTTCGCAGCGGATCGATGGCAGGCGGCATCGCGCTCCTCCTGATCGTCCTGGTGCTGGCCTTTGCGCTCGCCACCTATCACCCCGAAGATCCCGCCATGAACACAGCGGCGCTGGGGCCGACGCGGAACGTGCTCGGCGCGCCGGGCGCCTGGACCGCCGATCTGCTGCTCACCCTGTTCGGCCCGCCGGCCGCCCTGCTCCTGCCGCTGATGGCGGTGCTCGGCCTGAGGCTGTGGCGCGGCGTGCCCGCCGGCCGATGGAAGCGCTCGGCCGGGCTGTCAGTGCTCGGCATCGTGCTGTTCGGCGTGGCGCTGACCCTCCTACGCGGTGGATCGGTCGGCGGGCTGCCGGCCGGCTGGGGTGGGGGCTTCGGGCTCGCGCTTGCAGGGCTGGTGGAGATGGCGCTGGCCCCGATCGCCGCGGCCCCATGGGCGACCGTAGCCCGGATCGCCGTCATGGCGACGATCGGCACCGGCGGGCTCGTCCTGTGGGCGTGGGCACTGGGCCTGACCAGCGAGGAGCGCGCCTGGCTGCTCCGCCGCGACCGCGTCCGGACCGTGGACGCGGCTCCCGAAGCCCGCACCTCCCGCGCCGCTCCGCGTACGCCGCGGCCGGTTGCGGTTGCGCCTGACTCGCCGCCGCCAGTCATCAGCACGCCCGCCCCGCGCATCTCGCCGCGCGCGCCGCACCGCGAGCGCCAGACCAAACTCGACCTGCGCGACACCTACACGCTGCCATCTATTGACCTGCTCCAGGCGCCGCCGCCACCGAGCGGCAAAGCGATCGATCGCGCCGGGCTGGAGCGGAACGCCCGCCTGCTCGAATCCGTCCTCGACGACTTCCACGTCAAGGGCCGCATCGTCGAGATCCGGCCTGGTCCGGTCGTCACCATGTACGAGCTGGAGCCGGCCGCCGGCATCAAGGCCAGCCGCGTCATCCAGCTCGCCGACGATATCGCCCGCAACATGAGCGCACTGTCGGCCCGTGTCGCGACCATTCCGGGTCGCACCGTCATCGGCATCGAGCTGCCGAACGCCCACCGCGAATCGGTCGTGCTGTCGGAACTGGTCGGCAGCCAGGGCTATGAGGATCAGGTCGCGCAGCTGCCGATCATCCTGGGCAAGAACATCGCCGGCGATCCGGTCATCGCCGATCTCGCGCCGATGCCGCACCTGCTCGTCGCCGGCACCACCGGGTCGGGCAAGTCGGTCGGCCTCAACTGCATGATCCTATCGCTGCTCTACCGGCTGACGCCCGAGCAGTGCCGGATGATCATGATCGATCCCAAGATGCTGGAACTCAGCATTTACGACGACATCCCCCACCTGCTGTCGCCGGTCGTGACCGAGCCGGCCAAGGCAATCCGCGCGCTGAAGTGGGCGGTCGAGCAGATGGAGGAGCGTTACCGGATGATGGCCTCGGTCGGCGTCCGCGGCCTCGCCTCGTTCAACGAGAAGGTCCGCGCCGCCAAGGCCAAGGGCCAGCCGCTCGGCCGCAAGGTCCAGACCGGCTACGATGCCGAGACCGGCCAGCCGACCTACGAGGAAGAGAAGTTCGAGTACGAGCCGCTGCCGCAGATCGTGGTCATCGTGGACGAGCTGGCCGACCTGATGATGACTGCCGGCAAGGAGGTCGAGTTCCTGATCCAGCGGCTGGCGCAGAAGGCGCGCGCCGCCGGCATCCACCTGATCATGGCGACGCAGCGCCCGTCGGTCGACGTCATCACCGGCGTCATCAAGGCCAACCTGCCGACCCGGATCAGCTTCCAGGTCACCAGCAAGATCGATTCCCGCACCATCCTGGGCGAGCAGGGCGCCGAACAACTGCTCGGCAAGGGCGACATGCTCTACATGCCCGGTGGCAAGCAGATCGCCCGCGTCCATGGGCCGTTCGTGTCGGACGAGGAGGTCCGCGCCGTTGCCGACCATTGGCGCGCGCAGGGCACGCCCGACTATATCTCGGCGGTGACCGAGGAGCCGCTGGAGGGCGCCTACGAGATCGAGGGCGCGCCCTCCGGCCCCGACGATCCCGAGACCCAGACCTATCGCCGCGCCTGTCAGCTCGTCGTCGAGAACCGCAAGGCATCGACCAGCTGGCTGCAGCGCCAGCTCCGCGTCGGCTACAATTCGGCGGCGCGGCTGATCGAGCGGATGGAAAAGGACGGCATCATCTCGACCCCCGACCATGTCGGGCGCCGCGAGGTGCTGAAGGAACCCGGCGAGCTGTAGGTTAGGCTGCGGGCTCGCTGCGTTCGCGCCGCACCAGTTTGGCGACCATCGCCCGAAGCTCGGCAGGGGTGTCGCCGGGCACGACCTCGACATAGCCGATGCCGGCCCGGCGCAGCGCTTCCTTCTTCACGGCATCGCGGGTTGCGGCCGGGCCAATATGATGGCCGCTGCCCTGGAACTCGACGGCATGCCGCGCGTGCCCGTCGGCGCCCACGAGCAGTAGATCGACGCGCTTGGAGTTGATCGCGCGATACGCCTCCGCGTCTGGGCTGGCGAGGATCTCACCCAGGCTGACCTGCGCCATCACCCGCCAGTCCGGTGCCTCAGCCGCGCATGCCTCCTCAAGCACCCGCAACAGCCTGGCCTCGCTGCTGTTGAGCAGGCGCCGGCGCTCAAACGTTGCGCGTTCAACGATGCGGAGCTGCTCCGCGCCATCGAACACCGCCCGAGATACTGGCTCTCGGGTCGCGAGGCGGAGAAGCTGCGGAAATTGCGGGCGAACAAATTGGCGCTTGCCAGCGCGCCAGCGTCGACGCCGGTGGTCCGAGACAATCCTCTCGATCCAAGCGCCGAACAACACCGCCGCCGCCGGCACAACCAGCCAGCTCGAGCGAACCCCGAGCCAGGTTTCGATGTCCGAAATCGTCATCGCTCCACCTCCGAAGCCGTCCGCGTAACAGGAGGTCGTTAGCGCCAAGTAATTCGGAACGGTGGGAGTCGCGCACGGTGACCGGGTCCTCTGTCGCTAGCCTGCGGGACCCGTGCGGGTTCAGAGCGCGTTCAATCCGGCCGTGCTATCGCCGCCACTGGTTGCTGGAGTTTTTGATGTCTCGTTTCGTCTTCATGGTCGCCGCTCCGGCGCTAGCCCTTGCTGCGCCACTTGCCGCTCAGTCGGCGTCTTTCGTCCAGGTCTCGCAACATCTGCGAGCGGTCGAGTCGATGACCGCTGACTTCGTCCAGACCGATCGCAACGGCAAGGCGCTTGGTGGCCAGCTCAGCCTGAAGCGACCCGGCAAGGTCCGCTTCCAGTATGAAAAGGGCGTCCCGTTGCTGATCGTCGGCGACGGCCGGGCGCTGACCATGATCGACTATCAGGTGCGACAGGTGTCGCGCTGGCCGATTGGCAACTCACCACTTTCCGTCCTGCTCGATCCTTCGAAAGATCTGAGCAAGGTGTCGACGCTGGTGCCGAGCGGCGATCCCAACCTGCTGCTCGTCGCGGCGCGAGACCCGAAGCATCCCGAGTTCGGGACGACGACGATCGCCTTTCAGCGAGTCGCTGGTGCCCCCGGCGGGCTGATGCTGCAGGGCTGGACGGTGCTCGACGCGCAGAACAATCGCTCCACGGTTCGCCTGTCGAACCAGCGCTTCAACGTGGCGATTTCCGACCAGACGTTCCGTTTCGTCGACCCGCGCCCGCGCACGGCGCCTGGACGCTGAACCGTTAATGGTAGCGACAGCTAGGCTGTCGTATCTGCAAATCCGCGGCCGCGGAGCTCCTCCGGGATTTCCCCCTGTTGCCCGGACCGGGCTTCGCGTCCCGCCTGCGTGACGAACGCCAGGTGGCCCTCGCTCCATGCCCCCGGAGCGAGGGCCTTTCCTTTTCGGCTAGAGCTCAAGCCGGACATCCATGGCCGCCGCTTCCTCGCACCCGTTCGAGGTCTCGCTCACCGAGAATTCGCGACTCTGGCGAATTCGCGGGCGCGTCGCTACATCGCCGGCCATGCCTCTGAAGATCGCTTCCTGGAACATCAATTCCGTGCGTGCCCGGCTCGACATCGTCGAGCGCTTCCTGCGCGAGGAACAGCCCGACGTGCTGTGCCTCCAGGAAACCAAGGTGGTCGACGACATCTTTCCCGCCGAAGGCTTCCGCAAGCTCGGTTATGTTCACCAGGTGCTGAACGGTCAGCGTATGCACCACGGCGTCGCCATCCTCAGCCGCCTCCCTCTGCACGAACATGGCCGCCACGATTGGCAGGACAATGGCGAGGCGCGCCATGTCGGCGTACGCCTGGATTGCGGGATTCGGCTCGAGAACGTCTACGTGCCGGCCGGCGGTGACATCCCCGATCCCGCGGTCAATCCCAAGTTCGCCCAGAAGCTCGCGTTCGTCGAGCGCATGACCCGCTGGTCGGAGGATCTGCGCGAACAGACGCTGATCGTCGGCGACTTCAACATCGCCCCTCTGGAATGCGACGTGTGGAGCCACAAGCAGCTGATCGACGTCGTCAGCCACACGCCGGTCGAGGTTGCGGCGCTCGACCGCCTGCAGGCGAGCCACGACTGGGTCGATCTCGGTCGCCGCTTCATCCCGGCGCCGCAGCGCAACTTCACCTGGTGGAGCTATCGCTCCCCGGACCACACTGCGAACGATCGAGGTCGCCGGCTCGATCACATGTGGGCAAGCCCGGATGTCGGCCGGGCGGCGACGGCGCACAAGGTTCACGAACTCTGCCGCAGCTGGCTCAAGCCGTCCGATCACGTCCCGCTGGTGACCGAGTTCGACCTGTGAGCGGGTCGCCGGGCGGCCGCGGCGCGGCGCGCGCCATTGACGCCTTGCGACGGGGGTGGCCGATCCGGGTCGAGGCGCCGGACGGTGCCGTCGACGTTCTCGCCGTCGAGACCGCCGATCCTGCGCGGCTTGCCGCGTTCGATCCGGCCGGGACCGCCGACCTCCTCCTTTCCTCCCACCGCGCGACCACGCTGAAGCTCGCCAACCAGCGCGATGCCGCAACCCCAGGCTTGGCCGTCACGATCGCGCGTGCGCCGTGGCTCGATTTCGATGCGGCAACGGCGCTGGCCGATCCGGCTCTCGATCTCGAAACGCCGCTCAAGGGTCCGTTCGCCGCCCGCGCCACGGCTGCACCGGCGGCCGCCGCGGGCGCGCTCCGCCTGGCCCGGCTGGCCGGGTTGCTCCCGGCCTTCTTCATCGCCGATGGGCCGGTCGAGACGGCCGCCCAGACCGACCTTGCCGGCGTCGCGGCCTATGACAACCCGCATCGGCTGATGATCGCGTCGCGCGCCCACCTGCCGACCGCCGCGGCCGAGCAGGCCGAGATTGTCGCCTTCCGCGGCGTCGACGATGCCGTGGAACATGTCGCGCTGCTGATCGGCACGCCCGACGGCCGGCCGCCGCTCGTCCGCCTGCATAGCGAGTGCCTGACCGGCGACGTGCTCGGTTCGCTGAAATGCGATTGCGGGCCGCAACTGGATGCAGCGCTTGCCCGCATCCGGGAGAGCGGCTGGGGCGTATTGCTCTATCTGCGTCAGGAAGGACGCGGCATCGGCCTGATCAACAAGCTGCGCGCTTATGCGCTGCAGGATCAGGGCTTCGACACGGTCGACGCGAACACGCGGCTGGGCTTCGCGGTCGACGAACGCGATTTTGGCGTGGCCGCGCGAATGCTGGCGCTGCTCGGCCAGGACCGCATCCGATTGCTCTCGAACAACCCCGCCAAGGCCAGCGTCTTGGCGGCGCAGGGCATCGACGTGATCGAACGCGTGCCGCACCGGATCGCCGCCAATCCGCACAATGCCGGTTACCTTGCCACCAAGCGGGACCGGACAGGCCACCAGCTGTGAACACGATCCTGGTCGATACGGCGAGCCGCCGGCTTGTCGCTCTGGGTGAGTCGATTCCTTGCGAGATCGGCCGCTCCGGCACCATCGCCGCCGACGCGAAGCGCGAGGGCGACGGCGCAAGCCCGCTCGGCTCTTGGCCGATTCGGGCGGTCCTGCTCCGGTCCGACCGGGTGCCGGCGCCGGTCGGCTGGCAGCTACCCTGGCGCTGGATACGCCCGGACGATGGCTGGTCCGACGATCCGCGCGATCCAACCTATAACCGCCCGGTCCGTCACCCGCATGCCCACTCCGCCGAAAGGCTGTGGCGCGACGACGGCCTCTACGATGTCGTTGTCGTGCTCGGGCACAATGATCGTCCGCCGCTACCCGGAGCGGGAAGCGCGATCTTCCTGCATTGTGCGCAGTCGGGTCACCCGACCGAGGGCTGCGTTGCCATCCCGACCGATGCGCTCCTTTGGCTGCTCGCCCGTACAGCGCTCCAGGATGTCGTCGAGATCCGCTGAAGCCCTTGGCCGGCACCTTCTGTCGGTGTAGATCGTACGCAGTTTGTTCCCGGGACGAGAGCCGTGGCCGACGATCATCCGCCCGATCCGGATCCTGCTCCGATTCGCAAGATCATCCATGTCGACATGGACGCCTTCTACGCCTCCGTCGAACAGCGCGACGATCCGGCGCTTCGCGGCAAGCCGGTCGCGGTCGGCGGCTCGCGTGAACGCGGCGTGGTCGCGGCGGCAAGCTATGAGGCGCGGACCTTCGGGGTGCGGTCGGCGATGGCCTCCGCCACCGCCCGGCGGCGCTGCCCAGACCTGGTGTTCGTGAAGCCGCGCTTCGATGTCTACAAGGCCGTGTCGCAACAGATCCGGGCGATCTTCGCCGACTATACCGATCTGATCGAGCCGCTGTCGCTGGACGAAGCCTATCTCGACGTCAGCGATCACGCATCCGGCCTCACCGCGACCGCCATCGCTGAACAAATCCGCGCCCGCATCCGCGCCGAAACTGGCCTCACCGCATCTGCCGGGGTCTCGTACAACAAGTTCCTGGCCAAGCTCGCGTCCGACCACAACAAGCCCGACGGGCTGTGCGTCGTCACGCCGCGCAATGGGCCGGCGTTTGTTGCCGCGCTCCCCGTCGGCCGCTTCCACGGCGTCGGGCCGGTGACGGCGGCGCGGATGAACCGGCTTGGCATCCACACCGGCGCCGATCTGCGTGCCCAAAGTCGCGCGTTCCTCGATGCCCACTTCGGCAAGTCGGCCGGCTATTACTATCTGGCGGCGCGCGGCATCGATCATCGCCCGGTCCGCTCCAACCGCGAACGCAAGTCGGTCGGGTCGGAAACCACCTTCTTCCGGGATCTTGCCGCGCATGACGAGCTTGTCGACGGCCTCAACCAGGCGCTCGACAGCCTCGCCCGGTATCTGGAGCGCTCGGGATCCTTCGGTCGCACCGTCACGCTCAAGGTCAAATATTCCGACTTTCGCCAGATCACCCGCGCCCGCACCCTCCCGGCGCCGGTCGGCGACCGGGCGGCGATCGAACTGGTCGCGCGCGAACTGCTTGCGACGGTGGAGCCGGTCGAGCGCGGCGTGCGCCTGCTCGGCGTGACGCTCTCGAACCTCGTCCGGGATGAGCCAGCCGTACAGATCGCGCCACGCCCGGCCTGCGATCAGCTCGGGCTGGCGCTGTTCGTCTAGCCGGAAAAGGCGCGCTGGCCGCGCCGGTACGTGCCGGTGAAGCGATCGAGCCCGTGCGTGCCGCCGTTGACCAGCCGGCGCGCCGCGGCGAGATCGTCGCGGGCGAGTGCCGCGCGGACCTTGTCTTCCCGGGCCTTGAGGAAGCAGGCGAGGATCGCGCCCGCCGCAGCGGGATCGTTGGCGCGCTCTGGATCGGTGACCAGGTCGACGCCAATCTCCGCGCCGACACGGGCATAATTGGCCCGGCCAGTCAGCTGGATATAGCCGCGCCCGCGGAAGCGCGGCCCGTCACCGGCGATGACGTTGCCCAACCCGACCGCCTTCGTCGATCCCGGATCGTAGAGGTCGAAGGGCTGCTTTGCGCTATTGAGGGCGCTCTCGCCTTCGTTCAGGCACACGAAGATTTCGGTTTCCGCCCGCACCGTGGCCAACGCCATCAGCACCATGTCCCGGTCACACAGGCCATACCGTTCCAGCGCGGTGATCACATGCGGAAGATTGGCGGCCAGCCCGGCCGCGGAGGCCGCCGGAAAGAGCGGCGCTACGGCTTCGATGGTCAGCCGTCCGGCGATACTCGCCCGCTCCGCGGTGCCGATCGGCTGCAGGAAATCCACGGACATGAAGCCGTCGGCGAACCCGTCGCCCTCCAGGTCGACCTGCGCCCAACCAGCGCGCCTGGCCAGGATCGCCACCTCTGATCCGGCGGAGCAGGTGCCAATCACCCGATAGTGCGCGCCCGGGCCGGCACGCAGGTTCAGCCCGCCACGCGCGGTCACGCGAGCGCGCTCCTGCGGAGGCACAATTGTCGTCGCGAAAGCGGCCGGCTTGGCGGGCGCGCCGGCGACGGTCGCCGGATCGATGCCGGCGGTCAGCTCCGCCGGCGACAGGTCGATCTCGAAGTGCATGCAGTCCTTGATCGTCCGCCACGATCCGCCCCACTCGAACACGCGCTTGCCCTCCCGGGTCGCGATCCGACCGACATCGGCGATCAGGGCTTCGGTGAAGTCGGTGTCGGCACGCCCGATTCGCACGTCCTCGCTCCGTGCTGCCTGGACCGGCTTGTCCGACCAACGCACGGCGCGCTCCCCGGCATGGTCGCGATAGGGGTTCGTCATCCAGTTCACGTCGAGCGCGATGCCGAAGGCGTGCAGGCTCTTGCCTCCGCCCGACTTGTTCGGCCGACAGTTGAAGCTGTCCGTGTCGCCCGTGCGAATTGCGTAGTCATGATGGTCCAGCACGGCCGCGAGTGCCGCCCAGGCCGGAGCACTCGGCGGGGCGACTCGGATCCGGTCGGGTCCGAACGGCACGATCACCATCCGAGATTCGGCACATTCATACTCACGCCACAACGTGCGCAGTTCCTGGGTGGTACGCGCCATCGGCCTCTCCTTGACGGTCGGGTCGAGGATCGCGGCGCCCCCCGGCGTACGACGAATCACTCTGCTGCCGAATATCCGCAGGAAAGACCGAGTAGGAAAGCGCTGGTGGGCCTGCCGGCGACAGTGGTTCGCTCAACCCGCGACTCGCACCGCATGCTGCAGGGCACAAAAAAAGGGCCGGCTCTTCCGAGCCAGCCCTGAAGTCTAGGAGAGGATGCCTGAAAGGCACGTCCTTTGTGCGTCGCACCATCATGTTCCGCAAGTGCGTTCGAAGACTACCCGGTTGCGATATCAACAACCGACTGGCGTTGACCGAGTCGAATGCCACCGATCATGAACTATTTCTCCACCTGGGAGGGACAGGGACCATGTTTTCCGCTAATGTCCTTGCAAGCCGGACCTGCCGATAGAGCCAACCGGAGGAGCAAGAGGATGCGCGACCAGCGAGCCGTGGGACGCCCCGAGACGCTCTGGGCGAGTGTGACCGAAGGTCGCGCACCGCGCGATCCCGAGGTGCAAAGCGTCGCTGCCAAGATCTGGCAGGATGCCTTCCGGCGCGACAGTGCCTTGGCGTGGAGCCAGGTCGAGGTCGGTTCGCCGACGCACCGCAAATCGATCGCGGCGGCGATGGTCGCGCTCGGCGCAGTGCCCGGCGGCCTCGCCTCCTAGCCGATCCGCCGACCGACCAGGCCGCGTCAGTTAAGGACGACCGCCATCACCCGGCGGTTCTCCGGCGATACTGCCGGAACGCCGGGCAGCGGCTGGCTCGATCCATAGCCGACGACTTCGAGACGGCCGGCTGGAATGCCCGAGCTGACGAGATAATCCGCGACCGATTGTGCCCGACGGCGGGAGAGGTCGCGGTTGATGGCGGCGGAGCCGCTTGCATCCGTATGGCCTTCGATCCGGGTGCGCCGCGTTGCCAAAGTCGGCGTGCCGAGCACCTGCGCCAGCTTGGCCAGACGCGCCTTGTCTGCTTCGGTCAGCGTCGCCGATCCGCTGGCAAAGCTCAACCGCAGGTTGGACATCCCTAAGCGACCCGGCTGGGTCGGCCGCGACGACGCGACGGCCGTCTGCTGCGGCTCGGCGGAAGTCGAGGCGATGCCGCCCGCCGGCGCCTGGCGCTTGAAGGTGAAGCCGCGTGTGGCACCGGAGCGCGGCGCGCCCGGCGCGGGTGCGGCTGCGGCCGGTGGCGAAGCGTCGGCCTCTCCGCCGCCGCACTGTCCAGCCAGCTCGCAGATCAGCTGGTCAGCTTCCGGATCCGAGGCGGCCAATGCCGGCACGGCGGTGGCGAGAAGTATCGCAACTGTGCTGAAACGTGCGAAAGTCCGCATGGTCGATCTCCAAACGTCCGCGGGCAAACCGCCTCGGCAACCCGGCCGGCGCGGCCTGCCCGGTGAAACTGGGCCGGATCCTGATGCCGCCGATCCGGCGGCGTCACAGTGACGTGGGTCACTGAGTCGGCTTGTGCATCAGCGCGGCTCGATCTTGTACCAGACCATCTCCGATGCCCAGCCGCCGGCGCGGGTGCCTCGCTCGACGATCCGCGCGAAATCGGCCGGCTGGTGGACCTCACCCTGAATCAGCGGCTCGTCGAATGGGGCGTTTCCGGTCAGCAGGATCAGCCCGGTCCAGCCAGTATGATCGGAGCGCAGCGAGAATTCGTGCGCCCGTGCCTTGGGTTCGATGTAGCCGACATCCTCGTTCGCCAGCAGCTTCAGGCTCGCCATGTCGGGCAGCACCGTAGTCACCGCGCCGGATGGCTCGATCCCGAACAAGGCCATGGCCTTGTCACCGCCGCGAAAGGCGAGCGCAACCCGCGCTTCGGCCAGGCCCATGCCGGGATTGACCACCACGCCGTCGCTCATGATCCGCATCCGCCCGCCATCGTCCTGGCGTAGGCGGCGGCTGACATCGATCGCCGGGCAGCCGGCCGATCCGATACGGGCGACCCGGTCGATCGTCACTTCGACCGGCTTACCTTCGCCGCGCACCAGACCGCGGATGGTCTCGCCCGCCCGTTCGGGATCGTCGGCGACGCCGGTCAGCGCCAGTCTTCCGGTAGTGCCGTTATCGACCGGATCGACCTGGAGCCAGGCACAGGGAATCGCTGCCAACTCCGCATCGATCCGCGCGGCGCGGTCGTCCCTCGGCCCGGCCAGCGACGACCAATAATAACCTGCCGCAAGCAGTAGGACCGCGAGCGTCGCAATGATCGCGTAGAGCCGGGTCCGGGAACGCTGCGCGACCACCGCCGCCGCCGAGGGAGCGGGGCCGGAGGGCAGACGCTCCATGCGCTTGCGGACCTCCCCGATCAGGCCGTTCAGTCGCGAATCGCGCCCGCCGCTCCAGCGCGACAGATCGACCAGCTGGAAACCGGTAAAGCCGAACGGCGGCGTCACACCATCGACAGCGGCTCCCAGATAAGCGCCGCGCTCGGCCGCGGTGCGGGCCTGATCCGCGACCCGGCGTCCGGCGCCGCGGGTGATCGACGCCTCCGACCAGAGCACCAGCACCAGCCATGCCTGGCGCAGCGCTTCGCTCGACGCGGTACGGCCAGCCTCGTCCTCGGTCGGCTCATCGCCGCGCACCTCGTATCCGGCTTCGCGCAGCGCGGCGATGATCGTGGCGGCGCGGGCCTGATCCTCGCGCTCGAATGACACGAAGATGGTGTCGGTCATCGCTCCGCCCTCACGCATGCAATCGGCGTCACACCGCGCATCCTCCACAGTTGGCAAGGACGCGAAGAGCGGGGCGAGCGGGGCCCACGCTCACACATGGGCACCGAACCCGAACGGATCCGCGGTGCGGCCATCACGGCCCGATCTGTCGCAAGCTTCCCCCGCCACCCGTACCCCCCGGCCGGCTGCCAAGCCGCTCGCTTAGCATGGGCAGCGGCAACCGCGAAATGGACGGTTACAATTTGCCGAGACGCGGCTCGACGATCCGCCACAACTTGCGAAACGCCTCCGTGGCGGGCGACTTCGGCGCGTAGTCGCCGACCGGCGCATGGTGGTCGGCCATCGCCTCGACCGCGCTCGCCATCGGGATCACCGGGCAGCCGGCATCCGCCTCGATCGCCGCGCGGTGAGTCAATCGACGCCGATCCACCATCGTGAACACCGGATAGAGCGGCGGCCCGCCAGGCTCGTCCTCGGCCAGATAGGTTCGCACTTCCTCATAAGCGCGGCGCGACAGAGTCGACGGGATCATCGGCGTCAGGATAAGGGTGGCGGCGCGCATCACCTGGCGGCTGGTGAAGCCCAGGCCCGGCGGGCAATCCAGAACGATGCAGCCATAATGGCGGTCGAGATCGTCCAGCAGCCGCCGGAGGTGCTGCTTGCGGTCGATCTCGACGAAGATCTGGTCCAGCGTCCGCAGCGATCCGTCAGCCGGCAGCAGGTCGAGGCCCGGTACCCGGGTTGGCTCGATGATGTCCTGCGGCGGGATGTCGCATTCGAGCACGGCGCGCGCTTCGTCGCTGCGCGCGCGCCCGTCGGACAGGATGAAGGTCGATGCGGCCTGGCCGTCCAGGTCCCACAGCAAGGTCCGTCGTCCCGACAGGGTTGCCGCCGCCCAGGCGAGATTGACGGCGAGCGTGGTTTTGCCGACGCCTCCCTTCATGCTGTAGATCGCGACCGTGGCCATGCGCTCTCCTTCGCCGAACCGAATGTGTAGACCAGTTCGGCAGCGCATGGCAGCGGCGAACCTTGTGGCGTGCCCAGCCGTTGAGCGCAGCAAACGTCCATCCGAAAGCATCGCTTGAACCCGATCGTCGCCCACCTCAACGCTGTCGCCACCGCCGTGCCCGACCACGATGTCCACCAGGCTTTCATCGGCTGGGCCGAGAATCGTATCGCCGATCCGCGCGAGCGTGCGATCTTCCGACGCATGGCGGAGCGATCCGGCATCGAGCATCGCTGGTCGGTGCTGCCGCCGACATCGGCGGGCGGATCGCCGGTGGCAGAGGGCGGATTCTACGCGATCGATCCGCTGCCGCCGACATCGGCGCGGATGACCCTCTATGCCCAGGCTGCACCCAGCCTCGCACTGGATGCCGTCGCCGGACTGGGTCCCCTCGGCACGATCAGCCATCTCGTCGTGGCGAGCTGCACCGGCTTTGTCGCGCCCGGGATCGATCAGATCCTCGCCGCCGCGCTCGGCCTAGAGGACGGGGTGGAGCGCACATTGGTCGGCTTCATGGGCTGCTACGCCGCGGTCGCCGCGCTGCGCACGGCTCACCATATCGTCCGGTCGACGCCGACAGCGCGGGTGCTGGTGGTGACGGTCGAGCTGTCGAGCCTCCACCTCCAGCCCGAAACTGCGATCGAGCCGCTCTTGTCGATGCTCCAGTTCGGCGACGGCGCCGCGGCAGCATTGGTGACCGCCGAGCCGCGCGGCCTCGCGCTCGAACGCTTCTTCGCTGCGACTTTGCCCGAATCGGACGCGCTGATCCGCTGGACGATCGGCGATCAGGGTTTCGCCATGCACCTCTCTGGCGAAGTACCCGGGCGAATCGGCCGGGCGCTCGCCGATCCCACGTTCGTCGACAGGCTGCGCGGACCCGAGCCGATCGCGGCGATCGATGCCTGGGCGATTCACGCAGGTGGCCGGTCCATCCTCGATGCGGTCGAACATGGCCTCGGTCTGCCCGACCATGCGCTGGCGGCATCGCGCGATGTGCTCGCGCGTTACGGCAACATGTCGTCATCGACCCTGATGTTCGTGCTAGCCGAGCTGCTGGCCCGCGACGATGCGCGAACCGGCCTTGCCATGGCGTTCGGCCCCGGATTGGCAGCCGAAGGCTTCGGCTTCAGGCGGGTGTGTTGAGGAACCTCGCCGCCCGCACTGACGAGGCCGAGCAGATGGACTCGGCCGATCTCGATCCTGCCACCTATGCCGAGGTCCTGCGCGATCTGGCGCAGGTCAATCGCGTCACGTTCTCCGCCCGCCCGACGCTCTCGTTCCTCGACCGGACAATCGCCGGGGCGAAGCACATCAGGCTGCTCGACGTCGGGTATGGACATGGCGACATGCTGCGGCGGATCGCGCGCTGGGCAACCGCGCGGGGCATTGCGGCAGATCTCGTCGGGATCGATCTGAACCCGAACAGCGCCGCGGTTGCCATTGCGGCAACACCGCCGGACATGCGCATCGACTATCGCACCGGCGACTATCAGGATCTGGCCGGTGAGGATTACGACGTGATCCTGTCGAGCTTCGTCGCCCATCACATGACCCAGGACGAGCTGATCCGCTTCCTGTGCTTCATGGAGGGTGAGGCGGGCCGCGGCTGGCTGGTCAACGACCTCCATCGCCATCGGTTCGCTTATCACGGTTATCCCCTGCTCGCCCGGATCATGGGCTGGCACCGCATCGTCCGTCAGGACGGCCAGCTCTCGATCGCCCGTGCCTTTCGCCCCGCCGACTGGCGGCATCTGCTCGCGGTCGCAGCCATTCCGGAGGCGCAGGTCGTCCGCCGTTTCCCGTTCCGGCTGTGCGTCGAACGGATCCGCTGATCGTCGGCGGCGGCCCGGCCGGGGCCGCGGCGGCGATCACCCTGGCGCGGGGCGGCGCCGCGCCTTTGCTCCTCGACCGCAACCGTCAGGCTCCCGACCAGCTATGCGGGGGCTTCCTCGGCTGGGATGCGCTTGCCGCCATCGCTGCTTTGGGGATCGACGCGGACGCGCTCGGCGCTCGGCCGATCCGCCGGGTCCGGCTGATCGCCCGCGGCGTGACGATCGAGGCGGCACTGCCCCATGCCGCCGCCGGCCTGTCGCGGCGAACGCTCGATGCGGCACTCCTCGACCAGGCTTCCCGGGACAGGGCGGGGATCGAGCATGGAGTCATCGTCCGCTCGATCGACCAGGCGGCTCACACGATCCGGATCGACGGGGGCGATGAGATCGCGGCCGACGCCTTGTTCCTCGCCACCGGCAAGCACGATCTGCGCGGTGGCGCCCGCCCGCGCGAAGCCGGCGGCAGCGACCCGGCCGTCGGCCTGCGCACCCGCCTGACGCCTTCGCAATCCCTTACCGCCGCGCTCGCCGGCACGATCGAGCTGCATTTCTTCCGCCATGGCTATGCTGGGTTGCTGCTGCAGGAGGACGGCGCCGCAAATCTGTGCCTATCGGTGGCGCGATCCCGGTTCGCCGCGGCCGGCGGTACGGCGGAAGCGCTCATCGCCAGTATGGCCGATGCGCCGCGCCTCGCCGACCGCTTCGGCGAGGCGACGGCGCACACAGCGTGGCAGGCTGTCGCTGCCGTGCCTTACGGCTGGCGCGCCCGGGAGACCGCACCGGGTGTCTTCCGCCTGGGCGATCAGGCGGCGGTGATCGCCTCGCTTGCCGGGGATGGTGTCGCGATCGCACTGGCGAGCGGCCGGCTCGCCGCCGCGTATCACCTGCGCGGCCAGACGGCGGCAGACTACCAGCACGCCTTCGCCAGCGCTGCCGCCCGGCCACTCGGTGTTGCCGGCTCTCTGCGTCGCCTTGCCGAATCACCGGCAGCACCACCGTTGCTCGCAGCTTTCGGCCGCTTGCCCGGCCTGGCGGTGATGCTCGCCCAGCTTACCCGGATCGAGCGCGGCTGAGAAGCGATGGGCCGAGCCGGGCGAGCGCTTGTGAGCCGGGCCGTTAGGCGGTAATCGCTCCACGACCGATGGCACGCACGCGTCCCCGTCCTCCCAGAGGCCCCGTGCGTCGCGTGGCCGGCATCGTGGCCAAGGTCGTCATCATCGGCGGTCTCGCGGCCCTGGTGGCGCTCGGCATTGCCGTGGTCGTCGCGATGTCGTCGCTGCCCGGCTTCTCCGAACTCAAGTCCTCGCCCAACGGCCAGATGATCCGCGTCCACGCCGCCGACGGTTCGGTACTGGTCTCGCTCGGGCCGAGCTACGGCCAGTGGCTCGATTCGGGCACGATTCCGCAGGTCATGAAGGATGCGATGATCGCGGTGGAGGATCGCCGCTTCTACCGCCACCCCGGCGTCGATCCGATCGGCGTCGCGCGTTCGGTGAAGGTGCGGTTCGGTACCGGGCGGTGGAGCCAGGGCGGATCGACCATCACCCAGCAGCTCGCCCGCAACATTTTCCTGACGAACACCCGGACTTTCGGCCGCAAGTTCCGCGAGATGATCCTCGCGCTCGCGCTCGAGCGGCGCTTCTCGAAGGAACAGATCCTCGAACTCTACCTCAACAAGGTCTATTTCGGCGGCGGGGCCTACGGCATCGATGCCGCGTCGCGGCGCTTCTTCGGACACGGCGCGAACCGGCTGAGCCTGGCCGAGGCGGCGATCATCGCCGGCCTGGTCAAGGCGCCGTCCAATTACTCGCCGACCGCCGATGCTCAGGCCGCCATCGGCCGCGCCGGCGTTGTGATCGAAACGATGCGCGAGACCGGCAAGATCAGCTGGGAGGAGGCGCAGGAGGCGAAGCCTGACGCGGTGCAGCTCGCCCCCGAGCCGCGCCAGAACAGCGTGCGCTATTTCACCGATTGGGCGCTGGCTCAGCTCGACACCCTGATCGATGAGACGGTCGAGCCGATCGAGGTCTGGACCACGCTCGACGTACCGATGCAGCGCGCCGCCGATGCGGCGATCCGCGCCAACGTGCCGGGCGGGATGCAGGGCGCGCTCATCGCTCTCGATCGTGACGGCGCAGTGCGGTCGATGGTCGGCGGCACCGATTATGTCACCTCGATCTACAACCGCTCGACCCAGGCGGTTCGCCAGCCTGGATCGGCGTTCAAGCTGTTCGTCTATCTCGCCGCGCTGGAAGCCGGACGCCGCCCGACCGACACGGTGGTCGACGAGCCCATCGACATTGACGGCTGGCGGCCGCGTAACAGCTCGCGCCGTTTCTCGGGGCAGATCGATCTGCGCACCGCCTTCGCCTTCTCGATCAACACGGTGGCGGCCAAGCTCGGCAGCGAGGTCGGCTTTTCTACGGTCGCCGACATGGCCCGCCGGTTCGGCATTACCACGCCCGTAAACACCCATCCGTCGATGGTGCTCGGCACGTCCGACGTCCGCCTGATCGACATGACCCGCGCCTTTGCCGCGGTGGCGCGGGGCGGCGTTGCCGTCGTGCCGTACGGCATCGTGCGGGTCACGACCGGCCGCAACGATCTGCTCTACGAGCACAAGCCGGATGACCTGCGCGTGCTGGTCGCCCCCGGGGTTGCCGCCGAGATGACCGATCTGCTCCAGACCGCGGTCAATACCGGCACGGCGCGTGCCGCCCAGATCGGTCGACCGGTCGCGGGCAAGACCGGCACGACCTCTTCGAACAAGGATGGCTGGTTCCTGGGCTTCTCCAGCGGCATTACCACCGGCGTGTGGATGGGTCGCGACGATGCCCGCGCCGTGCCCGGCCTGCAGGGCGGCCGCGCGCCGGCCAAGGCATTCGCCGATTTCATGCGGGTCGCGGTCGCCAAGCGGCCGATCGAGCCGTTCGAGACCGAAGTGACGCTGCCCGAATGGCAGCTCGAGCCGGACGACGAAGCCTATGGCGCGCCTCCCGAAGACGAGGGCGCGATGGTCGACGAGAACGGATTGCCCATCAGCCGCGAGCCGCGCGCGCCGCCGCGCTACGGCGATCCGGCGACGGACCCCGACGCGGCGCCCGCGCCCGAGGAGCCGACCGACGAGATCGGCGATCTGGTGGATGGCGTCCTCGGCCGCAATCGGCGCGAGGAAGACCCCTATCAGGATTCGCGGCCCAACCAGTAGAGCCCGCTGCCGTGGGTGCGCAGCCAGTGCCGCTCGGCCTTCGGCTCCCGCCCCAGCAGCCGCGCGACGGCGGCATGGAAAGCCGGGCTGTGATCCATGTGGAGGCGATGGGCGACCTCGTGCGCGACCGTCGCCTCGCGCACCTCCGGCGGTGCCAGGATCAATCGCCAGCTGTAGCGGATGTCCCCACACGGCGTGCAGCTGCCCCACCGCGACCGGGGATCGCCGACACCCACACGCCCCACGGTCACGCCGGCGCGGGCCGCAAAGTCGCGCGTTTCACCGTCGAGACGCACTCCGGCCTCCCGCCGGAGCCAGCGCAGCACCCGCGCCGCGATCGCCTCCTCGGGCCCGCCGACGATCAGCCGATCGTCGTCGCGCTTGACCGTCCGTGACCCGCTCGGCTGCCAATCGATGCGCACCGGCTGACCTTCGAGCGGAATGGCCGCGCCGGGTACGATGGGCTGCGGCTTCGGCAGTACGGCGAGGGCGCCCTCGATCCAGCCTCGCTTCTCCTCGGCCCAGGCGAGCGCCGGGCGCAGTGCCGCCCGCGTCGGCAGGCTGAGCCGCACCGTCCCGTCACGCGGATCGACGCTGAGCCGCATCGCCCGCGCCGCAGCCGAACGATGGACGGTCAGCGGCCGGGTACGCCCGCCGCCGGTGAAGAGGAGCTCAGAGCTCGCGCTCGACAATATGGTTCTCGAGCTCGCCGGCTTCGTCCTCGGACACCGTCCAGCCCCGGACCGAGATGCCGGCGCGGTGCACGGACTCCGGATCGCCGCTGACCAGCGGGTGCCAGTCGGCCAGCGGCTTGCCTTCGTCGATCAGGCGATAGGCGCAGGTGCTCGGCAGCCAATCGATGTCGCGCAGCTTCGCCGGGGTCAGCCGCACGCATTCGGGCACGTAGGCCTGACGCCGGCGATAGTCGCTGCACTGGCCGGTGCGGCGGTTGAGCAGCCGGCAGGCGACGTTGGTCGCGTGGATCTGGCCGGTATCCTCGTCCTCGAGCTTGTGGATGCAGCATTTGCCGCAACCGTCGCACAGCGACTCCCACTCGGCCCGGCTCATCCGGTCGAGCGGCTTTTCCTCCCAGAACCGCCGGGTCTGGGGCTCGGCCGTCATCGGACCCACTTGGCAAGCTCGGCGGCCACCGCCGGCCCGTCCTGGTCCTGCGGCAGCAGCGCGATGGGCTTTCCGTTGGGATCGAAGAGGATGGCCTGGCTCATATGGTCCATCAGATAGTCGCTCGCTCCGGAATTTTGAGCCTTCTGGTAGAAAACGCCATATTCCTGGGCGACCTTGGCGATCTGGGCCTCGCTCCCGGTCAGCCCGATCAGCCGCGGATCGAACGCGGAAACATACTGCTTCATGACGGCGGGCGTATCGCGCGCCGGATCGACGGTGATGAAGATCGGCTGGATCTTGGCGGCGCGCTCCGGAGCCTCTGCGTCGAACTTTTTCAGGCCCTGCATCAGGTGCTGGAGCGACGTCGGGCAGACGTCCGGGCAGAAAGTGTAGCCGAAATAGACGATCCGGTACTTGCCGGCGAAGTCGGTGTCGCTGACGCTCCGGCCATTCTGATCGGTCAGCGTGAAGGGGCCACCGATGCGTGCGCCGGCCAGTGGCGCCTCGGCCGGCTTCGAGTCGCAGCCGGATACCGCCAGCAGCGCGGCGGCGAGGAGAAGGGTACGAAGCGGGTTGTTCATGGCGCGGCCAGCCATGCTTTGCTATGCGCGCCCACGCAAGCGAAGCAGAGCAGCAGGGGCGCCAAGCATGATCCGGATCAGGCAATTGACCATCGCGACCGTCGCGGCGGCGATGCTTGCGGCAGCCCCGCCGGCGGCGGCTCAGTTCACCGAGAGCTACAAGTTCCTGAAGGCCGTTCGCGACGGCGATGGCGCCAAGGTCCAGGAGGCGCTCGACGCACCTGGCACGACCATCGTCAACACCAAGGACTATTCGAGCGGCGAGGCGGCGCTGCACATCGTCGTCAAGCGCCGCGATTCCACCTGGCTCGGCTTCCTGCTGGCGAAGGGTGCGCAGCCGGACGTGCGCGACGGGCAGGGCAACACGCCGCTCGCACTCGCCGCGCAGCTCGGCTTTGCCGACGGCGTGCAGCAACTGCTCGCGCGCCGTGCCAAGGTCGACATCGAGAATGCACAGGGTGAGACACCGCTGATCCTGGCAGTCCATAATCGCGACCTTGCAACCGCCCGGCTGCTGCTGTCGGCAGGCGCCAACCCGAACAAGGCGGATCGCATCGCCGGCAAGTCGGCCCGTGACTATGCGACCGAGGATCGCCGCTCGGCCGCGATCCTGAAGGTCATCGAAGAGGCGAAGCCCGCCAAGCCGTCTGCGAAGATGTCCGGCCCGACGCTCTGAGCTAGGTTCAGTCCAGGCCGGATAGGCCGGGATCAAGATCGCCGAGCAGCCGCCGCGCCGCCCGCCGGGCGAACCGCAGCGTTTCCGCCTTGCGCCGGGCGGCAGCCAGCGGACGATGCGCAGCATCGCGGACGACCGCAGCGTCGTAGCGATCGGCGACGATCAGTCCGGCCACGTTGGGGCGAAAGCCCTCTTCCTCGAACGGCGAGAGATCGAAGCCGACCGGCACCGCCCAGAAGAACCGATCGCAATAATCGAGATAATCCGGCCACTTGGCATCACCGCGCAGGTCCGCACGGGACACCTTGATCTCGACGATCGTCATGCAACCCTTCGCGTCGATGGCGAGCAGATCAGCACGGCGATTGTTGGCGAGCGGTACCTCGCACAAGGTCATCAGGTCCTGCCGGAAGAACAGCCTCGCTACGCCGCGGGCGACGTCTCGGGCCTGCGCCGGGGCATCGTCGAAGCAGGCGGGGTCGAGCGTGGGAGATGCCTGTTCCATCCGGCCATTCTAGAACAGGATGGGAACGGATGAAAAGATGGCCGCTGCGTGGCCGATGCCGCGGTCAGGTCGCGAGGTCGGACAGGATATCGTCCGGTGCATCGAGCTCGACAACCCAAAGGTCGGGATCGTTGCGCCGGCGCCTTGCCAGATAGTCGGTCAGGGCCCCTGGCTCGTCGATCGCCTTGGGGCCGCTCGCGATCCAGCCGTAGCTGCCGTCAGGCGTCATGCCGCGCTCGAGCAGCCGGCGGGTGACGCCGCGTTCCGCCAGCACGAGCAGGATTGCACCCGCCGTCGCATCCCCGCGCGACAGCACCGCGCCGTGCCCGCCGGCAGCGGACACACGACGCAGGAGGGCGGAAACGAGCAGCCCGGAAGCGGCCCGGGGTTGGCTCACCTTCGCACTTTGCCGCGGGTCGGGTCAGGCGGCATCGCGCGTTTCGCCGGTGGCGAACAGCGCGTAGAGTGCATCTTCCGAACCAGCACCGCGCAGCTTGGCGACGAAGGTCCTGTCGCGCAGCCGTCGGCTGACGCGGGCGAGCGCCTTCAGATGCTCGACGCCTGCGTCCGGAGGCGAGAGAAGGAGGAAGACGAGGTCGACCGGCATGTCGTCGATCGCGTTGAAGTCGATCGGCTGGGCAAGCCGGGCGAAAACGCCGACGACCCGCTCCAGCCCCTCGATCTTGCCGTGTGGGATGGCGACACCGCCGCCGAAACCGGTCGAGCCGAGCCGCTCCCGATCACCGAGCCGCTCGACGACGACGCGCGGATCGATCTCCACCAGCTTGCCGGCAATCGCGGCAAGCTGTTGAAACAGCGCCTTCTTGTTCGGCACGGCGAGCGCCGCGACAACGGCCTCGGGCGCGAGCAGATCGCTCAGCTCCTCGACCGAGCCCCGCACCGGGCTCGCGCCTTCGACCTTGTTGTCCACGTATCCTCCGGCCTCAGGCGGCGCGCTGGGGTTCGACCCAGCCGATCGTGCCGTCGCTGCGGCGATAGACCATGTTGTAGGCGCCGGTGCCCGAGTTGCGGAACAGCAAGGCGGCGGTGTTGCGCAGATCGAGCATCATCACCGCGTCCGACACGCTCGCCTCGGGCACGTCGACGCGCGTCTCGGCGATGATCAGCGGGTTGTCGGCGGGTTCCTCAGCCTCGTCGGCGGACTGGAACACGGTGTAGCCGGCATCGCCGTCCAGCTCGGCCGGAATCGCCGAACTCGGGCTCTGGCGGCTCTTCAGGCGACGCATGTAGCGGCGCAGCTGCGTCTCGATCTTGTTCGAGGCCGCGTCGAAGGCGGGCTTGGCGTCCGAGTTCTGGCCATGGCCCTTCAGGATCACGCCCTGCATCACATGCGCGATGATGTCGCACACGAAGCCGTTGTCGTGCGGCCCCTTGCCGAACGTCACCTGCGCCGAAATGCTGCGTGAGAAATACTTCTCGGCAATGCCCTGCAGACGTTCATCGACGTGCTGACGGAGCGCATCGCCGGTATCGACCTGATGCCCAGAGACACGGATATCCATAAAGACTTCTCCAGTTAGGCCCTTCGATTCTCAATCCGCCGACCGCCTCGAGGAGGCACCCGGCGCCGGGGCGGGCGCGGCTTAGGCTCGCCCCGTGACGGGGTCAACCAAGCGCCCCGCCGGTCGCCCAGAGCGGATCGACCAATCCGGATACAAACGCGGCGTGGCGGGCAAGTTCCGCGTCCGACGCGTAATGCGGCCGCGCGGGACGGATGGTGGCGGGGCGCGCCGGGGCACTTTGGCCGGCCAGCAGGAACGCGCTCGCCGGCGCATCGGCCTTGAGCGCGAAGCCGATCTGGCGGCCGCCGGTCAGCTCGACATACAGCTGGGCGAGAAGCTGAGCATCGAGCAGCGCGCCGTGCTTGACGCGGTGGCTGCGATCGATCCCGTAGCGGCTACACAGCGCATCCAGGCTGTGCTTCGCGCCGGGGTGCCGGGTGCGCGCGATCGCCAGCGTGTCGATCATCCGGGTCAGGCAGATCGGCGGATGTCCGCAGCTGCCCAGCTCCCAGTTCAGGAAAGCGAAGTCGAACGTCGCATTGTGCGCGACGAGCGGGCTGTCCGCTACGAACTCGAGCAGGTCGTGCGCCAACGCCTCGAACCGCGGCTTGTCGGATAGGAACACGACCGACAGCCCATGAACCTGCTCCGCCTCGCTCGGCATTGAGCGATCCGGGTTGAAATAAGCGTGGAAGTGGCGGCCGGTCTCGACCTTGTTGACGAGTTCGACGCAGCCGATCTCGACCAGCCGGTGGCCATCATTGGGGCTGAGCCCGGTGGTTTCGGTATCGAAGACGATCTCACGCATGCGGGAGACTATCGAACCGCAGGATGCTCCAAGCAAGCGGTCAGTTGGCGGACGACGGCCGCGGTGCGCGTGCGCAGGACGCCGGTGGGGATGATGTAGTCGGCGCGGGCACGCTTCTCCGCGTCCGGGGTTTGCAGCGCGCGGATGCGGGCAAGCCGGCCGGGGGTCATGCCCGGCCGGGCGAGCACCCGGCGGCGCTGCACCCAGGCCGGGGCAGAGACCACCGCGACCCGATCGACGCGCTGCCAGCCGCCTTTTTCGAACAGCAGCGGAATATCCAGTACCACCAGCCGGTGGGCGCGGTGGCGGCGCAGGAAATCGCGCTGGAGGCGGGCGACGGCGGGATGGATCAGCCGTTCGAGCCGAGCGAGCGCGACCTTATCGTGCAGCACGGCGCGGCCGAGCGCCTCGCGATCGACGCCCGACGGACCGGTCGTACCCGGAAACAGCTTCTCGATCTGCCGGACGAGCTTCCCGTCGGGTCCTTGCAGCGCGTGAACGGCGGCGTCGGCATCGAACACCGGGACGCCGAGCCTGCGGAACATCGCCGCGACCGTCGACTTGCCCATGCCGATCGATCCGGTCAGGCCGAGGACGATCGTCATGCCGTCAGCAGCGCACGCAACTCCGCATCCTGACCGCGGGGCGCCGGCTGGCCGAAGAACTTCTCGAATGCCACCGCCGCCTGCCCGATCAGCATCGCCAGGCCATCGACGGCGATGTGGCCGCGTGCCCGCGCCTCGGCGAGCAGCGGCGTCTCAAGCGGTGCGTAGACGAGGTCGTAGACGACGGCGCCGGGAGGAACGTGGCTGAAGTCGATGTCGAGCGGCGGCTTGCCGACCATGCCGAGCGACGTCGCATTGACGACGACATCAAGAACGCCCTGCCGATCGTCGAACGCGAAGTCGGTCGGCTCGGAAAAGGCGGCGAGGTCGCCGACATGGACATGGCCGGGATCGAACGGTTCGAGCAATGCCCGGGCTTTCTCGGGATCGCGGGCGATGGCGACGAGCGTGAAGCCCTCACCCCATAGCGCATGAGCGACGGCGCGGGCCGCGCCGCCGCTGCCGATGATCCGCGCCAGCCGGAACAGGTGGCGCTCCGCCAGCAACGGGCGGAGCGGTTCGAGGAAGCCCGCGGCATCGCTATTGTAGCCGACGAGTCCGTTCACCTCCGGCACGACGACGTTGACCGCGCCGATCGCGGCGGCGACTGGATCGATCCGGTCGAGTTCGGCCATCACCGCCTGCTTGTGCGGCAGCGTGACGTTACAGCCCCGCCACAGCGGATCTGTGCGGCGATCGGCGATGAACGCGGCCAACTCCTCGGGACGGACGTGCGTGGCGCGGTATTCGCCGGCAAGACCCAGCCGATGGAGCCAGAAGCCGTGGATCAGCGGCGACTTGGAGTGGGCGATCGGATCCCCGATCACCTCGGCAAAAGGGAGCCCGCTCATGCCGCGATCTCGCCGCGGACGCGCAGGTAATCAAGCAGCGGCAGGAGCGGCAGGCCGAGGATGGTGAAGTGGCTGCCGTCGATGCGCGCGAACAGCTGCACGCCCGGCCCTTCAAGCCGGTACCCACCGACGCAGCCGCCGATCGCCGGCCACTCGGCATCGAGGTAGGAATCGAGGAAAGCGTCCGAAAAGTTGCGCATCGTCAGCCGAGCGACATCGACGTGCCGCCAGATCGGCGCGCCGCCGAGACAGATCACCGCCGCGCTGGCGAGCTTGTGAGTGGTGCCCCGCAACCGCTTGAGCTGTTCTCTGGCCTCCTCGCGGCTGCCGGCCTTGTCGACGAGCGCGCCGCCCGCTTCCTGCACCACCGAATCGCAGCCGAGCACCAGCCGCGTCGGGTAGCGGCGCGACAGCTTGGTCGCCTTCATCTCGCCAAGCGCGTCGGCTAGCGCACGCGCGTCCAGCTCCTGCGCGACGAGCCCGGCCTTCAGCGACTCTTCGTCGACACCGGCCGCCATCGGCTCGAACGGCACCGTAGCGGCGGTCAGCATCGCCCGACGAGAGGCCGATTGCGAAGCAAGGATCAGCCCGGTTCCGCTCATGCCTCGCCGCCCTGGGCGCTGCGCCGCTCGTTGAACAGGTTGATGATGGCCGCCGCGGTTTCCTCGATCGAGCGGCGGGTGACGTCGATCACCGGCCAGCCATTGTCCGAAAACAGACGCCGCGCAAAGGCGAGTTCGGCGGCGACCGCGGCCTGGTCGACATAAGCCGTCTCCGGCGCCTGATTGAGCGAGAGCAGCCGATTGCGCCGGATCTGGATCAACCGGTCGGGGCTGGTCGTGAGCCCGACCACCAGCGGGTGCTGCAGCCGGAACAGTGACGGCGGCGGCGGCGACTCCATCACCAGCGGAATGTTGGCAACGCTGTAGCCGCGATTGGCCAGGTAGATGGCGGTCGGTGTCTTCGACGATCGCGACACGCCGGCGAGCAGGATGTCGGCCTCCTCCCAATCCTCGGCGCCGATGCCGTCATCGTGGGCGATGGTGAACTGAATCGCATCGACGCGCGCGAAATAAGCGGCGTCGAGCGTGTGCTGCCGCCCCGGCCGCGCCTTGGCCTGCTGGCCGAGCAGGCGGGAGAGCGCCTCGGTCACCGGATCTAGCGGGGCGATCGTCGACAGGCCGAGCGCATGGCACCGCATCTCGAGCTTGCGGCGGAGTTCGGCGTTGACCAGCGTGTAAATGACGAGACCCGGCCGCTGCGCGATCTCCAGCAGGACCCGGTCGAGATGCCCCTCGGATCGGACCATCGGCCAGAAATGCTTGATCGTCTCGACGCCGTCGAACTGGGCCAGCCCGGCCTTGGCGATGTTCTCCAGCGTCTCGCCCGTCGAGTCCGACAGGAGGTGGAGGTGGAGCCGGATCATCGCCGGACTAGTCTGTGGACAACCATGGGGACCGCGCTACCCGACCGACGGGGACGCTTTCAAGCGGCGCTTTCATCCCCGCTGGCCAGGCTTGGGTTGCGGGCTTTTCCACATGTGAATGCGATCATCCCCAGCCTGTGGATAGCGGGGAGCGTCGCGCCGACTCCGCGGGCGTCTGCGGTGCGCCGAGGAGTCAAGCTGTTGGCAAGAACGCCTGGGCCGAATAAACCCCGCTCCGCCGACCCCCTACTAACATCTACAGACTCTCTTTAATCCTACTAAGGACAGTATATGGAGCCCCTGAGATCCGCGGCGGACACGCCCGGCAAGGCCGTAGATCGCCCGCTCCTCGACGTCCTGAACGGGGCAAAACGAGTCACACCACCCGTCTGGTTCATGCGGCAGGCAGGGCGGTACCTTCCCGAATATCGCGCGCTCCGGGCCGATAAGGGCGGCTTCCTGGACCTGGTCCACGACAGCGACGCGGCGGCCGAGGTAACGTTGCAGCCGATCCGCCGGTTCGGCTTCGACGGCGCGATCCTGTTTTCCGACATCCTCGTCATACCGCATGCGCTGGGCCAGGATCTGCGCTTCGTGGCCGGGGAGGGACCGCGGCTCTCGCCCACCCTCGTCGATCATGCCCTGGAGGCGCTGCAGCCGGCCCTGGAGCGCCTCGATCCGGTTTATGGCACGGTGGCAAGGGTCGCCGCCGCGCTGCTCCCTGAGACCACCTTTCTGGGCTTTGCCGGCAGCCCGTGGACGGTCGCCACCTACATGGTCGCAGGGCAGGGCAGCCGCGAACAGGGCGAGACGCGGCGCATGGCCTATCGCGACCCCGCCGCCTTCGCCGCGATCATCGACGCGATCGTCGACCTCACGGTGGATTATCTCGCCGGCCAGATCGCCGCTGGGGTCCATGCAGTCCAGCTGTTCGACAGCTGGTCGGGGAGCTTGGCGCCGAGCGAGTTCGAGCGGTGGGTGGTCGCGCCGACCGCCGAGATCGTCAACCGGCTGCGCGAGCGCTGCCCCGGCACGCCGATCATCGGTTTCCCCAAGGGGGCGGGCGGCAAGCTGGCCGCCTATGCTCGGGAAACGCGGGTGGACGCGATCGGGCTGGACGAAACGGTCGATCCGCTCTGGGCCGACGGCGTGTTGCCGGAGGGGCTGCCGGTGCAGGGCAATCTCGACCCGCTGGCGCTGATCACCGGCGGTGAGGCGCTTGCCAATGCGGTGCGATCCATCCTAACCGCGTTCGAGGGACGGCCACACGTCTTCAACCTGGGGCATGGCATCTTGCCGGATACGCCGATCGCACATGTCGAACAGGCGTTGAAGCTGGTACGCGGCTGACATCATGGACGTCTGGACGGCACTGAGCTTGACCTATCTCTGGATCAAAGCAGGCCACGTCATCTTCGTGATCTTCTGGATCGCGGGGCTGTTCCTGCTGCCGCGTTTCTACGTCTACCACCAGGAAAGCCCGCCCGGATCCGAGGAGGAACGGCGCTGGATCGATCGGGAGGCGAAGCTCCGCAAGATCATTCTGACGCCGTCGATGGTCGTGGTGTGGGTGCTCGGCCTGCTGCTGGCGGTGTCGGGCGGCTGGTTCCAGTCGGGCTGGCTGCACGCCAAGCTGCTCGTCGTCCTCGGACTCTCCGCCTATCACGGCTACATGGTCGGCTATGGCCGCAAGCTGGCCCAGGGCAGTCGTCCGGCCTCCGGCAAGGCACTGCGGATCATGAACGAGGTGCCGGGCATCGCCACGGTGATCATCGTCATTCTGGTGATCGTGAAGCCGTTCTGATCTGGACTTCAGCGCAGTCCACCCCATCTCGGGTACAAGGCGCGCCCTCGCGCTTGACTTGAACCGACGGCGCGCCTACGCGACCGCCACCCGGCCTGCCGTCCGCGCAAGGCCGCTTTCCCGATCGATCGCTCGTCCAGCGCGCATCCCATCGCCGGTTCCTTCAGGAAACACCGATGCATCTCAAAGATTTGAAGACGAAGAAGCCGGCCGAGCTGGTGACCATGGCCGAAGAACTCGGCATCGAGAGCGCCTCGACGCTCCGCAAGCAGGACCTGCTGTTCGCGATCCTGAAGGTTCAGGCCGAGAATGGCGACCAGATCATGGGTCTGGGCACGATCGAGGTTCTGCCCGACGGGTTTGGCTTCCTGCGATCGCCGGAAGCCAACTATCTGGCCGGTCCGGACGACATCTACATCTCGCCGAACCAGGTCCGGAAGTTCGGCCTGCGCACCGGCGACACCGTCGAAGGCGAGATCCGCGGCCCGAAGGACGGGGAGCGCTATTTCGCGCTGACCCGGCTCATCTCGATCAACTTCGACGAACCCGACGTCGTCCGCCACCGCGTCAATTTCGACAACCTGACCCCGCTCTATC
>Ga0160473_100129_pt1 | contig 72101 bp, 65 predicted proteins | sample HID1975I_E11MG_FD_108217 | JGI IMG/M metagenome (GOLD analysis project Ga0160473, IMG submission 108217) | Enriched soil microbial communities from UW Madison campus, WI, USA - HID1975I_E11 MG | ecosystem: Environmental > Terrestrial > Soil > Unclassified | place: USA: Madison, Wisconsin... | reverse complement strand
TTCTGGCCCCAGCGCAGGAAGCCGTAGCGCTCCATGTTGCGCTGGAACTCGATCTTGCCGTTGAGGTCCAGCGCGTCGGGCGTGCCGAACACGTCCACCTGCACCGAATGGTCGATCACCAGTTCCGACGGAATCTGCGGATTGATCTGTTCCGGGCGGCCGCCCAGCTTGACCACCGCATCACGCATCGCAGCCAGATCGACCACGCACGGCACGCCGGTGAAATCCTGCAGGACCACGCGCGCGGGCATGAAGGCGATCTCGATGTCCGGCTCGGCGGTCGGGTTCCAGCGGGCCACCGCCTCGATGTGGTCGCGGCCGACCGTGGCGCCGCCATCCTCGTGCCGGAGCAGGTTCTCCAGCAGGATCTTCATGGAGTAGGGCAGGCGGGAGATGTCGAACTGCTGTCCGAGCTTGGGCAGGCTGAAGTAGTCGTAGGTCGTGCCGCCGACGTCCAGCTGGCTGCGGGTGGAGAACGAATCGCTCATGCGGGTGACTCCTCTTGCGGATGGCTTGCGTTGGCCCGCCCGAGGCAGGCCTGCTTGCGTTCGCCGTTGGCCCAAAGGCCCGGTGACCGTTCCGAGTATGAACGATTCAGCCGGCCTGCGACCTGCGGCATCGGGTCTCAGGGTACATAGAGATATGTATCCCTGATGTCATGGGGACCTGCGTATCCTTTGGCCGGCAAGGCCGGAACAGGGCGTGGCGCGTCCTCGGGTAGAAGTATGCCCCCGGAAGTATGTATAATTTGTGCATACTTTGGAGGGCCTACCGATGGAAGCCACCGTTGCAGAACGCGGACAGATCACCTTGCCCAAGGCGGTCCGCGATGCGCTTGGCCTGACCAAGGGCACCCAGCTGAAAGTGGAACTGGACGGCAGCCGGATCATCCTGCGCAAGAGCGTGGACGACGCGATTTCGCGCGCGCGCGGCAAGTTCGCCCTGGATGGCTTCGATTCGGCGCAGGCCGCCGTCGACGCGGTCCGCGACGCCGAGTGAGCCGCGCATGATTGCCGTTGATTCCCCGGTCCTGATCGAGCTGCTCAGCAACGGGCCCCAGGCCGATGCCGTGGAAGCCTGCCTGCGCCAAAGCCTGGTCGGGGGGCGCGTGGTGATCTGTGGCGTCACTCTGGCCGAGATCTGCGCCTCGCTGCGCGGCGGCGCCGAGGTGCAGGGCGCGCTGGAGGAAATGGGCATCCATTTCAGCCCGCTGGAAGCCAAGTCGGCGTTGCGCGCCGGCGAGATGCACCGCCGCCACCGCCAGCGCGGCACCGGCAGGCGCGGGCTGGACGATTTCATGGTCGGGTCGCACGCGCTGCTGCAGTGCGATGGCCTGATCACCTGGAACGATACGTTTTACCGCGACTACTTCAAGGGCCTGAAGCTGATCGTGCCGCACGCTTGAGCCCACTTATTCCACCGCTGTATTCAATCGCAGTCTTTTCAAAGAAATCCCGGGAGTTGTCATGTTGGAAGCCTACCGCCACCACGTAGCCGAGCGCGCCGCGCTTGGCATCCCGCCGCTGCCGCTGAACGCCCAGCAGACGGCCGACGTCATCGAATTGCTGAAGAACCCGCCCGCAGGTGAAGCCGAGTTCCTGCTCGACTTGCTGGTCCAGCGCGTGCCGGCCGGCGTCGATGACGCTGCCAAGGTCAAGGCCTCGTACCTGGCCGCGATCGCCCTGGGCAGCGAGACCAATGCGCTGATCAGCCGCGAGCGCGCCACCGAACTGCTGGGCACCATGCTCGGCGGTTACAACGTCGCCCCGCTGGTGCAGTTGCTGGATGACGCCGTGGTCGGCGCCATCGCCGCCGACGCGCTGAAGAAGACCCTGCTGGTCTTCGACGCCTTCCACGACGTGCAGGAAAAGGCCAAGGCCGGCAATGCCAACGCCCAGGGCGTGCTGCAGAGCTGGGCCGATGCGGAGTGGTTCACCAGCCGCCCGCAGGTGCCCGAAAGCCTGACCATCACCGTGCTCAAGGTGACCGGCGAAACCAACACCGACGACCTGTCGCCGGCCCCGGACGCCACCACCCGCCCGGACATCCCGCTGCACGCCCTGGCGATGCTGAAGAACAAGCGTGATGGCATCGAGCCGGAAGAAGACGGCAAGCGCGGCCCGGTCAAGTTCATCGAATCGCTGAAGGACAAGGGCCACCTGGTGGCCTACGTGGGCGACGTGGTGGGTACGGGTTCGAGCCGCAAGTCGGCCACCAACTCGGTGCTGTGGTTCACCGGCGAAGATATTCCGTTCATCCCGAACAAGCGCTTCGGCGGCGTGTGCCTGGGGTCCAAGATCGCCCCGATTTTCTACAACACGATGGAAGACGCCGGCGCGCTGCCGATCGAACTCGACGTGTCGCAGATGAACATGGGCGATGTGATCGAGCTGCGCCCGTACGACGGCAAGGCCCTGAAGGACGGCGCGGTGATCGCCGAGTTCAAGGTCAAGTCCGACGTGCTGTTCGACGAAGTGCGCGCCGGTGGCCGCATTCCGCTGATCATCGGCCGCGGCCTGACCGCCAAGGCGCGTGAAGCGCTGGGCCTGGCCCCGACCGACCTGTTCCGCCTGCCGATGGACCCGCCGGATACCGGCAAGGGCTTCTCGCTGGCGCAGAAGATGGTCGGCCGCGCCTGTGGCCTGCCGGAAGGCCAGGGCATGCGCCCGGGCACCTACTGCGAACCGAAGATGACCTCGGTGGGCTCGCAGGACACGACCGGCCCGATGACCCGCGACGAGCTGAAGGACCTGGCCTGCCTGGGCTTCTCGGCCGACCTGGTGATGCAGTCGTTCTGCCACACCGCCGCGTACCCGAAGCCGGTGGACGTCAAGACCCACCACACGCTGCCGGAGTTCATCTCCACCCGTGGCGGCATCTCGCTGCGCCCGGGCGACGGCGTGATCCACAGCTGGCTCAACCGCATGCTGCTGCCCGACACCGTCGGCACCGGTGGCGATTCGCACACCCGTTTCCCGGTGGGCATTTCGTTCCCGGCCGGCTCGGGCCTGGTCGCCTTTGCGGCGGCGACCGGCGTGATGCCGCTGGACATGCCCGAATCGGTGCTGGTGCGCTTCAAGGGCACGATGCAGCCGGGCGTGACCCTGCGTGACCTGGTCAACGCGATCCCGCTGTACGCGATCAAGTCCGGTCTGCTGACCGTGGCCAAGGCCGGCAAGAAGAACATCTTCTCCGGTCGCATCCTCGAGATCGAAGGTCTGCCGGAGCTGAAGGTCGAACAGGCGTTCGAACTGTCCGATGCCTCGGCCGAACGTTCGGCCGCCGGTTGCTCGGTGCACCTGAACAAGGAGCCGATCATCGAGTACCTCACCAGCAACATCACGCTGCTGAAGTGGATGATCGCCGAGGGTTACCAGGACGCCCGTTCGCTGGCGCGGCGCATCGAGAAGATGGAGGCCTGGCTGGCCAACCCGGAGCTGCTGGCCCCGGATGCCGACGCCGAGTACGCCGCCGTCATCGAGATCGACCTGGCCGACATCCACGAGCCGATCGTGGCCTGCCCGAACGATCCGGATGACGTCAAGACGCTGTCGGATGTGGCCGGCGCGGCCATCGATGAAGTCTTCATCGGTTCGTGCATGACCAACATCGGACACTTCCGTGCGGCGGCCAAGCTGCTGGAAGGCAAGCGCGACATCCCGACCAAGCTGTGGGTGGCCCCGCCCACCAAGATGGATGCCTCGGAGCTGACCAAGGAAGGCCATTACGGCACCTTCGGCACCGCCGGCGCACGCATGGAAATGCCGGGCTGCTCGCTGTGCATGGGCAACCAGGCACAGGTGCGTGAGGGTGCGACGGTGTTCTCGACCTCGACCCGCAACTTCCCGAACCGTCTGGGCCGCAACTCCAACGTGTACCTGGGGTCGGCCGAGTTGGCCGCGATCTGTTCGCGTCTGGGTCGCATCCCGACCAAGGAAGAGTACATGGCCGACATCGGCGTGCTGGATGCCAGCAGCAAGGACATCTACCGCTACATGAACTTCGACCAGATCGAGGATTATCAGGAAGTCGCCGGTACGGTGGCTGCCTGATCCGGTGCCGGGCGCTGCCCGGCCTCGGTAGCCATCGACCGTGGGTCGATGGATGAACACAAGAACCCCCGGTGAACGCCGGGGGTTTTTTCATGCGCGACGCTCAGGGTGTCGGAAACCGGAATGGCCAGGCCTCGTCGCCTGCATCGTTGCGTTCGGTACAGACCTGCCGGAACGTCTCCACGAACGCCTGCTGCAGCCGGGTAGGGTGCCAGTCAGCGCGGGTGGTCAGGCCGATACGGCGGCGCAGGTCATCGCCGGCCCGGCCGATCTCGCAGAGCAGGCCGGCCCGACGTTCGAACACGAACTGATCGCGCGACATCAGCGTGAGCCAGTCGTCTTCGAGCAGCAGGCCGCGGGTGATCAACACCGAACCACACTCGATGCGCAGCCGCGGGGGTTCGTGGCCATGCTGGCGGAACATCCGCTCCCAGCGCGCCCGGACGGGGGCCCCCGTCGCGGCGATCACCCAGGGGTAGTCGAGCAGCTGTGGAAAGTGGATCCCTTGGGTGGCAGCCAGTGGATGTCCGCTGCGCGCGACAATGACCGGGTCGTCGTCGAACAGTCCTTCCTGCGCGATGTCGCGTACCGGCAGCTTGTCGCGCATCGCGCCGATCAACAGGTCCAGGCTGCCTTCGCGCAGGTCACCGAGCAGCTCGGCGTAGGGGCCTTCGATCACGTTCACCGTCGCCCCCGGATGCGCGCGCGCAAAGCGGGCAAGCACCTGGGGCAACAGGATGGCCCGGGCCAACGGCATGACGCCGAGCGCGACCCGGCCGCCCTGTTGCGAGCGGAGTGAGGCAAGTTCATCGACGCCGGCGCTCAGCTCGGACAGCGCCAGGCGGACCAGACGGAGCATGCGTGTGGCCGCGGGAGTCGGCTGCACGGTTTTCCCGCGGCGCACCATCAACGGTGTCTCAATCACCTCGGCGAGCTCGTGCACCGCGCGATAGATGGCCGGTTGGGACACGCCCGCGCGGCTCGCCGCGAGCGTGAAGCTGCCGGCGGTATCCACTGCGGCCAAGGCGCGCAGCTGGCCCAAGGTGACCCGCCGCTCCACAGCGGGCATCGCCGGCAGGCGCTGGGCCCGGCGGGCCCCGCGGACACCGTGCGCGATGTAGGCAAGCGCGCGTTCGATCCGCGGCACCAGCAGCCCGGCCGCCTCGGTCGGCGACATGCCGCCGGGCTGGCGATCGAACAGCGGCGCGTCCAACTGTTTCTCCAGCCGCGCGATGGCCTGCGTCAACGCCGGCTGGGACAGATTCACGTGCGGTGCGGCCGCGCTGATGCCGCCGTGGTGGTAGACCGCGGCGAGGGCATGCAGATGCTTGAGGTTCAGGTCCAGAGATGTGCTCATGGATCAACTATAACCAAACCCAATGGCTGTTTCGAAAAACGATCTTGAGGGGTTGGGCGGCGCAAGGACAGACTGCGCCATCGTCAACGAAGGATGGATGGATGTCCCGGGTAGTCTCTTCTATCGAACGCGCCGATGCGGCGGTGATCCAGGTGCTTGCGCAGGCCGGTGTTGCCACCGCGCATGAAGCGCAGGGCCGCAGCGGTCTGCTGCATCCGCGGCTGCGCCCGATCTATGGCGGTGGGCGCATCGCCGGTAGCGCGATCACCGTGTCGGTGCCGCCGGGCGACAACTGGATGATGCACGTGGCCATCGAGCAGCTCCGCGAGGGCGACGTGCTGGTGGTGGCGCCGACCAGCGACTGCACCGACGGCTACTTCGGCGATCTGCTGGCGACCTCGGCCCAGGTGCGTGGCTGCCGCGGGCTGGTGATCGATGCCGGCGTACGCGACGTGCGTGACCTCACCGCGATGGGCTTCCCGGTCTGGAGCCGCGCGATCCACGCACAGGGCACGGTCAAGGAAACGCTGGGGTCGGTCAATGTGCCGGTGGTCTGTGGCGGGGCACTGGTCCGGCCGGGCGATGTGGTGATCGCCGACGACGACGGGGTCTGCATCGTGCCGCGTGCGGATGCGGCGCATGTGGCCCGCGAGGCACAGGCCCGCGAGGCCCGTGAAGCGGACAAGCGCGAACGGTTGGCCAAGGGCGAGCTGGGCCTGGACATCTACCAGATGCGCGAGCGCCTGGCGGCCAAGGGCCTGCGCTATGAGTAAGGCCGTGCGCGCGATGTGGATGCGCGGCGGCACCTCCAAGGGCGGGTTCTTTCTCGCTTCGGAGCTGCCGGCCGAGCCGGCCACGCGCGATGCCTTCCTGCTACGTGCGTTCGGCTCGCCCGATCCGCGCCAGATCGATGGCATGGGCGGCGCTGATCCGCTGACCTCCAAGGTCGCGGTCGTGGCGCCCTCCCGCCATGCGGATGCCGACGTGGACTATCTGTTCCTGCAGGTGTTCGTGGACCAGGCCGTGGTCAGCGATGCGCAGAACTGCGGCAACATGCTGGCCGCCGTCGGCCCGTTCGCCATCGAGCGTGGCTTGGTTGCAGCCACGGGCGAGCAGACCGACGTACGCATCTTCATGTGCAACACCGGCACGCTCGCCTCGGCGACCGTGCAGACGCCGCAGGGCACGGTGGCGTATGACGGCCAGGCACGCATCGACGGCGTGCCCGGCAGCGCCGCCCCGGTTCCATTGGCGTTCGCCGACATCGCCGGCTCCAGCTGTGGCGCGCTGCTGCCGACCGGTCATGCTGTGGATGTCATTGACGGGGTGGAGACCACCCTGATCGACAACGGCATGCCGTGCGTCGTGCTGCGCGCCTCCGATGTGGGCATCACCGGCCATGAGGACCGCGCCACGCTGGACGCTGATGAGGCGCTCAAGGCCACGTTGGAGGCGATCCGCCTGCAGGCCGGCCCGCTGATGCGGTTGGGTGATGTCAGTGCCCAGTCCGTCCCCAAGATGATGCTGGTGGCGGCGCCTCGCGCAGGCGGGGCGATCAGCGTCCGTTCGTTCATTCCGCATCGCTGCCACGCCTCCATCGGGGTGCTTGGGGCAGTGACGGTCGCCACGGCCTGTCTGCTGCCCGATTCCCCCGCGCATGCCCTCGCGGCGCTGCCCGGCGGCCCGCATCAGACGCTGGAGATCGAGCACCCCAGTGGAAGCACCGCTGCCGTGCTGGATCTGGACGCGGCCGGGCAGGTGACCCGCGCCGCGGTACTGCGCACCGCGCGAAAGCTCTTCGACGGCGTGCTGTTCGACTGAATACGCACGACGTCCTTATTCTTGTGACCTGGGAGGGTTGATATGACCGTTGTAGAGAAGCGGCCGAGCCGCTTCGGCATTGTGGGCCAGCTCTGGTTCCAGGTGCTGGCAGGTACCGTGATCGGCGTGCTGTTGGGGTGGCTGCAGCCGGACATCGGCTCGGCGATGAAGCCCTTCGGCGACGCGTTCATCAAGCTGATCCGGATGATGATCGGTCCGATCATCTTCGTCACGGTGGTGCATGGCATCGCCGGCATGCGCGACATGCGCAGCGTGGGCCGCCTGGCCCTGAAATCGCTGATCTACTTCGAAGTCATCACGATCCTGGCGCTGATCGTGGGCCTGGTGGTGGTGGATGTCTGGAAGCCGGGCGCGGGGATGAACATCGACCCGGCCACCATCGACATGGCCAGCATCCAGGGCTACGTGCACAGCGCGCATGACCAGTCGATCGTGTCCTACATCATGGCGATCATCCCCAACACGCTGGTGAGCGCCTTCACCGAAGCGCACGTGCTGCAGGTGCTCTTCGTGGCGGTGCTGTTCGGTGTGGCGCTGGCCTCGATCGGCGAGCGCGGCGCGCCGGTGATGAAGGTGATCGAGTCCACCTCGGGCGCGCTGTTCAAGATCATCGGCTACATCATGTACTTCGCCCCGATCGGCGCCTTCGGTGCAATCGCCTTCACCGTTGGCCAGTTCGGTGCGGGCTCGCTGCTGTCGCTGGGCGAGCTGATCATCGAGTTCTTCGTGGTCTGTGGGCTGTTCACCGTGCTGGTGCTGGGCAGCGTGTGCTGGTGGACCGGTGCCAGCTTGTGGCGGCTGCTGGGCTACCTGCGCGATGAGATCGTCATCGTCGCGGCGACCACCTCCACCGAAACCGTCCTGCCGCGCCTGATCGAAAAAATGAAGAAGCTGGGCTGCGAGGAAGGTGTGGTGGGTTTCGTGATCCCGGCCGGCTACTCGTTCAACCTCGACGGCACCTGCCTGTACCTGACCACCGTCGCGCTGTTCCTGGCCCAGGCGACCAACACCGAGCTGACCGTCTGGCACCAGCTGGGCCTGATCGCGGTGCTGCTGCTGACCTCCAAGGGAGCGGCCGGTGTGGCCGGCGCGGCATTCGTGGTGCTGGCAGCGACGCTGGGCACCACCGGCACGATCCCGGTGGCGAGCATCGCGTTGATCCTGGGCATCCACCGGATCCTGGCAGAGGGCCTGACCTTCGTGAACCTGATCGGCAATGCGATCGCGGTGCTGGTCATCGCCAAGTGGGAAGGCAAGCTCGACGAGAAGGTGCTGGCCGAGCAGATCGGCACTCGGCGGCTGAGACGCCGCGTGCTGACTGCCGCCACCGTCTGATCCTGCCGCCGCGGCGCTGCCGCGGCCTCCCGACATCCATCCGTTGCGCGGCTGCGGCCGCGCACAGGAGGCGCTTGTGTCCCGTTTTCCCCGCAACACCCTTTGCCTGCTGGTGGCTGCCAGCCTGGCGGCGCCGGCGTTCGCCGCGTCCGCTTCACCCAAGGGCAGTCTGCCCGATGGCGTCGATCTCACGTTGGACCTGGTCGGCAACGTCGCCTCCAATCCGGTCGGTGGTGTCGAGCAGGGCACCGAAGGCTCGTACTGGGTGATGGCCCAGTCCAGGTTTGATCTGGACACGCTGTGGGGTATCCACAACACCGACGTCGATGCGCAGTGGGCCTGGTTCGCCGGCCGCAACCTGGCGCGCGAGAAAATCGGCAATTCGATCAGTGCCCAGCAGACCTGGCGGCCGGTGGCCGGCGGGCGCCTGACCCGGCTGACCCTGCGCCACCGCTTCGACAACGGCCTGAGCATCATTGCCGGGCGTGCCCCGGTGAACAGCTACTTCAACAGCTCCGCGCTCAACTGCGTGTTCATGAGCAACGCGATGTGCCTGACCCCGTATGGGGCGATCACCGATCTGGGCATCACCGCCTACCCGAACGCGTCCTGGGCCGGGATCGTGCGCTACGACGTGAATGACCGCTGGTATGCGCAGGCCGGTGCCTTCGACTACAACAACGCCTTGAACAAGGCCGGCAAGAACGGCCTGGACTTCTCGGTGGGCGAGGGTACCGGGACCATCACCGCGTATGAAGTCGGCTACCAGACCAGCTTCGCCAATGACCGTCTGCCGCGGACCTTCCGGCTGGGCATGTACCGCAACAGCGATGGTGGCAAGAGCTCCTACTACGATGCCAACGGCACCTCCGCAGCGCTGACCGGCAGGCCGACCGCGGTGCAGGACGGTGCGCGGTCGGGCGGGTATGCCATGGCCGATCAGACGGTCTGGCGGGGTACAGGCAAGCGCAACCTCGCGCTGTTTGCGCGCGCGTACGTGAACACGGGCAACGAAGCGCCGGTCGACACCTTCGTCTCGGCCGGCTTCGTCAAGACCGGCACCTTCGCCGGCCGCGAGCAGGACACGTTGGCGATGTTTGTCTCCAACACCCACTTCAGTGACGAACAGATCGACTTCCTGCGCGACCGGCGTACCCGCAATGGCGGCAACGGTGCGCCGCATGCGGACGAGATCATCGCCGAGCTCAGCTATGGCTGGGCCGTGCACAAGGGCATCCGCCTGATGCCCAACCTGCAGTACGTCATCAACCCTGATCCCCTCTACGCGCCTACCCGTACCACCGACATTCCCGATGCGCTGATTGTCGGGCTGCGCATGGACATCCACTTCGCCCAGCTGTTCGGCTGGTGATTGATCCCCCACGAGGCCCCTGCATGATCATCGATTGCCACGGTCATTACACGACCGCCCCCGCCAGCCACGACGCCTTCCGCAAACAGCAGATCGCGCATTACCACGACCCCTCGCTGCCGGCGCCGGTCTACCCGGAGATCAGCGATGCGGAGTTGCGCGAGAGCGTGGAGGCCAACCAGTTGCGCCTGCTGCGCGAGCGTGGTGCCGACATGACCATCTTCTCCCCGCGTGCCAGCACCATGGCCCATCACATCGGCGACGAACGGGTCAGCGCGGAATGGACACGCCGCTGCAACGACCTGATCGGCCGCGTGGTGGCGCTGTATCCGGAGACCTTCATCGGCGTGTGCCAGCTGCCGCAGTCGCCGGGCGTGCCGATCGCCCATTCGATCGCCGAGCTGGAGCGCTGCGTCAACGAGCTCGGCTTCGTGGGCTGCAACCTCAACCCGGACCCGTCCGGCGGCCACTGGACCGGCCTGCCGCTCACCGACAAGGCCTGGTATCCGTTCTTCGAGAAGATGGTGGAACTGGACGTTCCGGCGATGGTGCATGTCTCGGGCAGCTGCAACGCCAACTTCCATGCCACCGGCGCGCACTACCTCAACGCCGATACCACCGCGTTCATGCAGTTCCTGCAGGGCGATCTGTTCCGTGACTTCCCTGCGTTGCGTTTCATCATTCCGCACGGCGGCGGTGCGGTTCCCTATCACTGGGGGCGTTTCCGTGGCCTGGCCGACATGCTGGGCAAGCCGCCGCTGAACGAGCACGTCATGAAGAACGTGTTCTTCGATACCTGCGTCTATCATCAACCGGGCATTGATCTTCTTTTCAAGGTCATCGACATCGACAACATCCTGTTCGGTTCGGAAATGGTCGGCGCGGTCCGCGGCATCGATCCGGAAACGGGGCAGTTCTTCGACGACACGCTGCGGTATGTGAACGCGCTGGGCCTGTCCGAGAGCGATCGCCGCAAGGTGTGCGAAGGCAACGCGCGGCGGGTCTATCCGCGTCTGGATGCGCAGCTGAAGGCGAGGGGCCTGTGATGAGTGATTTCGTGAAAGACGCCGATTGGCTGGATTTCTGCCCCACACCGAGCGTGCCGCGCTTCGTGCCGCCCATGGGCGCCGTGGACGCGCATTGCCATGTCTTCGGGCCGGGCGACCGCTTCCCCTACGCACCCGAGCGCAAGTACACCCCATGCGACGCCGGCAAGGAACAGCTGTTCGCGCTGCGTGACCTGCTGGGATTCGAGCGCAGCGTGATCGTCCAGGCCACCTGCCATGGCGCCGACAACAGTGCCCTGGTCGATGCCCTGCGCAGTGCGGGCGGCCGCGCCCGTGGCGTGGCGACCGTGCGTGACAGCGTGACCGATGCTGAACTGCGTGAGCTGCACGCGGCGGGCGTGCGCGGGGTCCGCTTCAATTTCGTGAAGCGGCTGGTCGATCCCAAGCCGGATGCGTACTACCGCGCGATCATCGAGCGCATTGCGCCGCTGGGCTGGCACGTGGTGGTCTACTTCGAGGCGGCCGATCTGGCCGAGCGCTGGGACTTTTTCACCTCACTGCCGACCACCGTGGTGGTGGACCACATGGGCCGACCGGACGTGACCCAGCCCGTGGAAGGTCCGGCGTTCCAGCAGTTCGTGCGGCTGATGGATGAGCACGCCAATGTGTGGAGCAAGGTCAGCTGCCCGGAGCGCCTCTCGCGCAGTGGGCCGCCGCATTACGACGACGTGGTGCCGTTCGCGCGCCACCTGGTGGAGAGATTCCCGGACCGGGTCTTGTGGGGCACGGACTGGCCGCACCCCAATCTGACCTCGCACATGCCCGACGACGGTACGCTGGTGGACGTCATCCCGCGTATCGCAGTGACCGCGGATCTGCAGCGCAGGCTGCTGGTGGACAACCCGATGCGGCTGTACTGGGCGTAGGTGTCGACCGGCCCGCCGCCGCTAGCTGCGGGCCAACGCCATCAACCGCTCCGCAATCCGCTCCAACGGCACCATTTCCTCGGCCGCGCCGATCCTCACCGCGCTGCCCGGCATGCCCCAGACCACGCTGGTGGCTTCATCCTGCACCAGGGTCGGTGCACCGGCGTTGCGAAGATCCAGCAAGCCGCGCGCACCATCGTCGCCCATACCGGTCAGGATCGCGCCGATGGCATTGGCGCCCGCGCTTTCGGCCACCGAGCGGAACAGCACGTCCACCGCCGGCTTGTGCCGGTTGATCGGCGGACCGTCGTCGATCCGGCACCGCCAGCGCGCACCGTCCCGGATCACGCGCAGGTGCTTGCCACCGGGCGGCAGGTAGGCATGGCCGGGCAGGACCGCTTCGCCGTCGGTGGCTTCGCGCACCGACATTGCCGAATGGCGGTCCAGGCGCTCGGCGAACGGGGTGCTGAACTGCGCCGGCAGGTGCTGGGTCATCACCACGGCCGGGGCATCGGCCGGCAGGCCTTCGAGCACCACGCGCAGGGCTTCGGTGCCCCCGGCGGAGGCGCCGATGGCGATCAGGCGGTCGGTGGTGCGGAACTGGATGGAGCGTGGTGTCGCCACCGGCGCCACGGCACCCAGGGTGATCCGCGGGGGATTGGGCCGGGACAGCGGGCGCACGCGCGAGCGCGCGGCGATCTTGACCTTGGCGATGATCTCGTCGGCGTAGCCCTGCAGGCCACGGGCGACATCCAGCTTCGGCTTGGAGACAAAGTCCACCGCGCCCAGCGCCAGCGCCTGCAGGGTGGTGTCGGCACCGCGCTCGGTGAGCGAGGAGATCATCACCACCGGCAGCGGATGCAGGCGCATCAGGTTTTCCAGGAAGGCCAGGCCATCCATCCGTGGCATTTCCACGTCCAGCGTGATCACGTCCGGCGCCAGGCGCTTGATCTTCTCGCGCGCCAGCAGGGGATCGGCAGCGGTGCCGACGACCTCGATGCCGGGATCGCTGGCGAGGATCTCGCTCAGCATCTGGCGGACGACCGCCGAGTCGTCGACGATCAGGACTTTGCAGGGCACGCCGTGGGTCATTCGAACAGCTCCACGCCACCGGTGACCGGGGCCTTGGACAGGCGGGCGCGCACGGCCGATTCGGTCGCGGCCACTTCAGCTTCATGGGCGTGCGGCAGGCGCTGCACCACCACGCGGCCGGTATCGGCGAAGAACCACACCTTGCGTGGATGGATGCCGCACAGGTCCTCGGCGATGATCGGAATGTGCTCGGCCTGCAGGTACTGGCGCACGAACTCGGCGTTGCGGGTGCCAACCGGGTTGCTGGTGAAGCCCTTGAGCACGTTGGCCCCGCCGAACACCTTGGCCTCCAGCCGCTTGCGGTGCGCGCCGCGCTTGAGCAGATCGTTGATCAGCAGTTCCATCGCGTAGCTGCCGTAGCGCGCGGGCGCGCCATCACCGACGTTGCCTTCGGGCAGCAGGAAATGGTTCATGCCACCGATCTTGAGCACCGGATCGCGCAGGCAGGCGGCCACGCAGGAGCCCAGCGTGGTGGTCAGTGCGGTGTTGTCATCCACGGCGAGGTACTGGGTCGGCAGCAGCTTGGCGGCGGTCACCTGGAAGCGGCTGTCGAAATAGCGCATCACCTCGTCGTTACGGATCGGCAGACTCATACCGGTGCTCCCGGCGCGCGCTTGTACAGCGTGCGGCCGCAGGGTTGGATCAGGTCGGCGGCGTGCAGGTAGTTCTCCGAGTGGCCGGTATAGAGCAGGCCGTCATCGCCCATGTGCTGGATGAGACGCGAGAGGATCCCGCGCTGGGTCGGTTTGTCGAAATAGATCATCACGTTGCGGCAGAACAGGGCATCGAACGGGCCACCGACGTCGTAACGGCTGGCGAGCAGGTTGAGCGGACGGTAGTCGATGAGGTCACGCAGGGCTGGATTGACCCGGCAATGCCCTTCGTTGGGGCCGGTACCGCGCTGGAAGTAGCGCTTGCGGATCGCCGGATCCAGTCCGGCGACCCGGTCGATCGCGTACACGCCGCGGCTGGCGGTGGCCAGCACCTGGGTGTCCACGTCGGTCGCCAGGATGCGCACCGGCGGTTTGAGCGTGCCGAAGGTCTCGCAGGCCGTGATCGCCATCGAGTAGGGTTCTTCGCCGGTCGAGGCCGCGCACGACCACAGCTGCAACGTGCCATGGCCGGCGCGAAGGCGCAGTTCCTCGGCGAGCTTCTCGAAGTGGTGCGGTTCGCGGAAGAACGCGGTGAGGTTGGTGGTCAGGGCGTTGGTGAACGCCTGCCATTCGTCACCGCCGTGGGCTTCGAGCTGGTCCAGGTAGTCGCTGAAGCTGCGCATGCCGAGCGCACGCAGCCGCCGCGACAGCCGTCCATAGACCATGTCGCGCTTGGCCGGGGCCAGCGAGATGCCGACGCGCTGGTAGATCAGCTCGCAGACGCGGCGGAAGTCACGGTCGGCGAACTCGAATTCGCGAGCGTTCGGTGAAGCGGCGTTGGCTGGGGGCGTGGACACGGGCGGACTCGCAGGGGAAGGGGGCGCGGCGATCGTGGGATCGCCGCGGGAACTCAGAACGCTTGCCAGTTGCCGTCATCGGCCGGCGTGCTGCGCGGGGTGCGCACCGGGGCGGTGGCACGCGGGGCAGGGGATGCCGGCGGTGCCGGGCGGCTGGGGCGGCGCATCGGGGCCAGCTCGGCAACCGCACGGGCGGTCACGGCACTGACCGCCTGGGCGACCTGGTTGTCGAGGCGGAAGATCGCCACCGCATCGGCCAGCTGGGTGGCCTGTTCTTCCATCGCGCGGGCGGCAGCCGTGGCTTCTTCCACCAGGGCGGCGTTCTGCTGAGTGGTCTCGTCCATCTGCACCACGGTCTGGTTGACCTGGTCGATGCCGGCGGACTGCTCCTGCGAGGCGGCGGAGATCTCGGCCATGATGTCGGTCACGCGCTGCACCGAGGCCACGATCTCGCCCATGGTGGCACCGGCCTGGTTGACCAGCTGGGAGCCCTCGGCGACCTTGCCGACCGAGTCGTCGATCAGGCCCTTGATCTCCTTGGCCGCGCCGGCCGAACGCTGGGCCAGCGTCCGCACTTCGGAGGCGACCACCGCAAAGCCGCGGCCCTGCTCGCCGGCACGGGCGGCTTCCACCGCGGCGTTCAGCGCCAGGATATTGGTCTGGAAGGCGATGCCGTCGATGACCGAGATGATCTCGGCGATCTTCTTCGAGGAGGTCTGGATCGCGGCCATGGTGGTCACCACTTCGCCGACGACATTGCCGCCCTGGGAGGCCACCGTGTGTGCGCCGATCGCCAGCTGGTTGGCCTGGCGGGCATGTTCGGCATTCTGGCGCACCGTGGAGGTGAGTTCCTCCATCGAGGCGGCGGTCTCTTCCAGGTTGGCGGCCTGCTGCTCGGTGCGGCGGGAGAGGTCGCTGTTGCCGGTGGCGATTTCACCGGCGGCCAGGTTGATGCTGCTGGCGGCCTCCTGGATCTGGCCGACGATCTGGGTCAGCTGCGCGACGGTGGCGTTGGCATCGTCGCGCATGGTGGCGAAGACGCCCTGGAAATCGCCGTGCATGCGCGCGGTCAGATCGCCCTCGGCAATGGCCGACAGCAGCTGCGAGAGCTTGCCCAGGTTCTCATCGCTGACCTGCATCATCGCGTTGAGGTGACCGATCATCCGGCGGAAATCGTGATCGAAGCGGGCGGTGTCGCCCCGCTGGCTGAAATCGCCGGCGGCGGCGGCCGCAGCCAGGCGCTGGATCTCGCCATTGATGCTGCCCAGGTTCTGCTTGACCGCATCGACGGTGCCGGTGATGGCGGCCTTTTCGCCCGGGTAGCGCGCGATATCGGCGCTGAGGTCGCCCTGTGCGTAACGCTGCACCACCGCCAGCACCTCGTCCATGGTCTGCACGTGCGCGCCGACCAGGCTGTTGGTCTCGTGCACCATCAGGCCGTACTCGCCGGGGAAGGCGGTTTCATCCATCCGGTAGCCGGTGTTGCCGGCGTCGTGGCGGCTGGCCATCTCGCGCTGGCCGCTGATCACCGCGTGCAGCTGTTCCTGCATGCGCGCCATGCTCTCCAGCAGGCGGCCGGGTTCGTCATGGGCCTGTTCGCCGATGCGGCTGTCCAGCTTGCCGCGGGCGATGCTCTCGGCCACATGGGTGGCCTGGCGCAGGGGCAGGGTGATGCGGTTGCCGATCAGCCAGCTCAGCGCGAGCACGATCAGCACCACGCCGCCGCCGGTCGCCGCCATGATCGCGGTGAACACCAGTGCCTGCTGCTGCACATCGTCCATGTAGACGCCGCTGCTGACCACCCAGTTCCACGGTGCGTACATCCCGGCATAGGCCACCTTCTCGACCACCTTCTCGGTGCCCGGCTTGGCCCACTGGTAGGAAACGAAGCCACCGCCGAGGCGGGCCATGCCGATCTGGTCGTAGTACACGCGCACCCCGTCATCGGTGCGGTAATCCTTCATGTCCTGCCCGATCAGCTCCTTGCGGAACGGATGCATGAGCATCCGGTAGTTCGTGTCGTACACGTTGAAGTAGTAGGTATCGCCGTCGGCACGCATGCTCTCCAGCGCCGTCAGCGCGGCCTGCTTGGCCGCAGCGTCGGTCAGTTCACCGCTGTCCGCCAGCCGGTGGTAGTGCTCCAGGATGCCGTAGGTGAGCTCGACCTGGGTCTTCAGGCTGTCCTTGCGGGTGTCGGTCAGATCCAGGTACTGCATGCGCGCAGCGACCACCGACAGGGCGATGACACCCAGGGCGATCAGCACGGTCAGCAGGTTGAGCTTGCGCCTGACGGACAGGTTGGAGAAATACGGGTTCCAGCGGCGGAATAGATTCATGGGCAGGGCATCTGAGCGGGCAAAAGCACGTGGCGATGCCAGGAGCACGCGGTGGCGATCACCATCCTGGCTGGCCGCGACGAAGTGTCGGGCAATGCTGTTATCGGCCGGATCCGGCGAGTATTGAGTGCGTTGCCCATCGGCCATTCAGCCGGACAACAAAAAACCCCGGTGCCGAAGCACCGGGGCCTGTCATTCACAGCACGCCGCAGGGCGGCTTAGAACTCCTGCCAGTCGCCGTCGGCCAGTTCGGTGGCCACCGGGCGCGAGGCCGGGCGACGCACTGCCGCCTGCGCCAGCGGCGCGCGGGCGGCACGCGGCGGTGCGACCACGGCCGGGGCGGGCGCGATGTCCTGCTCATCGAGCTTGAAGATCGACACGGCATCGGTCAGATGGCCGGCCTGCTCTTCCATGGCACGGGCGGCGGCGGTGGCTTCTTCCACCAGCGCGGCGTTCTGCTGGGTGGTCTCGTCCATCTGCACCACGGTCTGGTTGACCTGCTCGATGCCGGCGGACTGCTCCTGCGAGGCGGCGGAGATCTCGGCCATGATGTCGGTCACGCGCTGCACCGAGGCCACGATCTCGCCCATGGTGGCGCCCGCCTTCTGCACCAGCGCCGAGCCATCATTGACCTTGCCGACGGAGTCGTCGATCAGGCCCTTGATCTCCTTGGCCGCGCCGGCCGAACGCTGGGCCAGGGTGCGTACTTCGGAGGCCACGACCGCGAAGCCACGACCCTGTTCACCGGCACGCGCCGCTTCGACGGCCGCGTTCAACGCGAGGATGTTGGTCTGGAAGGCGATGCCGTCGATGACCGAGATGATCTCGGCGATCTTCTTGGACGAGGTCTGGATCGCGCTCATGGTCGTGACGACCTGGCCGACCACATCCCCCCCCTGCGAGGCGACGGTGTGCGCGCCGATGGCGAGCTGGTTGGCCTGGCGGGCATGCTCGGCGTTCTGGCGAACGGTGGAGGTCAGTTCCTCCATCGAGGCCGCGGTTTCTTCCAGGTTGGCGGCCTGCTGTTCGGTACGGCGCGACAGGTCGCTGTTGCCGGTGGCGATCTCGCTGGCGGCCGAGTTGATCTGCTGGCTGGAGTGCTTGATCCGGGTGACGATGCCGCTGAGCTGCTCGGCGGTGGCGTTGGCGTCGTCGCGCATCCGGGCGAACACGCCCTGGAAGTCGCCGTGCATGCGCACGGTCAGGTCGCCCTGGGACAGCGCGGCGAGCAGGTTGGAAACCTGTTCGATGCTGGCCGAGTTGGCATCCAGCAGGCCGTTGAGCTGCTGGGCCAGCTGCAGGAAGAAGCCTTCCTTGCCATCGCTGTCGATGCGGCCGGAGAGATCGCCGGCCGCGGCCTGGGCGATCACGCGGGCCACTTCGGCTTCCACCAGGGCTTCCGGGGTGCGGTCGCGCCATTCGATGACGTGGCCGACGGTCTCACCCTGTTCGTTGGCGATCGAGGAGATGACCTGGGCGAACTGGGCCTCGCCGAACTGCATCGGGCGGCGGCTGACGCCGTGCTGCTGCAGCTGGGCCAGGGTCTTGGGATCCATTTCGCTGCCGTGCTCCAGCGCGGCGGCCGACTTGCCGATCAGCGAGGCGGCGGCGTCGAAGTCCGGCAGGTCCTTGCGAATGTCGGCTTCGTACTGGCTCAGGGTCTGCTGCAGGGCGCGGTTGCTGTACACGATGGTGTGCTGCGCATCGGTCAGGTAGACGCCGGTGGAGCTGTAATCCAGCGCGGTACGGATGCGCAGGTTCTCGCGGGCAATGGCCTGGTCGGTTTCGGTACGCTCGCGCAGATCACGCTGCATGCGCTGCATGGCCTGCAGCAGATCGCCGACTTCATCCTTGCGGCTGACATCGATATGGCCGTCCAGCTTGCCGCTGGCGACATCGTTGGCGACCGAGACGGCGCCGCGCATGCTGCCCACCAGCGAACGGGCAAACAGATACACCAGCACCAGGCCCAGGGCGGCGCCGCCGAGCAGGGTGATGACGGTCAGCATGGCCGAGGCGGCGTAGGTGGATTCGGCTTCTTCGCGCGAGGCGCGCGAGAGACGGTTGTCCTCGGCGATCAGGGCTTCGAGCGCGGCCGAGGCCTTGCGATGCTTGGCGCGGGTTTCACCAACGAAGGTGTCCACGGCATCGTCGGGCAGGTCCAGCTCGAGCATTTCGGTGACGGCGTCGTAGGACGCCAGCGAGTCGGTCCAATCCTTGGCGAAGGTGTCAAACAGCTTCTTCTGCTGGGGATTGTCGATCAGCGCGGGGTATTTTTTGATCGAGGCGTCGATCTGGGTGCGAAGCTCCGCCGCGCGGGACTTGGCTTCGGCCTTGACGTCATCGCTGGCGCGGATGAGGCCCTGGTAAGCGGAGTTGCGGTACTCGCCGACCATGCCACGCAGTTCGCCGGCCATGCGGATGCTGTCCATCCGGGGGCCAGCCAGTTCAGTGGTGACGTTGTTGAGTGAGTGCAGGCCACGATAGGCCACGATGCCCTGCAGCAGCATCACCAGCAGGAGGACGCCGAAAGTCAGCATCAACTTGGGCATCAGTTTGAGGTTGTTGATCCACGGCATGGCAGGTGCGGTCTCCAGTGGCAAACGCGTCCGGCCGTCGGGGCCGGTTGCAGCGACCACGCCGGCCTGGGCCGGCGTGGCAGGGCGTACGGGCAATTACTTGATGTTGGCGAGCTTGAGGCCGGCCGGCGAGCTGACTTCGATTTCAGCGCGCGATGCATCGCGGGCGATCTTGCCGATCACGCAGACGGTCTTGCCTTCCAGCGATTCCAGCGGGAAGCTGAACTTGTCGCGGTTGGCGCCGGCGATGCGGGCCGAGAAGGTGTGGCGCGGGAACGCGCCGCCCATGTACAGGAAGGTCGGCTGACCTTCAGAGCCTTCGGCGTAGCGGGCCTTCTCGACCTTGCCGCAGACCATGCCGTCCTTGCCGACCGAGCGCGGGGCCATTTCCGGCGGAATCATTTCACCGGACTGGGCGAATGCAGTAGAGGCGGAAGAGGCGATCACGGCGACCGAGAACAGGGCAAGCAGGGACTTCATCGGGAAAATTCTCCGGGGATATGGGCAAGGTGGCCCGGCCATGGGCGATCCAGTGCAGCCGGGTTCTGAAACCAGCTATCGGCCGGTCAGCGGGGAACTGAAGCAATTTTTTCGACGGTGGCCGTTGCCGGTGGCGACAGCGGCGTGACGGCCGTTTTTCTGTGACGGATGTCTCAGGCGGCGACGTCGTCGATGACCGGGGCCTGGCCCATGTCGGCGCTGTCGAGCAGGGTTTCGATATCCAGCAGGATCAGCATGCGATCGTCCTGGGTGCCGATGCCGGAGATGAAGCGGGTATCGACGGCGGCGCCGAACTCGGGCGTCGGGCGGATCTGGTCGGCAGCCAACGGGATGACGTCGGAGACGCTGTCAACGACGATGCCGACGACGCGGTCTTCGACGTTGAGGACGATCATGACGGTGAAGGCGTCGTAGGTGGCATTTTCCAGGCGCAGTTTGAGGCGCAGGTCGATGACGGGGACGATGGTGCCACGCAGGTTGATGACGCCTTTGATGTAATCCGGGGCATCGGGGACGCGGGTGACGGAGTCGTAGCCGCGGATTTCCTGGACTTTGAGGATGTCCACGCCGTAGTGCTCGGCGCCGAGGGTGAAGCTGAGGTATTCGCCGCCGTCGCTGGCGGCGTTGGTGTTCTTGTCGTTCATCGAGGGGTCCTGGGTCGGGCGTGGCGGTCGAATAACCGGGGGTCACGCTGGATATCGGCCTGCTCGGGGGCGACTTTAGCTCCCACACCCACCCTGCCTTCAACTCGGGCCCAGCCAACTGTCCATGGGGCGGCGCGCTGACCCAACCACGCATCAACTGAGCCACGCAGTTGAAGCAGCCATCAACTCTCCCCGTTCTTCCTCGCACTGCGCTGCCGGTCGATACGGAAGATGTAGCGCTGGATCGCGCTGTCGCCACCGCGCGGGAGGTTGTCGAAGCGCATGCCGATGCGCTTCATCTCGACACCGTTGGGCAGCTTGACCGCCAACTGGTTGCAGACGATCAGCGAGACGTGCAGCGGGCTGCCATCGGGGAGGTCGAGCTGGGCGGCGTAGCGTTTCTGCAGGGAAAATACGTTGCAGTCCACCGGTACCGTGACGGCCAGACCGCCGCCGCTGATGTCGACCACGCGCAGCTGCAGCACCTCACCGCGGTCTTCGTTGATCGGGAACTGCAGGTGGGGCGAATCGGTGATCGGCGTTTCCAGCCGGTACAGTTCGCGGCGCTGCAGGTGCACCAGCTCGTCGGGGAAAGGCACGCGGAAGGCAACATGGCCTTCGTTGCGCACGCGTTGCAGGCCATCCAGGCGGAAGCGCACCATCACCCGGTCCAGCTGGGCGAAGCACAGCAGGTGGCCGGCGTCTTCGGCGGCGCGGTTGGAGGGCTCGGACGGGCTACCGTCCAGGAGCAGCCAATCGTCGTCTTCGTCCAGTTCCAGCACCGCGGTGGGGAAGGATTGATCGCGGCCGCCCAGATGGGCGTTGATCAACGAACGCTGGTCGATCAGCGCCTGCAGCAACTGCCGGATCTGTCGGGGGTTGCGGACCAGGTACCTGTCATCCGTGGCATCGTCGTGGATGCCATGGGGACGGTCGTGTGCGTCGAGGCTGCCTTCGGACATGGAATCTACTGGGTTGGGCGGGTGCCGGCGTGCGGAGATGCCGGGGCTCAGTCCGTTTATCGGCAGCAGTTCACATTTATGTAGGGGAATTGTGCCGCGGTGGCGTGGCATGGCACCGGCGAAACGACGACACCCCGCCGGAGTGGGGCGTCGAAGGTCGACCGATCACGTGTCGAACGCGATCAGAATTCCTGCCACTCGGTATCGTTGGCCAGGGCCGGTTCACGGCTCATGACACGGCGGGGCGCGGCCGCCACGCTGCGCGGCTTGGCCGGTGCCGCCGCGCGCGGCAGGGCGGGTGCGCGGAGCACGGCTGCCGGTGCCGCGTGCGCCTGGCCCTCCAGCTTGAACAGCGCGACCGCATCGGTCAGATGGCCGGCCTGTTCTTCCATGGCACGGGCGGCGGCGGTGGCTTCTTCCACCAGCGCGGCGTTCTGCTGGGTGGTCTCATCCATCTGCACCACGGTCTGGTTGACCTGCTCGATACCGGCGGACTGCTCCTGCGAGGCGGCGGAGATCTCGGCCATGATGTCGGTCACGCGCTGCACCGAGGCCACGATCTCGCCCATGGTGGCACCGGCCTGGTTGACCAGCTGCGAGCCTTCGGCAACTTTGCCGACCGACGCATCGATCAAGCCCTTGATCTCCTTGGCCGCGCCGGCCGAGCGCTGGGCCAGGGTGCGCACTTCAGAGGCGACGACCGCGAAGCCGCGACCCTGCTCGCCGGCGCGGGCGGCTTCCACCGCGGCGTTCAGCGCCAGGATGTTGGTCTGGAAAGCGATGCCGTCGATCACGGTGATGATGTCGGCGATGCGGCGCGAGGACGCGTCGATCTCGTGCATGGTGCTGACCACGCGGCCCACCACATCACCGCCCTGCGAGGCGACCGAGTGCGCGCCGATGGCCAGCTGGTTGGCCTGGCGGGCGTGTTCGGCGTTCTGGCGCACGGTGGAGGTCAGTTCCTCCATCGAGGCGGCGGTCTCTTCCAGATTGGCGGCCTGCTGCTCGGTACGACGCGACAGATCGTTGTTGCCCGAAGCGATCTCGCCGGCGGCGGTGCTGATGCTGGAGGACGCCTGCTGGATGCGGCCGACGATCTGGGTCAGCTGGGCGACGGTGGTGTTGGCATCGTCGCGCATCGAGGCGAACACCCCGTGGAACTCGCCCTGCATGCGCGCGGTGAGATCGCCGTTGGCGATGGACTGCAGCAGGTGCGAGAGCTGGGACAGATTGCCGTCGGCGACCTGCATCATCGTGTTGAGGTGCTCGATCATGACCCGGAAGTCGTGGTCGAAGCGTGTCGCATCGCCACGCTGGGTGAAGTCACCGGCGGCGGCGGCCTGGGCCAGCGACTGGATCTGCGTGTTGATCGCCAGCAGGCTCGCCTTGGCCGCATCCATCGATTCGTGCAGGATTGCGCGGGTGCCGGGCAGGCGGCGGGCGTTCGGCGAGAGATCGCCGGCGGCGTACTGGTTCAGGACGTTGATCGCGTCTTTGATCGAATCCAGGTGCTCGAAGATCACCGTGTTGATGCCGACGGCCAGCTGGCCATACACGCCCGGGAAATCTTCCGGAATGCGGTGGCTGATGTCCGGACCGGCGTGCATTTCCACCATCTGCTGGGTCTGCTCGGAGAAGCGGCGCAGCATCACGGTCATGTCGCGGGTGGCGGTCAGCATCTTGCCGGCTTCATCCTTGCTGGTGGCCTGGATGTTGACCGACAGATCGCCACGGGCGACCGACTGGATGGCGTGCACGGCCTGGCCAAGCGGGCGGGTGATGGCGCGCGAGATCACGACGCCCATCACGGCAGCCAGCAGCGACAGCAGCACGATGCAGCCGATGATCGCGTAGACGCTGTTCTGGTGCGTGGCGTTGGCGCTTTCGATGCGGCTGGCCATCACGCCGTTGCTGAACTCGCCCAGGTCCTTGAGTGCGGCGAACAGCGCGCGGCGCGCCGGGCGCGACTGTTCATCGGAGATCTGCTGGGCAGTGACGCCGTCGCCGGCGGCGATGGCGTCCTTGATCTGGCCGTTGGCCTTGAAGTAGTCGGCAGTGCGGGCGGCCACCACGTCGTACAACTGACGTTCCTTGTCGCCGGCCGGCAGCAGCGCGTAGGCGGCCAGCTCGGCGTTGACGATCTTGCCGGTGTCGGCCATGCGCTTGTCGTAGTCGGCGACCGACTCCGGCTTGTCCAGCACGGTCAACTGGGCCATTTCGTAGGTGCGGAACTCGCCGAGCTGCGCGCGCACTTCGCCCAGGTGCTGGACCGAGGGAATGTCGTTGGTGCTCATCGCGCGCAGCTGGGCGTTGGCCTCGCCCAGGCGGACCAGGGCGAAGCTGCCCAGGGCCAGCGTCATCAACGTGGTGAGCGTGAAGCCTACCGCCAGCTTGCGGGCGATGGGCAGGTCGTGGAACCACTTCATGATTGAAACTCCGGGCAGGGCAGTGACGCACAGCCGTGGGGTGCTGGGCGGAATCAGCGGGATGGGAGAGAGTGGAGCGGAGGAGCGCGACGGTTGCCGTGGTCGCTACTTCGGATAGCGGCGCTGATCGACCGCAACTTGATAGTGCCGCGTCACATTTTTTTCACATTCGCCATCACGGCGCGATGGGCGGCGATGCTTGCTGTTGCAAGGGGTTGAGCGGTTTCTTCCGTACGCACGCGGACGGTGGGAGGGGGTGCTCGCCGCCTTGCGCGCTGACGGAGTTCACAGTTCGATGCGCCCTGATCAACACCCACGCACGCCGACTAAACAACGCCGCCGCTCCGGGGGAGCGGCGGCGTGGGGGACAGCATGATGGAGCCGCGTTATGCGGCCTGTGGCACCTTGAGCGAACGCACCAGGCCGCCGATGTCCACGATGAGGGCAACCCGGCCGTCGCCGAGAATGGTCGCACCGGAAACCCCGCTGATACGGCGGTAATTGTTCTCGATGTTCTTGACCACGACCTGCTGCTGGCCGACCAGTTCGTCCACTTCCAGCGCGATCTTCTGGCCATCGCCTTCAACGACCACCACCAGCGGATCGTCCATGGCACGGCCACCGTAGCCGTAGTACTCGCTGAGCGAGAGGATCGGCAGATACTCGCCGCGCACCCGCAGCACCCGGCCTTCGCCAGCCATGGTGCGCACATCGTCGGCCTGCGGCTGCAGGGCTTCGAGCACATAGGCCAGGGGCAGGATCAACGTTTCGCCGGCGACCGAAACGGTCATGCCATCCAGGATCGCCAACGTCAGCGGCAGGCGGATCAGCACGCGGGTGCCGTTGCCGGCCTGGCTTTCCAGCTGTACTTCGCCACCCAGCGCCTGGATGTTGCGGCGGACCACATCCATGCCGACGCCACGACCGGACAGATCCGTGACGGCATCAGCGGTGGAGAAGCCGGGCTGGAAGATGAGATCCCAGACCTGCGCGTCGGTGGGGTTGTCCGGCACGCTCAGGCCGCGTTCGAGCGCCTTGGACAGGATCTTGTCGCGGTTCAGGCCGCGGCCGTCATCGCTGACTTCGATCACGATGTGCCCGCCCTGGTGCGAGGCCGCCAAGGTGATCGTACCGGTTTCGTCCTTGCCCGCCTCGCGACGCACGTCCGGCATTTCCAGACCATGGTCGATCGAGTTGCGGACCAGGTGCACGAGCGGATCGGCGATCTTCTCGATCAGGCCCTTGTCCAGTTCGGTGCCTTCGCCGATGGTGCGCAGGCGCACGTGCTTGCCCAGGCGCGAGGACAGATCGCGGACCAGGCGCGGGAAGCGGCGGAACACCGCGTCCACCGGCAGCATGCGCACGCCGATGACCGCTTCCTGCAGATCGCGGGTATTGCGTTCCAGCAGATCCAGGCCGGTCAGCAGCTGCTCGGCCTGCGCCGGATCCAGCGCGTGCGAGACCTGCTTGAGCATGGCCTGGGTGATGACCAGTTCGCCGACCAGATTGATCAGCGCATCGACTTTGTCCACGCTGACGCGGATCGAGGTCTCGGCTTCATGAGCGGCGGCGGCGGGCGGTGCGGCCGCCGCCGGTGCCGCAGGGGCGACGACGGCGGGTTTGGCCTCGACCGGCGCGCTGGTGGCCAGGCTCGGCGGCGCGGCCGGACGGATGTCCAGTTCGCAGTCGTCCACGACCCAGGCGAAGGTATCTTCGATCTTGCTGCGCGGTACCTTGCCGACCAGGCCGAGGTCCCATGCAAGGTGAGCTTCGAGCGGATCAAGCTGGTCGAAACCGGGCAGGCGATCCAGACGTGCGGCGACCTGCAGCGAGCCCAGGTGCTCGAGCTCGCGGATGATGCGCAGTGGGTCGTTGCCGCTCATGAACAGCGATGGCGCCGGCACGAAACCGATCTGCCACGCCTCCGGGGTGTCATCGACCTTGGCGGCCGCGACCGGTGCCGCCGCGGCTGCGTGGCCGGACAGCACCGCTTCCAGGCGCGCCTTGACCTCGGCGACCGCCTGCGGATCTGCAGCCTGGCCGTGTTCGGCTTCGCGCAGCAGCGCGCGCAGCACGTCCACCGACGCCAGCATCGCATCAACCGCGGCCGGCTCCAGCGCCCGCTTGCCGGCGCGCAGTTCGTCCAGCAGCGTTTCCAGCACGTGGGTCAGCGCGGCGATCGCATCGAAGCCGAAGGTGCCGGCGCCGCCCTTGATCGAGTGCGCGGCGCGGAACACCGAGTTGATGATCTCCGGGTCCTGCTGCCCCGATTCGAGCGCCAGCAGGCCAGCTTCCATCGCATCCAGCCCCTCGCGGCTTTCTTCGAAGAAGGTGGCGTGGAAACGTTGCAGATCCATGCTCATGGTGCGGGGTGTCCAGTTGCGAGGGGAGGGAAGGGTGAAGCGGGATCAGCCCAGGACTTTCTGGACGGTGGCGACCAGCTGTTCCGGGTTGAACGGCTTGACCAGCCAGCCGGTCGCGCCGGCGGCCTTGCCTTCGGACTTCTTGTCCGCGGCCGATTCGGTGGTCAGCATCAGCATCGGGGTGAACTTGTAGTCCGGCAGCTGGCGCAGCTCACGGATCAGCGCGATGCCATCCATGTTGGGCATGTTGACGTCGGTGACCACCGCGTTGAAGCGTTGGCCCTTGGCACGACCGAGGGCGACCGCGCCGTCTTCGGCTTCCTCGACGGAAAAGCCGGCCGAGGTGAGGGCGAAAGAGACCATCTGGCGCATCGACGCCGAATCGTCCACCACCAAGATACGTGCGCTCATGCAGCGTTCTCCACAGATTTCAGGTTGTCATGGGGTGCATCCAGGCCGAGGGCCTGGGTGACGCCGAGCAGGCGCGCGGCATCACGGAAGGTTGCGGTGCAACCGTGGAATCCGGTGGGATGCCCGGCCTTGCGGCGGGCCTCGACGAATGCGCACAGCACCTGCACCGAGGCGGTATGGATACGGCCGACCTGGCTGGCATCCAGCATCAGATCGCCGGCCTGATCCACCAGGGGGGCCAAACGTGTTTTCAGCTCGGTGCTGGTCTCGATACCGAGATCATCACCCAGGGCCACAGTGCTCATCATTGCTCCGGACAAACGGTTCCGAGGTCTATAACGGCAATAACCCGGGAAGCTTTAGCCGTTGCGGCGGTCAGTTCAGCAGCTGGGTTGCATCCAGCAGGATCATCGGCTGGGCGCCGCCGCGGGCCACGCCGCGGAAGAGGTCGTTGGAGATCTGGCAGATGCGGGCGGTATCGGGGGGCTCGATCTGCGAATCGGTGAGGTTGGCGACATCCTCCACGGCCGAAACGCGCAGCCCCATCGTCTCGCCGTTCTCTTCCAGCACCACGATGCGGGTATTGGCGTCGTTGCCGGCCGCGCTGCTGCCCAGGTGGATCCCCAGGTCCATCACCGGCACCACCTGGCCGCGCAGGTTCATGATGCCCAGCATTGCCGGCGAGGTGCCGCGCAGCGGCAGCAACGGCACCGGCAGGACCACTTCCTGGACCTTGAGCAGCTCCAGTGCGTAGGCCTGGGCGCCGCAGCGCAGGCGCAGCCAGCGCGAGGTGCGCTCGCTGGCGCGGCGGCTCTCGCGCGGGCTGGAGGCCGGGTCGCGTGCCTGGCGTTGTAGTTCCTCCCAGCTGCCAGGGCGACTCTGAGCCAGTGAGGGGGTACCGGCGCGGACGCTGGTAGCGGCCGGCATCGGCGGCATCGGCGTCATGGAAGGCATCGGCCGGGCGATCGGTGCGCGAGCGGTTGGCAGCGCGGCGACCGGTGCCGGGGCGGGCGCCACCGCCGGCGAGGGTGCCGTCGCAGGCGCGTCGGTGCCTGCATCCACGGAATCGGTTTCGTAGACGACCTCGGCTGGCAGGTCGTCCCAGCTTGGGCGGGATTCGTCCACGGGCGCGGGCATCGCGCCGCTGAGGATGGGGTCGTTGCGCGGCTCATCGAGCAGGTCGTCGAAGCCTGGCGCAGGCGCCGCGAGGGCAGCCTGCACAGGCGCGGCGTCCAGCGCCTGCACCTCCGTGGGGAGCGTCATCGCGCCGCTCAGCAGCGGATCGTTGCGCAGTTCGTCCAGCAGGTCGTCGAAGCCTGGCGCGACGGCACTCGCTTCAGCCGCCGGGGCTGCTTCGGTGACGCCCGCGTTGCCGGTGGCAGACTCGGCGTGGACTGCTTCGACTGCGTCGACTGCGGCGAGCGCATCAACCACCTCGACCCCCGCGACGGACACCGGCGCCTCGGCCGGCGCCGGCATCGCGTCGCCGAGCAGCTGCTCCAGGTAGTCGTCGAGGACCCCCGCGGTGTTCATGCCGCGCGCTCCATCTGCTGCGCGTCATCGGCCAGGATCCATTCCAGGGCGCGGCGATAGGCGGCCAGGCCACGCCCGGGGTAATCCTCCGATTGCGGCGGCACGGTGAGGCTGGCGGCGTTGCAGATGCGGGTGTCGACCGGGATCGCGTCTTCCCAGACGCGGTGGCCGTGCTTGTCCTGCATCAGCTTGACGGTTTCGTTGCCGGCGCGGGTGCGGCGGTCGAACAGGGTCGGCAGGATCGACATCGGCAGCGGGCGGCGGCGCGAGCGCTCGACCATTTCGCCGGTGCGGACCATGCCATCCAGGCCGTGCAGGGCCAGCGGCTCGGCCTGGGTCGGGATGATCAGGCGGTCGGCCGCAGCCAGTGCGTTGATCATCAACAGGCCCAGGGTGGGGGCGCAATCGAGCAGGATGTAATCGTGCTGGCCCTGATGGCGGCCCAACGCATTCTGCAGGGCCAGGCCGAGGCCGGGCTGGTTAGCGCTCCGGCGCTCCAGCGTGGCCAGCGCGGCCTGCGCGCAGACGTAGTCCAGGCCCGGGATGTCGCTGCGGTGGGCGAGGGTGGAGAGCTCGGCCGGTGGTGCGGCGAACAGTTCCAGCACGCCCTGCGGCGGCGGATCCAGCGGCACGCCGAAGGCGCGGGTCAGCGACGAATGCGGATCCAGATCGATCAACAGTACGCGGTGGCCCTGCGTGGCCAGACCGCGGCCGAGCGCAAGCGTCGTGGTGGTCTTGCCCACGCCGCCCTTCTGATTGGCAACAGCCCAGATACGCATGCAGTTCACTCCTTCATTGCGGGCGGAACGGCGGCGCCAACGCGGCTGCCGGCCGGCACCGGTGGCAACTGCACCGGTGCGATGGGGGTAACAGGGGTGCCGGCGGCGGTTGCCTGGGTGGCATCGGCCGCCTCGGCATCGGCGCTGAGCCGGTCGGTGATCGGATCGATGCTCTGCGCGGTGTCGGCCAGGATGATCACCATCACCCGCCGGTTGCGGTTGCGGCCTTCGGCGCTGGCATTGTCTTCGCGCGGGCGGAACTGGCCGTAGCCGACCATCGCCAGCCGTGCCGGCTGCAGGCCCTGATCAGCGAACAGATGCACCACGCTGGCCGCACGCCCGGCCGACAGCTCCCAGTTGGAGGGGAACAGCGAGGTGGCGATCGGGATGTTGTCGGTGTGGCCTTCCACGCGCACGCCATTGGGCGCATCGCGCAGCACTTCGGCCAGTTTGGAGAGGGTGTCGCGCGCGTGCACATCCAGCGTGGCCGAGCCGGTCGGGAACAGGATGTCGCTGTTGATCTCCACTTCGATCCACAGCTCGGTGCGGCGCACGGTGATCATGCCGCGTTCGATCAGCGGCGCCAGTGTGGCGGTGAGCTTGTCGGCGATGCCGTTGAGCTGGCGCTCGGCTCGCTGCAGCTGTGCCTGGTTGCGGATCGAGACCGGCATGCGCATCTGCGAGGCCATCGCCGGCAGCAGGGTCGGGTCGTTGCTGGGGGCGGGGGCGGAGGGGCCGATCTTGGTCCCGGCCCTGATCACCGAGGGGCTGTCCCAGCCGCCGCCCTGGACCTGCTGGTTGCCGACCTGCACCGGGTTGATGGTGCGCGGCGCGCCACCAAAGGCGGTGGTCAGCGCGTCAGCCATGATCCGGTACTTGCCCTCGTTGAGCGAGGAGATGGCGTACATCACCACGAAGAAGGCGAGCAGCAGCGTCATGAGGTCGGCGTAAGGGATCGCCCAGGCCTCATGGTTGGCATGTTCTTCGTGGTGCTTGCGGCGGGCCATGTCAGTGCAGGAACCCGGACAGGTTGGTTTCGATGTTGCGCGGGTTCTCACCCTGGGCGATCGAGATCAGGCCCTCGATGATCATCTCGCGGTCGCGGCTGTTGTGGTGGATCACGCTCTTGAGCTTGGCCGAGACCGGCAGGAACAGCAGGTTGGCCGAGGCGATGCCGTAGATGGTGGCGGTGAACGCCGCCGCGATGCCGTGGCCGAGCTTGCTCGGATCGGCAAGATTCTTCATCACCGCGATCAGGCCGAGCACCGCGCCGATGATGCCCAGCGTCGGCGCATAGATGCCCATGCCCTCGAACACCTTGGAGGCGGCCAGGTCCTGGCTCTCCTGGCTGCTCAGCTCGATCTCCATCATGTGCCGGATGGTTTCCGGCTCCACGCCGTCCACCAGCAGCTGCAGCCCCTTGCGCAGGAACGGATCGTCCTGGGCGTCGACCTGCGCTTCCAGACCGAGCAGGCCCTGGCGGCGGGCGATGTTGCTCCACTCCACGATCTGCTGGATCAGGTGGCGGCGGTCGCTGCTCGGCGGCAGGATCACCCACTTCACGATCTTGAAGGCGTGCTTGAACACGGCCGGCGAGGTATGCAGCAGGATCGAGGCGATGGTGCCGACGATGACGATCACGAAGGCGGCCGGCGACCACAGCGACGCCAGACCAGCCCCCTTGAGGATGCTGCCGCCGACCAGTGAGGCCAACGCGAGGAAAAGTCCAATGAGGCTGAGTCTGTCCATGGGTCCGTTATCGGCTTGTGTGAATGGGACTTGAGATGCCGAAGGAATCCGGTGGGGCGGCGGTCACAGTTTTTGGGGGTAAAGCAGCCGACCAACGGTCGGCTCTACCGGCGTCAGCGGAGGCCGTCTACGTCGAGGATCAGCGACATGCGGCCGTCGCCGATCAGGGTGGCACCGGCGTAGCCGCGCAGGCCGCGCAGGGCCTTGGGCAGCGGCTTGATCACCACTTCCTCGCGGCCGCGGACCTGGTCGACCACGAGGCCGAAGCGGGCTTCACCGGCCTGCAGCACCACGATGGTCAGCAGCGAGGACGGCATCGGCTCCACATCCAGCCAGTGACGCAGATCCACCAGGGCCAGCGTGTGCGATTTGCGGTCCAGCACGGCGCGGCCGTCGAACCAGCCCAGGGACGTGTTGGGGGCGTGCAGCACCTCCATCACGCGGGCCAGGGGCAGGGCGTAGACGTCTTCGCCGGCCTGCACCAGCAGGGTTGGCAGGATCGCCAGGGTCAGCGGCACGCGGATCATGAAGCGGCTGCCGCGGCCCAGCTCGGACTGGATCTGGATCTGGCCGCTGAGCTCGCGGATGCGGGACTGGACCACGTCCATGCCCACGCCGCGGCCGGAGATGTCGGTGACCTGCTGCTTGGTCGAGAAGCCGGGCAGGAACACCAGGTGCAGGCATTCCTCGCTGCTCAGGCGGGCGGCGGCCTCCGGATCGATCAAGCCCTTCTCGCGTGCTTTCTGACGCAGGCGTTCCGGGTCGATACCCGCGCCGTCGTCCTGCACTTCGATGCTGACGTAGTCGCCTTCCTGCTGGGCCGACAGGCGCACGTGGCCACTGCGTGGCTTGCCCTGGGCCTCGCGCAGGTCCGGCATTTCCACGCCGTGGTCGATCGCGTTGCGGACCAGATGGACCAGCGGATCGGCCAGCGCTTCGACCAGGTTGCGGTCCAGCTCGGTTTCCGCGCCGATCAGCTCAAGCTCGACCTCCTTCTTCAGCGACCGCGCGACATCGCGTGCCACCTTGGGGAAGCGCGAGAACACCTTGCCGACCGGCTGCATGCGGGTGCGCATGACCGCCGACTGCAGGCGCGCGGTGGCGATGTCCAGCGTGGAGACCGCGCGGTCCAGTTCTTCATCGTGCAGGCGCGCACGCAGGGTCTTGAGCCGGTTGCGGGAGAGCACCAGCTCGCCGATCAGGTTGACGATCGCATCCAGGCGCTTGGTATCCACGCGCACGGTGTGTTCGGCTTCGGCGAGCGGCTTGGCCGGGGCCGGCTTGGCGCTCGGGGCGGCCGGCGCAGCCACGGCGCGCGGTGCAGCCACCGGCGCGGCGGCAATGGCCTTGGCACCAGGAACGGCGCCACCGTGCAGCTGGTCCAGCAGGGCTTCGAACTCGTCCTCGCCGATCAGGCCGTCATCTTTCTTCGGGGCCGCGATGGCGGTCGGTGCGGCGCCGCCGTGCAACTGGTCGAGCAGCGCCTCGAACTCATCATCGGTGATCATCTCGCCGCCGCTGCTGGCCGTGGCGGTGGCCGCAGGCGCCGGCGAGGCCGGCCCATTCACGTCGAACTGGGCGATCAGCTCCGGCGGGGCATAGCCCGGCTCGGTCCCGGCCGAGACCGAGTCCAGCATCGACTGCAGGTAATCCAGCGATTGCTGGGCTGCATCGAAGTGGTGAGCCTGCAGCGTGGCCTGGCCGGAGCGGGCCATGCCGAGGGTTTCCTCGGCCGCGTGGCACAGCTCGACCATCGCCTGGATGCCGAGGAAGCCGGCACCGCCCTTGAGCGTGTGGAAGCCACGGAACACGGCGTTGAGCTGGTCGGCATCCTGGGGCGCCTGCTCCAGCGACACCAGCTGTTCGCCGAGGCGATCCAGGATTTCCTGGGCCTCGAGGATGAAGTCGGCAGCGATATCGTCTGGCACAGCACTCATGAGCGTTACAGTCCCAGGTCCGAGAGCAGGTCGTCGGCGTCGTTCTGTGACACCGCGTGGCGATCCAGGCCATTCACGGCCGGGCCGGCCAGGCCGTTGGTGTCGCGCTTCTTGTCGTCTTCCTGCGGGGGCAGGCCCAGCGCACCGAAGCCCTCATGCACGCGACGCACGATCCCGACCACGCGGCGGATGATCTGCCCGGTCAGGTCCTGGTAGCTCTGGGTCAGCGCGATTTCGGTGAGGTTGTGGCGGATCCGGTCCAGCTGCTGGCCCTGGTCGGGCGTCAGCCCATTGGCGCGCAGCTGTTCGGTGAGCGAGCGACATTCCTCGGCCAGGTCCAGGGTGCGGTGGGTGGCCTGTTCGGTCATCGCCACCACGTGGTCCAGGCGCGCGCAGGCATCATCCAGCTCGCCGGCTTCGCTGGGCAGGCTGGGCAGTTCGCCCAGGGCCTGGCCAAGCTCGCGGGCCAGGCGGTTCAGGCCGGCCATCATCGGCTGCGTGCGCAGCGCGGCGAGGGCGTCGATTTCCCGGCGCCAACCGGCTTCGTCACCGCTTTCCAGCGCGGCCAGGGCGTCCTGCAGGCGCTGCACCAGCGCGGATTTGTCGCTCAGGGTGTCCATCAGGCGCTCGCCGCCAGGCGTTCGAAGATCTTGCCGAGCTTTTCTTCCAGGGTCTGGGCGGTGAACGGCTTGATGATGTAGCCGTTCACGCCGGCCTGGGCCGCTTCGATGATCTGCTCGCGCTTGGCTTCGGCGGTCACCATCAGCACCGGCAGCGTCTTGAGTTTGGCGTCGGCACGCACCGCCTTGAGCAGGTCGATGCCGGTCATCACCGGCATGTTCCAGTCGGTGACCACGAAATCGAACGGCTGGCTCTGCAACATCGCCAGCGCCGCATGCCCGTCCTCGGCTTCGGCCGTGTTGGTGAAGCCCAGATCGCCCAGCAGGTTCTTGACGATACGACGCATGGTCGAGAAGTCGTCGACGATCAGGATACGCATGTTCTTGTTCAAAGCACTTTCCTCGATTTCAATGGTTCTCGAGGCCGGCGTCTGCCGCCTCGAAGATCTTCAGCCGGCCCCGCAGGCGCAGCACGGCCTGGCCATGGATCTGGCACACGCGCAATTCGCTGACACCCAACACGGCGCCGATCTCTTTCAGGTTCAGTTCCTGCTCGTAGTACAGCGACAGCACCAGCTGTTCGCGCTCGGGCAACAGGCCGATCGCGTTGCCCAGCTCACGCCCGAACTCACCGCGTTCCAGCACCTGCTGCGGGGTCGGGCCGCCCTGGGCGATGGTGTCCAGTTCTCCCTGGTCCTCGATCCGCGATTCCAGGCTCAGCACCTGGCCCCGCGATGCGTCTTCCATCAGGCGCAGGTAATCGGGTAGCGGCATGTCCATCGCGGCGGCCACTTCGGTGGCGCTGGCGGCACGACCGGTGCTCTGCTCCAGGCGACGGATGGTCGCGGCGGCATCGCGGGCGCGGCGGTGCACCGAGCGCGGCACCCAGTCGCCACGGCGGATCTCGTCGATCATCGAACCGCGGATGCGGATCGAGGCGTAGGTTTCGAACGAGGCGCCCTGGTCGGCGTCGTAGCTGCGCGAGGCCTCGATCAGGCCCATCATGCCGGCCTGGATCAGGTCGTCGACCTCCACGCTCGCTGGCAGACGTGCCGCCAGATGGTGGGCGATGCGGCGGACCAGATCCGAGTGCTGGGCAATGCACTCGTTGGCCGCGGTGCGCTGGACCTCTTTGTATTGTGCTGCGCCCTTCATACCGTCACCCCGCGTTGCTTGAGGATGCGTTCCAGGAAGAACTCGACCCCGCCACGCGGCTCGGTCGGGGCCTGCCAGCGGGCAGTGCGGCGCGCGATCTCGGTCAGCGCCAGGGCGGCCGGGCTGGACGGGTAGGCCTTCACCACCGGCTGCTGGCGCTGCACCGACAGGCGCAGCCAGTCATCCTGCGGCACGCAGCCCAGGTAGTTCAGCGAGACATCGGCGAGGAACTTCTCGCAGACGCGGCTCAGCTTTTCGTACAGCACGCGGCCTTCGTTCGGGTCGCGGACCATGTTGGCCACCACCTGGATGCGGTCCACGCCGCGCTCGCGCGAGAGCACCTTGATCAGCGCGTAGGCGTCGGTGATCGACGCCGGCTCATCGCAGACCACCACCACGGTGTCCTGTGCGGCCTGGCAGAAGGTCAGCACGCCATCGGTGATGCCGGCGGCGGTATCCACGATCATGATGTCCAGCTCGCGCTCGAGCTCGGAGAACACGTTGACCAGGCCGACGTGCTCGGCCGGCTGCAGCTCGGCCATGTGGCGACGGCCGGAGGCGGCCGGGACCACCAGCACGCCGCCGGGGCCTTCGATGATCACTTCTTCCAGCGTGCAGCGCCCGGCGACGAGGTCGGCCAGGGTCACCTTCGGCTGCAGGCCGAGGATCACATCGATGTTGGCCAGGCCCAGGTCGGCGTCCAGCAGCAGCGTGCGCTTGCCCATGTCCGCCAGCGCCACGGCCAGATTGGCCGAAACGTTCGTTTTGCCCACGCCGCCCTTGCCGCCGGTGACGGCGATGGTGCGGACCGGGCCCAGCGGCTGGCTTCGGGTAGCCGACAACGGGAAGGTCTTGGTCAGCTTGGCATACTCACGCGACGGCATGGTTCAACTCCGGGTTGCAGGGCATATCGGCCGCGCGGCGCAAATCTTCAAGGCGAAGTACAAGATTGGCCGCACTGGCACGGTGCAGGTCTTCAGGAACGTCCTGGCCATCGGTGACCCAGGTGATCGGCAGGCGGTGATCCACGGCCACCGAAAGGGCGGTACCGAAGCGGCCGGTTTCGTCCAGCTTGCTCAACACCACGCCCTGCGGGTTGGCGGCGCTGAAGCGGCGCACCACCTCGTCCATGTCGCCGAAGCTGGTGTTGGCCGGCAGCACCAGCAGGGTGCGGATCTGCTCGGCGGCGCGCAGCCACTGCAGCTGGGCGGCCAGGGCGCGGTCGCGCGGGCCCAGGCCAGCGGTGTCGATCAGGACCAGCTTGTAGTCCTTCAGCCGCTCCAGCAGCTGGTTCAGATCACTGCCGCTGCTGGCCTCGTGGACGGCGATGCCGAGCTGGCGGCCGAAGCCGTACAGCTGCTCGCGGGCGCCGATGCGGCCGGTATCGGTGGTGACCAGGGCCACGTCGCGGGCGGCATGCGCCTCGGCGAAACGCGAGGCCAGCTTGGCAATGGTGGTGGTCTTGCCGGCGCCGGTCGGGCCGACCAGGGCGATCACGCCGCCGGCTTCAAGCGGGTCGACCGGGGCGATCGGCAGCTTCTTGGAGAGCAGGCCGAGCATCAGGCCGCGGCCACGGTGGGCCTCGGTATCCAGCGGAATCTGCATGGCCACATCGCGGCTGATGCCGGCGTCGAAGCCGTACTCGTCCATCAGGTCCAGCGCGGCGGCGCGGACCGGCGAGCCGCGCAGGCGCTCATCGGTGAACCGGTGCATCTCACGCTCGATGACATGGCGCATCCCGGCCACTTCATGGCGCAGCTGGCGGATTTCTTCGTCGTCGCGCTGGATGACCGTCAGTTCCGGCACGCTGGCCACGACCGGTGCCGGTTCATTGGCGGCGGCGATGACGGTCTCGGCGATCGGCAGCGGGAGTGCCGGCGGCAGGGCAGCAGCGACGACCGGCACCGGCACGGCGGCGCCCTGCGGTACGGTCTCGTCCGTCTCCTCCAACGGCGGATCGATCACGAAGCGGGCGCGGTTGATCGGGGCCGGCGCGGCGACGGCATCCACCGGTGCGGCAGGCGAGGCGGCCGCGGCCTGCTCGACATTGAACGGCGCGAAGATCTGCTCCGGCAGCGACGGTTCATTGACGGCAGGACTGACGCTGGCGCGGGCCAGGGTGGCAGCGAAACCGTCGCTGCCCGGCGGCGGCACGATTTCGTTGGCGGTATCCAGCGTGCGACCGGTCGCGCCGACGGCGGCGCGGGCCAGTGCGGCCACGGCCGAGGTGGTCGCGGCCACCGGTTCGGGCGTGGCGACCGGGGCCTTGCGGCGGGTCACGGCGGCAATCACGGCATCGGCGGCGCTGCGCGGGCGCGGTGCCGGCGGCGCGACGTCCTTGCGGGCCGCTTCCAGCGCACGCTGCACGGCGCTTTCGTCGTAGTTGGCCGCCGCCACGATTTCGACACCTTCCTCGATCCGGCGGTTGGACAGGATCACTGCGTCCGGACCGTGTTCCTTGCGCACCAGGTTCATGGCCGAGCGCATATCGGAGGCGACGAAGCGTTTGATTTTCATGCTGTGATACCGGGACTGGGGCGGCGGAGTGGTGGAAGGGAAACGCTGGTTGTCGGTGGTCTGCACGGTCAGGGAGTCCCTTTATTTCCTGCTGCGGTGAAATCGAATGAGGTGTCTGTTTTCTGTCGCGGTGCCGTTGGGTGTCCGGCTCAACTGATCGTGCCGACCAGCTTCAACCGTTTGTCCTCGGGCACCTCGCTGTAGGCGAGTACGGACAGCGAGGGCACGCTGTGGCGTACCAGCCGTGCCAGCGCGGCACGAACCGGGCCAGGCACCAGCACGACCGCCGGCTCGTTCTTCGCTTCCTGCTTGCCGACACATTCGGCCAGGCTTTGATGCAGTCGCTCGGCGAGTCCGGGTTCCAGCGCGGCGCCGTTGCCCTGCGTGGACTCCTGCAAGACCCGTTCCAGTTGCGGGTTGAGGGTGAAGACCGGCAGCTCCGGCGACATCCCGGCGATCTCCTGCACGATGAAGCGGCCCAGCGCGTTGCGCACGGCAGCGGTGAGCACGGCCGGGTCCTGGCTGGTCGGCGCGCTTTCCACCAGCGATTCGACGATCTTGCGCAGCTGGCGGATCGGAATGCGCTCGATCAGCAGGTTCTGCAGCACGCGCACCACGGCCGACAGCGGCAGCGACTTGGGCGTCAGATCTTCGACCAGCTTCGGCGCGCTCTTGGCCAGGTTGGCCAGCAGCTGCTGCACTTCTTCATGGCCAAGCAGCTCCGGGGCGTGCTCACGGATCAGGTGCGACAGATGGGTGGCGACCACGGTGGCCGGGTCGACCACGGTGTAGCCCATCGATTCGGCATTGGCGCGCTGGTGCGGCTGGATCCAGGTCGCATCCAGGCCGAAGGCGGGATCCTTGCCGGCGATGCCTTCCAGGGTCCCCAGGGCGCTGCCCGGGTCCAACGCGAGTTCGCGGTCGGGGTGGATCTCGGCGGTGGCCACCGGCACGCCGTGGATCAGCAGACGGTAGGCGGTGGCCGGCAGTTCCAGGTTGTCGCGGATATGGACGGAGGGAATCAGGAAGCCGATGTCGTGGGTGAGCTTGCGGCGCACCCCCTTGATCCGCGCCATCAGCTCGCCGCCCTGGTTCTTGTCCACCAACGGGATCAACCGGTAGCCGACTTCCAGGCCGAGCGGATCGACCGGGCGCAGTTCATCCCAGGTCAGCTCGGCGGTGGGCGAGGGCGCGGCGCCGGGCAGGCCGAGGGTATCGGGACGGTTGGCGGCGGGAGATTCGGCGGCGCGGGCTTCGGCCGTGCTCTTCTTCCAGGCCTTCCACGCGATGAAGAAGAGGATCGCGGCCAGCGTCAAGAAGGCGACGTTGGGCATGCCCGGCACCAGGCCGACCACCGCCAGAATCGCGGCGGCGATGGTCAGCGCACGGTACTGGCCGAACACCTGGCCCATCATGGCCTGGGCCATGTCCTGCGAGCGCGAGGCGCGGGTGACCAGCATGGCGACCGCCGAGGACACCAGCAGCGCCGGGAGCTGGGCGACCAGGCCGTCACCGATGGAGAGCAGGGTGTAGGTCGCGGCGGCATCCCCAAACGGCATGCCGTGCTGGAGCACGCCGACCGCCAGGCCACCGACCAGGTTGATGAACAGGATCAGGATGCCGGCGATCGCATCGCCGCGGATGAACTTGCTGGCACCGTCCATCGCGCCGTAGAAGTCGGCTTCCTCGCGGACCTCCTCACGACGGGCCTTGGCCTCTTCACGCGTCAGCAAACCGGCGTTGAGATCGGCGTCGATCGCCATCTGCTTGCCGGGCATGGCATCGAGGATGAAGCGTGCGGTCACTTCGGAGACGCGCCCGGCACCCTTGGTGATCACCACGAAGTTGATGATGGTCAGGATCGCGAACACCACGATGCCGACCGCGTAGTTGCCGCCGATCACGAACTCACCGAACGAGGCGATCACCTTGCCGGCCGCTTCGTGGCCGTTCTGGCCGTTGAGCAGGATCACGCGGGTGGAGGCCACGTTCAATGCCAGCCGCAGCATCGTGGTGACCAGCAGCACGATCGGGAAAATGGTGAAATCCAGCGGGCGCTTCACGTAGACCACCGCCAGCAGCACCATCAGCGAGATGGCGATGTTGAAGGTGAACAGTGCATCGAGCACCGGCGGCGCCAGCGGCACCACCACCATGGCCAGCAGGGCCAGCACGATCAGCGGGGCCCCCAGGCCGTGGCGGATCATGTCCAGCGCGCGGCGCACGTTCATCCCGGCAGGTTGCGCGCTCATGGGCGGCCTCCCTTGCCGAATTCATCGATATCGATGCTCGGTGCCGCCGGCATCGGGCCGGTCCCCCAGCTGCGCAGCTGGTAGACGTAGGAGAGCACCTGGGCCACGGCCGAATACAGTCTCACGGGAATTTCCTTTCCAAGTTGACCTTCCCGATACAAGGCGCGTGCCAAAGGCGGGGCGGAGACGATGGCGACCTTGTTGCCGTCGGCCACTTCACGGATGCGCAGGGCGGTTTCATCCACGCCCAGGGCGACCACGGTGGGCGCCCCCATCTTTCCGCCGTCGTACTTCAGGGCGACCGCGTAATGGGTGGGATTGACCACCACGACATCGGCGGTGGGCACCGCCTCCATCATCCGGCGGTTGGACATCTGCTGCTGCAGCTGGCGGATGCGGCCCTTGACCTCGGGACTGCCTTCGCTTTCCTTCATTTCCCGGCGCAGCTCTTCACGGGTCATCTTCAGCTTGCGCATCCAGTTCCAGCGCTGGTACGGCGCATCGATGGCGGCCAACAGCATCATCGCGCCGCCGGTGGCCAGCATCAGCTTCAGGGTGAAGCCCAGGCCATGCACCATCGCCGCTTCCAGGGGCTGGTTGAGCAGGTCGCGCAGCGAGCGGGTGCCGTGCCACACCACCAGCCCCGCAGCGGTGCCGACGAAGGCGATGCGCAGCAGCGACTTGGTGAACTCGGCAATCGCTTCAGGCCCGTACAGGCGCTTCATGCCGGCCATCGGGCTGAGCCGTTTGAAATCGGGCATCAGCGATTTGTTCGACCAGCGCAGCCCGCCCATCGCCACTGGCGACAGGAAACAGGCCAGCAGACAGATCACGAGTAGCGGCCACATGGCCAGCATCAAGCGCAGCATCAATTCGCCGAAGTGGCCGAACAGCGCCTGTGGGTGCAGGCGCAGGCCCGGCTCGGGGCTGAGCGCGAACTGCATCCAGCTCTTGGCGTTGCGGGCGATGGTGCCGGAGAACGCCATCAACGCCAGTACGCCGGCACCGAACACGGCCGCCGTCGCCAGCTCCCGCGAGCGCGGGATGTTGCCCTGTTCCCGGGCATCGCGCAGGCGTTTTTCGGTCGGTAATTCGGTCTTTTCGCCGGCTTGTTCGTTTTCGGACATCAGGGCACGACACGGGAGGAGATACCCGGGTCCGTGCAAGAACCGTTCCGTGAGCCGCGAGCCGGGAGCCGCGAGCCAAGGTAGTGCCGGCCGCTGGCCGGCTCAGGGTGATGCCTGCTGGCCTTCGAGGAGCCGGCCAGCGGCCGGCACTACCTCACTTCGAGGAGCCGGCCAGCGGCCGGCACTACCTCACTTCGAGGAGCCGGCCAGCGGCCGGCACTACCTCACCGGGCCGGCACTACCTCACCGGGCCGGCATCACCCCGCCGAGGCCCCTGGCCGCGCCTGGGCCTTCCAGCCTGCCGCAACCTCCACTCTGGGGCGGGGCAGATCATGCAGCTGCATGAAGCGCAGGGCGTCTACCGGTCTGCCGAGCAGATAGCCCTGCAGGTAATCACAGCCCAGCCGTTCCAGGTAGGCGCGCTGACCGGCGGTCTCGACCCCCTCGGCCACGATGTCCATGTCCAGGGCATGCCCCAGGGCCACGATCGCCGAGACGATCACGACATCCTCGGAGCTGTTTTCCAGGTCGCGCACGAAGGCATGGTCGATCTTGATCTCGGTGGCGGGAAGGCGCTTGAGGTACAACAGGCTGGAGTAGCCGGTACCGAAGTCATCGATGGAGATGCCCACCCCCAACGCCGCCATGGCCTGCAACAGGGTCAGGCTGGCCTCGGTATCGCGCATCACCGTGTTTTCGGTGATCTCCAGGATCAGCCGGCGCGGCTCGATGCGATGGGTCTGCAGCGCCTCGCGGACTTCCTTCAGCAGGTTGGGCGAGGCGAACTGGATCGGCGAGAGGTTCACCGACACCGTCCAGGCGTCATGCCCGGCGTCGTGCCACACGCGCAGCTGGCGGCAGGCTTCATCCAGTGCCCAGCGCCCGATCTCGTTGATCACGCCGCTGCGTTCGGCCAGCCGGATGAAGCGGTCCGGCGGAATCAGGCCCTGTTGCGGATGCCGCCAGCGGATCAACGCTTCGGCGCCGCTGATCGATTGCCCGGCGACGCGGGTCTTGGGCTGGTAGTGCAGGAACAGCTGCTCGCTGCCGATGGCGCGGCGCAGGTCGGCCAGCAGCTGGAACTGCTGCTCGGCGCTGTCATTCATCCAGTCCGCAAACAGCACGTAGGCGTTGCGGCCGGCCTCCTTGGCCTGGTACATCGCCGCATCGGCGAAGGCCATCAGCTGGCGCTCGCTGGCGGCGTGGTCCGGGCAGATCGCGATGCCGATGCTGGCGGTCACCTGCAGGTCGTGGCGCGGCAGCAGTGGCTCGTTGCCGACGGTCTGGATGAGGCGGCTGGCCAGTGTCGCCACGTCCTCGTCGTTCTCGATCGGCACCACCAGCACGAACTCATCGCCGCCCAGCCGTGCCAGCATGTCCGCCGGCCGCAGCAGCTTGCGGGTGCGGTCGGCGACGGCCACCAGTAGCGCATCGCCGGTCTGGTGGCCGTAGGCATCGTTGACCTGCTTGAAGCCGTCCAGATCCATGAACATCACCGCGAAGCGGCTGCCGCGCTGTTCGGCCTCGGCCAGGGCCTGCTCGATGCGCTGCTGCAGCAGCCGGCGGTTCGGCAGGCGGGTCAGGGGATCGTGCAGGGCCGCCTGGGTCAACTCCGCCTGCGCATCATCCAGCGAGCTGCTCAGGTCGGTGTTGCGCAGCCGCAGCAGCTGCGCCTCCATGCGCTGGTCCAGCCAGGACACGATCAGGACCACCGCCAGGATCGCGATGGTCAGGGCCAGCACCACCAGTGCCAGCCATTGCGCCTGCAGCCCATCACCGGCCGCAGCACCGCAGATGCTGTCCGCCGGAAAGCGGGCGGCGGCCATGCCGGTGTAATGCATGCCCACGATCGCGGTGCCCAGCACCAGTGCCGGTGCGGCGCGGTCGCGCAGGCGGTGGTGCGTGCTGCGCAGGCGGAAGGCAATGAACAGGGCCGTCCACGAGGCCGCCACTGCAATCAGCAGCGACAGCGCCACCCAGCCGGCGTGGTAGTCGATGCCGGGCTGCATGTGCAGCGCGGCCATGCCCAGGTAATGCATCGAGGCGATGCCACTGCCCATCAGCACGGCGCCAAGCGCCAGCCGCCCGTGCGGCAGGGTCGGCTGCGAGACCAGCCACAGCGCGAAGATGGAAGAGGCCATGGCGGCCAGCAGCGAGACGGTGGTCAGGCCAAGCGCATAGCCGAGGGGGATCGGCAACTGGAAGGCGAGCATGCCGATGAAGTGCATTGACCAGATGCCCAGCCCCATCGCGCAGCCGCCGCCGACCAACCACAACCAGGTGGTGCGGCGCGTGGTGGCGGTCGTCACCCGGCTGGACATATCCAGCGCGGTAAAGGAGGCCAGTACTGCGACAAGGAACGAAATCACCACCAACCACGGGGTATAGCTGCCGATCAGCATGGAAGACACTCTCCCTGGTCAACATCTGAGCGATACGACAGGACGCACGGCCATCACCGCAAAGATACGGTGAAGATTCTGTCGTTGCGTTGCAAAGGCACTGCCGTCGAGCGGTCAAGACTACCGTCAGGCCCCCGGTGCCCCGCAAGTGGCGTGAGTGCCCCCAACCCATGGCGGCAGGAGGTGTCCCGCCGCGTGTCCCGGGTCAGCGGCTGACACTGTCGGCGGCATCGAAGGCCGCATCGAACAGGCGTTGCACCGGCGGCCCCATCTCGCCGGCCAGCACGGTCAGCAGGAACAGGCCCAGCAGCAGTGCGACCGGCAGGCCGAGCTGGATCGGGTTCAACGCAGGCGCCGCACGGGCCAGCACGCCGAAGGCCAGGTTGATCGCCAGCATCGCCACGGTCAGCGGCAGTGCCAGCGTGAGCGCGCCACGGAACACCTGCAGCAGGAAGGTCGGGGCGATGCTCAGGAATGCCTGCGGATCGGGCAGCGAGGTGCCGATCGGCAAGGCCTTGTAGCTGTCCATCAACAGCGAGATCAGCGCCAGGTGGCCGTTGACGGTGAAGAACAGCAACCCGAACAGCAGATAGAACCACTGCCCGATCACGCCGGAACTGCCGCCACGCAGCGGGTCGCTCATCTGCGCGAAGGCCAGGCCGGTACCCTGCGCGACCAGCTCGCCGGCCATCGCGCCGGCTTCGAAGACCAGCCTCAGCAGGAAGCCGATCGATACGCCGATCGCCAGTTCGCGGGCAATGGTCAGCACCGTGGCCGCATCGAAGCCGGTCCATTCCGGCACCGGCGGCAGCATCGGCGACAGCGCGATCGCCAATGCGCCGGCAAGCAGCACGCGGATCCGTGACGGCACCGCGCGTGTACCGATCAGCGGCATGGCCATCAGCATCGCGCCGATCCGCAGCATGGTCCACAGGATCGTGCCGATCATGCCGAAGGCCTGCAGGCCTTCGGCGGCCATCTGGGTCGCGGAATCCACGGCGGCTGCCTCAGCCGATCAGATGGGGAATGCGCTGGAACAGCAGCGTGGTGTACTCGACCAGGTGGCCGATCAGCAGGCTGCCCAGCGCGAACAACACCACGGTCAACGCCGCGGCCTTGGCGACGAAGGCGATGGTGGGTTCGTTGAGCTGGGTCGCGGCCTGGACCACGCCGACCACCACGCCGACGATCAGCACGGTGAGCAGCAGCGGGCCGGCAACCCACAACACGGTGATCAGGCCACCACGCAGTTCGGTCAGGGCAAGTTCGGGCGTCATGTCAGTCTCGGGTCCGTTTCGATCAACAGGGTGGGGCGGTCAGACTGCATTGAAGCTGGCAGCCAACGTGCCCACCACCAGAACCCAGCCATCCACCAGCACGAACAACAGGATCTTGAACGGGGCGGAGACCAGCATCGGCGAGAGCATCATCATGCCCATCGACATCAATACGCTGGCCACGACCAGATCGATGATCACGAAGGGAATGAAGATCAGGAAGCCGATTTCGAAGGCGGTCTTGAGCTCGCTGGTAACGAACGAGGCGACCAGGATCGGGAACGGGATGGCATCCGGGCTGTCGTAGGTGCCGTGGCCGGCCATGCCGGCAAAGGTCATCAGATCGGTCTCGCGGATCTGCGCCAGCATGAAGGCGCGCAGCGGCTGGGTGGTCAGGGTCCAGGCCGTCTGGAAATCGATCTCGCCGTTGAGGTAGGGCGCCATGCCGCTGCCCCACGCCTTCTGCCACACCGGCAGCATCACCATCGCGGTGAGGAACAGCGCCAGGCCGAGCAGCACCTGGTTGGACGGGGTCTGGCCGGTGCCGAGCGCCTGGCGCAGCAGGCCCAGCACGATGATGATGCGGGTGAAGGCGGTCAGCACCAGCAGCATCGACGGGATCAGGGTGATCGCCGTCATCAACAGCAACGTCTGCAGCGGCAGGCTGACCGGCTGCCCGCCGATCTTGCCGACATTCACATCCGGCAGTGCCGGCACACCCGGCACGCCGGGCGCGGCCCAGGCCAGGGCCGGCAGCGCGCACAGCAGGGCGGTCAGCAACAGCGCCAGGTAACGGGTCCAGGAAGTACGGGGGCCACGCATGGTCAGGGTTCCTTGCGCAGCCGCTGTTGCAGCAGCTGGGCGAAATTCGGGAGGTGTTTGAAATCGGGAAGGCGCGCCGGCGTCGGGGCCGGCAGGGGGTCGGGCAGCTGATGCAGCGTGTTGATGCCACCGGCAGTGACGCCCAGCAGCAGCTGGGTGCCATTGACCTCGACCACCACCACGCGCTCCTTCGCGCCGACGGTCAGGCTGGCGACCACGCGCAGCCCCTCGGCCGGGCGGAAGCCGCTGCCGGGCATGCGCTTGAGCAACCAGCCCAGCCCGACGATCAACGCCAGCACGCCGAGCAGTGCCAGCACCGCACCGAACATGCCCGGTGCAGCGGTGGCATGCTGGCCGACCTTGACGGTCGAGGCGCCGGCCGCGATCAGCAGCCCGGCACTCAACGCAGTCTCCGGATCCGTTCGCTCGGGCTGACCACGTCGGTCAGGCGCACGCCGAAGCGGTCGTTGATCACCACCACCTCGCCATGGGCGATCAGGGTGCCGTTGACGAACACGTCCAGCGATTCGCCGGCACCGCGCTCCAGTTCCACCACCGAGCCCTGGTTGAGCTGCAGCAGGTTGCGGATCGGCAGGCGGGCGCGGCCCACTTCCAGCGACAGCGTCACCGGCACATCCAGGATCACATCCAGGTTGAGCTCGTCGCCGACCGTGGTGTCATCGGACTGCAGCTGGGTGAACTGTGCCGGTGCCGGCGCGTTGGATTCGATATCGTTCATTGCGGGTCTTCCTGCAGTACGGGAACGCGTGGGCGGATGCCCGGGGGATGGGTGGCGGTGATCTTCACCGCGTTGAAACCGTTGGCGACGCCGAACTCGCCGGTGAACACCGGCACGTTTTCCACGCACACCGGCACCTGCTTGGGCAGCTCGATCGGCAGCACATCGCCGATCTTCAGCTTGGTCAGGTCGCGCAGGCTCATGCGCTTGGTGGCCAGTACGCTGGAGAGCGTGACCTCGGCGATGTTGAGCTGCTCGCGCAGCATCACGCCCCAGCTGGCATCGCGGTCGTTGCGGTCGCTCTGGATGCCCGCGTCAAGCAGCTCGCGGATGGGCTCGAGCATCGAGTAGGGCAGGGTGACGTGGATGTCGCCGCCACCGCCGTCAAGCTCGACATGCAGGCGGCAGACCACCACGTACTCGCGCGGCGTCACGATGTTGGCGAAGTGCGGATTGATCTCGGAGTTGATGTACTCCAGTTCCACATCCATCACCGGCGCCCAGGCTTCCTGCAGATCAGCGAAGGTCTGCTTGAGCAGCAGGTGGATCACGCGCATCTCGGTGGCGGTGAACTCGCGCCCTTCGATACGGGTCGGGTAGCGCCCATCACCGCCGAAGAAGTTGTCCACGATCGCGAACACCAGCGTCGGCTCGAACACGATCAGCCCGGTCCCGCGCAGCGGCTTGAAGCGGATGAGGTTGAGGTTGGTCGGCACGTACAGCGAGTGCATGTAGTCATTGAACTTGATCAGCTCGATGCCACGCACGGAGAGTTCGGCCGAGCGGCGGATCAGGTTGAACAGGCCGATGCGCCACAGGCGCGCGAAGCGCTCGTTGACCATTTCCAGGGTCGGCATGCGGCCGCGGATGATGCGGTCCTGACTGGCGAAATCGTACGAGCGCGCCTCGCCGGGCGTGGGCGCATCGAGGTCGGTCTCAACCGCACCGGAGTCCACGCCATGCAGCAGGGCATCGATCTCGTCCTGGGAAAGCAGGTCATTCATGGTCGCCCTTACTGGGTCACGAAACTGGTGAACAGCAATTCGTCGGCACCGGGCTTGCCGGTCTCGGCCTTGAGCAGCTTCTGCACTTCAGCCAGTGAACTGGCCTGCAGGCGCTCTTTGCCGGCGCGGTCGGCGATGTCGCTCGGCTCGACCTGGGAGAACAGCATCAGCAGCTTGGCGCGGATGGCCGGCGCATGCAGCTTGATCGCCTCCATCGCGGCCGGGTCGCGGCTCATCAGCTGCACTTCGACCTGCAGGTAGCGCGGGCCGTCGAAGCTGCTGTTGAGGTTGACCACGAACGGCGGCTCAAGGCCGAAGTACTGCGCCGGGGCAGGCACCGTGGATTTGCTGGCGGCCGGCTTGGCGGCCTTGTCATCATGCTTGGACTGGGTGAAGTACCAGACCCCGCCACCGGCGGCGCCAGCGGCGAGCACCGCGACCAGGGCGGTGACCAGGAGCGGACTGCGCGGCTTGGCGGTCTTGTCCTTCTCGGCGGATTTCTTGGTTTTATCGGCGGCTGCGGCCACGAGGGGAAGCTCCAGAGGATTGCTTCCTGCCTACATGCAAAGGCCGTGCCTGAATGCTGAAGACGACGTGTCGGCTTTCTGGCGGCGCGGTCGAGCCCGCGCCGCCGCGTGCGATCACGCGTAGGCGTCGACCAGGCCGCGCTGGCGGATCAACTGCGAGGGCGACAGCGTGGTGTCGGCCAGCGCCGGTTCTCCGTCCTCGCCATTCATTCCGCCGCGGCCATCGCCTCGTCCGCCATCGGGCGCGGTCTGCTGGTGGCCTACATCGGCATTGCCAAGCTGGAAGCCCTGCTCGCCAAGCAGGTCGCGCAGGCGCGGCAGGCTGCTTTCCAGTGCATGGCGCACGTCGGCGTGGGCGCTGGTGAAGCTCGCATGGACCTTGTCGCCGTCCAGTTGCAGGCGCACCTCGATCGGACCGAGGTCGTTCGGGGTGATCTTGATGTGGGCGTGGCCGATCTTCTGGTCCGCCAGCCAACCGACGCGCGCGCCGACGGCATCGTCGAAATCCTCACCCCCCAGATGCGGGGTGGCGGTAGGCGAGCCGGTGAACAGGCTGGCCACCGTCGGCTTGGCCTCGGTCATGCCCTGCAGTGCATGCAGCAGCGGGCTGGCGGGGGCATCGGGGCCGTCGTTGGTGGCCGCGTTCAAGGCGTCCGTGAAGGTTTTGAGCAGCAAGGCATCGTCGGCCGGCGCAGCCTCGGCAGCCAAGGCGGGCAGGGCGATGCTGCCGTCGGTGGATGGCGCGGCAGCCAGCACCGGCGGGGTCGCGTTGGCGTCCGGGGCTGCGGTGGCCACGGCCGGCAGGGCCGCATTGGCGCCCGCGGCGGCGCCGGTCGCCACGGGTGTGACGGGCGTGGGCGCCGGTACCGGCAGGCCGTTCAATGCCAGCCCGGCCAGCCCCAGCGGGGGCCATGCGGCCTCGGTGTCGTCGGCCGGTTCGGCGGCCGGCTTCTCCGCCGTGGCCGGTGCCGTGGCAGCGGTATCGGGGGTGGCGACCGTGTCGTCTTCCTTCCTGGCGCTGGGCCTGGCGGGGCGTGTCGCGGCGTCCTTGTCCTGGCTGGCGGTGCCGGTCGTGGCGCTCTTGCCTGCGTCGCGGCTGCTGCCGGCGTTGCGCGGCGTGTCGTTGCGGGGCGCCTCGCGACCTGGCTTGAGCAGCGCGTCAAAGTCCCGACGGTCGGTGCCGCGGGTGCTGTCCGCGCGGGGGCTGGACGAGGTGCCGCCCGCATTCTGTGCGGAGGCGGCGCCGCCGAGCAGGCCGGAAGGCATCACGGGCTGCCTCCGTTCTCGCCTTCTTCGCGCTGCGCCTGGCGCGAACGGCGGGCGCCGAGATCGTCCATCTCGCGCTGGTCGCGGCGGTCGGTGACCACCTTTTCCTGCGCGCGGTAGCTGGCGGCGAGCTGTTCCAGCACCTGCTTGTCACGGCTGGCCAGCAACAGGCGGGCGCGCTCGGCGTCCACCTTCTCGCGGTTGTTGTCCACGGTCTGGCGCTGCTGGGCGACCGCACTGTCCAGGCGATCCAGGAAGGCGCGGCGGTTCATCAGCTGGGCCGGGCTGGTGGCCGACATCTGGGCACCGGCGTATTCCTCGGCGTAACGGCGCAGCTCATCCAGGCGCGACACATGCGTGTCGAGCGCACGCTGGCGCTCGGCCAGGTCACGGGCGACCTCGTCTTCGTGGTCCTGGGCTCGTTTCAGCAAGGGGTCGAAGCGCTTGGATTGGATCATGGCTTAACTCTCTGGTTCCACCAGCCGCTTGAGGGCGGCCTGACTGTGCGGCAGGTCGGCGGCTTTGCCGACGTCCTGGCCGAGGAATTCAACAATGTCCGACCAGCGCTCCAGCGCTTCGTCGGTCGCCGGGTCGTTGCCGCGCTGATACGCGCCGATCGCGATCAGGTCGCGGTTGGACGAATACGCCGAGACCAGCCGCTTGAGCTTGCGGATGCGCAGGCGCCACGGTTCGTCGGCAATTTCCGTGACCACGCGGCTGACCGAGGACTCCACGTCGATGGCGGGGTACAGGCCGCTGTCGGCGACGCGGCGCGAGAGCAGGATGTGGCCGTCAAGAATCGCGCGTGCGGCATCGGCGATCGGATCCTGCGGATCATCGCCTTCGGTCAGCACGGTGTAGAACGCGGTGATCGAGCCGCGGCCCTTGGCGCCATTGCCCGCGCGTTCAACCAGTGCGGGCAGCTTGGCGAATACGGAGGGCGGATAGCCGCGGGTGGTCGGCGGCTCACCGACGGACAGGCCGATCTCGCGCTGGGCCTGGGCGAAGCGGGTCAGCGAGTCCATGAGCAACAGCACGTTCAACCCCTGGTCGCGGAACCACTCGGCGATCGCGGTGGCGCGGTAGGCACCGTGCAGGCGGGCCAGCGGCGGGCGGTCGGCCGGGGCCGCCACCACCACGGCGCGGCGCAGGCCTTCTTCGCCCAGCGTGCTTTCCACGAAATCGCGGACCTCGCGGCCACGTTCGCCGATCAGGCCCACCACGATGACATCGGCGGCGGTGTAGCGGGTCATCATGCCCAGCAGGGTCGATTTACCGACACCGGAGCCTGCGAACAGGCCGACACGCTGGCCGCGACCGATCGGCAACAAGGCGTTGATCGCGCGTACGCCCACGTCCAGCGGCTGGGTGATCGGCTCACGCGAGAGCGGGTTGATCGAGACGCCGGCCATGCCGACGGTGCCTTCGGCGCGGATCGGGCCCTTGCCATCCAGCGGCACGCCGTCGCTGTCGATCACGCGGCCGAGCAGGCCTTCGCCCACTTCCACGCCACCGCGGCCGAGCGAGGGCACGACCCGCGCATTGGGCAGCAGGCCGTGCAGTTCGGCGCTGGGCATCAGGTAGGTGCGTTCACCGGCGAAGCCGACCACTTCGGCATCGACCCAGCCACCGTCGGCCACCTCGACCTTGCAGCTGGCGCCCATCGGCGCTTCACAGCCGACTGCTTCCAGCGTCAGGCCAACCGCGCGGCGCAGCACGCCTTCGCGGATCAGGCCGCGGCCATGCGCGGTATCCGGGCGGATGTTGTCCAGCCGCGACGCCAGCCGCAGGTTGCGCGCGGCGGTCCAATCGGCGGGTGGGGGCAGGGTATCGGTGTTCATAGGGTGGTTCCGGCTTTGCGGATGACCGCATCCAGGGCGCCGCGCAGGCGTGCATCCAGCGTGCCGTCGATGCGCACGGCCTCGGCATGCACGCGCAGGTCGCCGCGGCTCAGGCTCAGATCCGGCGTCAGGCGCTGGTTCGGGGCCAGGTTGAGCACCGGCGCCAGCGCAGCGATGTCGTCTGGATGCAGGCGGACCTCCACATCGCGGCTCGCGCCACCAACGGCATCCACCGCTTCATTGACCAGCTGCGCCAGCAGTTCCGGTTCGGCCTCGTAGGCACGCCCGACCAGGTTGCCGGCCACCCGCACTGCCAGCTCGCCGAGTGCGGCGACCACTTCGTTCTCCAGCCGCACCAGTGGCCGGCTGAAGTTATCCAGGATGCCTTCGATCTGCGCGATCAGCCGGCGCACTTCCGCCTGGCCCTGGGCCAGCCCTTCGGCGTGCCCCTGATCGAAACCGTCTTTCTCGGCGCTGTCCTGGATCGCCTGGATTTCCTCCAGGGTCGGCAGCTGCAGCAGCGGTTCCGGCTCGTGCTCCGGATCCGGTTCGGTGAGCTCGAACTGCTCTTCCGGCGGCGGCTCGGGCACCGCCAGCAGGTCCGGGGCAAGCCAGCGCACGGCGTTGTTCACAGCATGGCCTCCGCGTTGCCGCCAATGGTGACGGTGCCTTCATCGGCCATCCGCTTGACGATCGCCAGGATCTCGCGCTGCGCCACTTCCACATCGGACAGGCGCACCGGGCCGCGGGCTTCCATGTCTTCGAGCAGGATTTCAGCGGCACGCTGGGACATGTTGCGGGTGATCTTGTCGCGTACCTTGATGTCGGCGCCGCGCAGGGCCAGGCCGAGGCGCTCGCCGCTGACTTCGCGCAGCACCAGCTGCAGTTCGCGGTCGTCCAGGTCGACCAGATCGTCGAACACGAACATCAGGTCCTGGATGCGGCCGCTCAGCGGGGCATCGATGCGGGCGATCTCGCCCAGGATCGCCTGATCCTGGCCGCTGTCCATGAAGTTCAGAATGTTGGCCGCACACTGCACGCCGCCCACGTTGGACGACTTCAGGTTCTGGTTGCCGGCGAACTGGCGCTCCATGATCTCGTTGAGTTCATTGAGCGCGTTCGGCGGAATGCCATCCAGCGTGGCGATGCGCAGCAGTACGTCCACGCGGGTGCGTTCGGGCAGCAGCTTGAGCGCGTCGGCGGCCTGGTCGGTTTCCAGGTGGGCCATCACGATGGCGATGATCTGCGGGTGCTCGTTGCGGACCAGGTCTGCGACGGCACGCGGATCCATCCACTTCAGCGCGTCCAGGCCGGTGGTGTTGCGCCCCAGCAGGATGCGGTCGATCAGGCTGCCGGCTTTTTCGGTGCCCAGCGCCTGCACCAGCATGTTGCGGATGTAGTCGTCCGAGCCCACGCCGAGCGAGGTCTTGGAGCCCAGCTCGCTGCCGAACTGGTCCATGACCCGCTCGACCTGCTCGCGGGTGATGTCGGTCATGGTCGCCATCGCGATGCCGATCTTCTGGACTTCCTTGGGCTCCATGTGGCGCAGCACTTCGGCCGCGTCCAGTTCACCCAGCGAGAGCAGCAGGACGGCAGCGCGCTGAACGCCGGTCAGCGGGGGAGGTGCATCAATCATTGGCCACCCAGCCCTTGACCACCTGGGCCACGCGCTTGGAATCGGTTTTTACAGCTTCACGCGCCATGCGCAGTCGTTCCTCGTAAGAGTCCACCGGCAGCGCCAGCGGTTCATGTCCGGCCGCGTGCAGGCGCTCGCTGCCGATCGCCGGCAGCCCTTCGCCATCGTCGACCAGCTGCACATCGGCACGGTGGGGTTCCAGCGCGTCATCCTTGGGCTTGGTCTGGCCGGTGATCGAGCGCAGCGCCGGGCGCAGCACACCGAACACCAGGGCCAGCACCACGATCGCGCCGAGCAGCAGACGCAAGGCGTCCTGCACCTGGGGCAGCTCCCACCACTTCGGCCCTTCGACCGGCGTCACTTCGCGCACGAACGGGGCATTCATCACCGAGACCGTGTCGCCTCGTTCGGCATCGAAGCCGACCGCCTGCTTGACCAGCGCTTCGACGCGCGTCAGCTCGGCCGCCGAGAGGGCCTGGTCGGCCATCTTGCCGTTGGCACCGGCGCGCGGCACGTTGTCCACCAGCACCGCCACCGAGACGCGCTTGATGCGACCGGCCGGCTGGCGGGTGTGCTGCAGGGTGCGGTCCAGCTCGTAGTTGCGGGTCGCGTTCTTGGAGGTTTCCGTCGGCGCCTGCGCCGTGGCCGGTGCGGCGGCCGGGCCGGGGGGGGTATTGCTGGCAGCCCCGGGCACGCCCTGCGGGCCGGGCACGTTGCTGCTGTTTTCGCTCATCTGCTCACTGCGCAGCTTCTGCGGCTCGCCGTTGTAGAGCTCGCGGGCTTCTTCGATCACCGAAAAATCCATGTCCACGCTGACTTCCGGGTTGACCCGGCCGGGGCCGGTCATCGGCTCGAGCAGCTCGCGGATGCGCTGATTGAACGAGGTTTCCTGGCGGCGCACCTGCTCGAACTGCGCGGCATTCATGGCCGCTTCGCTGTTCGGGTCGGAGACGCTGAGCATGCGCCCGCTCTGGTCCACCACAGTGACGCGCTCGGGCGCCAGGTCCGGGATGCTGGCGGCGACCATGTGCACGATCGCATCGATCTGGCCGCGTTCAAGCTGCTGGCCACCGCGCAGCTCCAGCACGACCGAGGCACTGGCCACGTCACGCTGGCGGGTGAAGGCGCTGGGCTTGGGGATGGCCAGGTGCACGCGCGAATCACGGACCGGGCGCAGCGTGTTGATGGTGCGCGAGAGCTCGGTTTCCAGCGAGTGCTGGTAGCGCGCGTTCTCCATGAACTGGCTGACGCCGAAGCCCGGGTCACGCTCCATCAGTTCGAAGCCCAGACGGCCGCTGTCGGTCAGGCCGGAGCCGGCCAGCTTCAGGCGGGCATCGTGCAGGTTCTTTTCCGGCACGGTGATGCCGCCGGTGGCGGGATCCAGCTGGAAGGGAATCTGCGCCGCGCGCAGCAGGTCGGTGGCCTCGGCCGTGGCCTTCTGGTCCAGCCCGGTGTAGAGCGGCACCATGCCCGGCTTCTGCGACCAGAAGAACACGAACAGCCCTGCCGCCACGGCCACGGCGATCATCGCCATCAGGCCGAGCCGACGGGTGATCTGCAGGCTTTGCAGCCGGTCGAACCACTGCCCAGCCTTTTCGGTGTTCAGCGATTCTTTGGAGAGCGACAGGGCCATGCGTTTCTATCCTTACAGCGGCATGTTCATCACGTCCTGATAAGCCTGGACGAGACGGTTACGGACTTCCACGGTGGCGCGGAAGGCGATCTGGGACTGCTGCGAGGCGACCATCACTTTGGCCAGGTCCGCACCGGGTTCACCCAGTTCGAAGGATTTGGCCAAGGCGCCGGATTTCTGCTGCGCATCGTTGACGCCGGCGATGGCGCCGCGCAGCGTTTCGGTAAAGCTCGGGCCCTGGATCTCCTGGGGGGACACCAGACCCTGGATGGCATTGCTGCGCGGCAGCTCCGTCAGCGGACTGACGGCGGGCTGCCCTATCTGGGTCTGGAAGGTGCGGATCTGAGAAAGGATCGAGGTGACGGAGTGCGACATCTGGAACGTTCCGAAGCAGGGGTGGGTTACACGGGAATACGTTGCAAGTGCCGTGCCGAAACGGATGAGTGGTTCAGTTTTGTAAGGGTGGCGCGGGTTTGCGTATTCAGCGGCGCCTGCAGGCGCGGCCGTGATCTTCGTCAGGCGCCGGGGAGTGGCCGGGCGGCGGTGTGACGCGGTGGCGTGCCGGAGAGTCGACGCCGGAAAACCGGCGGAGGGTGCTCTGAGCCTTCGAGGCGGAGACCATTTGACAGATCCACAAAAAAGCCCGGGACAGGCCCGGGCTTCTGGTTTCCACGTGTTGATCGGCTCAGCCAGCCAGTTCGGTCTGGTCGCGCTCGATGCCGTACTTGCGCAGTTTTTCCACCAGGGTGGTGCGGCGCAGGCCGAGCAGCTGGGCGGCGTGGGCGACGACGCCCTGGGTGCGTTCCAGCGCTTCGTTGATCAGGTTCAACTCGATGTTGGCCATGTGGTTGCGCAGGTCCAGGCCGTCGTCGGGCAGGGCCGGGGCGCGGCTGACGGGGCCGTTGCCGTTGTCCAGGGCCGGGGTGCTCTGGGCGCCCGGGGTGTGGAAGGAGAAGCTGCGCAGGTCCAGGCGTTCGTCGGCCACGGCGGCTGGCGCCGCTACGGCCACCGGCGCGGCGGCGGCGAAGTCACCGCGATAACGGGCCGGCAGGTCCTGCACGCGCACGTTGCCACTGGGGTGCAGCACGGCAAGGCGCTCGACCAGGTTGGTCAGCTCGCGCACGTTGCCGGGCCACTCGTACGCGGCCAGGGCCTGCAGCGCTTCGCCGGTGAAACGCACTTCACCACGCCCGGTACGGGCCAGCTGGCCGGCGATGGTGGTGACCAGCGCGGGCAGGTCTTCGCTGCGCTCGCGCAGGGCCGGCACATCGATCGGGAACACGTTGAGGCGATAGAACAGATCCTCGCGGAACTTGCCGTCGGCGATGCGCGATTCCAGATCGCGGTGGGTCGCGGCGATCACGCGCACGTTGCAGCGGATGGTCTGGTTGCCACCGACGCGCTCGAAGCTGCGCTCCTGCAGCACGCGCAGCAGCTTGACCTGCATCGGCAGGCTCATGTCGCCGATTTCATCCAGCAGCAGGGTGCCACCCTCGGCCATTTCAAAGCGGCCCTTGCGGGCGCTCAGTGCGCCGGTGAAGGCGCCTTTTTCGTGACCGAACAATTCGCTTTCCAGCAGGTCGGCCGGAATGGCGCCGCAGTTGATCGCCACGAACGGGCCATCGCGGCGGGGCGAGCGCTGGTGGATCGAGCGCGAGACCACTTCCTTGCCAGTGCCCGATTCGCCCAGCACCAGCACGGTGGTGTCGAACGCGGCGACCTGCTCGATCATCCGGCGCAGCTGGGTGACGGCCGCGCCATCGCCGGTCGGGCCCTGGTCCTGCACGGCGCCGGCCTGGTGCTCGGCATCCAGGCGCTTGAGGCTGGCACGGCGCAGCAGGCCTTCCATCTGCGCGTGGCGCAGCGGCGCTTCCAATGGCCACACATTGGCCTCGTGCAGGCCGAACTGCTGGGCGAATGCGGTGGTGTCGCCGTCGATCAGCATCACCGGCGGGGGCAGGGCACCCTTGCCCAGCCAGGCGAACAGCGCGTCGCTGCGGTCGGAATTGTCCAGCCCGCCGATGATCGCGGCCATCCAGTCGTTCGGGCGGTGGCGGGTGATGTCGAAGTCGTTGGCATCGGCCACCCAGCGCGGGTTGAAGTCCATGAACTCCAGCAGGGCGACGGTGCGCTCGGCGCGGACGGCGTCGTTGTCCAGTACCAGGATGCGGGATTCGCTCATGATCCGCTCCCCTTCAGGCCTTCCAGGATCGGCATCACTTCCTGGATGTAGGACAGCTTGCTGACGAAGTTGTCGGCCCCGGCGCGCAGCGCATGCTCGCGGTGTTCGGCGTCATCGAAGTGGCTGGCGATGACGATGTACGGCGCATCATCCTGGGATTTGATCAGGCGGGTCGCCTGCAGGCCGCCCATCTCCGGCATGGCCAGATCCATCAGCACCACCTTCGGGCGCAGCGACTCGGAGCGTTCGATCGCTTCCAGGCCATTGGCGGCGCTGCCGATCACGTCGAGCCAGTCGACCTTGCGGAAGTGGCGCATGGCGGCATTGATGAAACCTTCGTGGTCGTCGACCAGCAGGACGGTGAGCTTGTTCATGTCTTCCATTTCCTTCAGCCCACCCGGGCCAGGAGGTGCGGGGTGCTGGCATGGCTGCGGCGGCGTTCGCGCGCCGGGGCGATGTCCAGTTGTTCGCGGTATTTTGCAACGGTACGGCGGGCGATGTTCACCCCTTGACGCGAAAGCAGGCCGGCGATGGCTTCATCGGCCAGCGGCCGGGCAGCCGGTTCGGATTCGATGAGACGGCGCACCATGGCCTTGACGGCCTGGCCGGAGACGCTGGCACCTTCCAGGCGCACGGCGAAGAAGTGCTTCAGCTCCAGCGTGCCGCGCGGGGTCTGCAGGTACTTGCCGGTGGTGATGCGCGAGACGGTGGACTCGTGCATGCCGATCGCGTCGGCCACTTCCTTCAGGGTGAGCGGCGCCATGGCTTCTTCGCCACGGGTCAGGAAGCCGGCCTGGCGTTCGATGATCACGCGCGCCGTGCGCAGCAGGGTGTCGTAACGCATCGACAGGCCGCGGGTCAGCCAGCGCGCTTCCTGCAGCATGTCACGCAGCGGCTGCGCCGCTTCGCTGGTCTCGGCCAGGGCCTGTTCGTAGTGCGGGTTGATACTGAGGCGGCGGCTGGTGGCCGGGTTCAGCGCGACGCGCCACTGACCATCGGCATGCCAGGCGACCACGTCCGGAATCACGACGCCGTTGCTGTCCGGCAGCAGGCTCTCGCCCGGGCGGGGCTGCAGCGACAGGATCAGCCGGACGGCCTCATGGATGTCGGCCACTTCGGCATCCAGCTGCTGGGCCAGGGCCGGGTAGTCGTGTGCGGCCAGCGCGGCCAGGCCGTCGTCGAGGACGCGCTGGGCGAGGTGGCGGGCCGGCACGCGGCCGGGCAGGGCGCGCAGCTGCACGCTCAGGCATTCGTACAGGTCCTGCGCGGCCAGGCCGATGGGATCGCCGTGCAGGATTCGCTGACGGACCGCTTCCACACCGGCAGCGTCCACATCGCAGCGCGCACTGGCGAGCAGGGTCAGCTGGGCAAGCGGGGCATCCAGATAGCCGGCGTCGTCGCAGTGCTCCAGCCAGAAACCAGCCACCGCCAGGTCGCGGTCATCCAGCTCCATCGCCAGCCGCTGCAGGGCGCGCAGCTGCGGATCGGAGGACTCGCCGGCTGCCACGCGCTGCATGCGGTCATCGTCACCGTCCTGCCAACCGGCACCGGCCACGTCCCACATGGTGCTTTCCGGCAGTTCGTCGAAGGCGGCCACATCCTGGGCGGTGGTGGCTTCGGCGGTGTCGGCAGCCACCGGCTCCGGCGCTTCTTCGATCTCGAGCAGCGGGTTGGTCTCGAGCGCGCGGCGGATTTCCAGTTCCAGCTGCATGCCGTCAAGCTGGAGCAGCCGGATCGACTGCAGCAGTTGCGGGGTGAGGTGGAGCTGCTGACCCATCTGGGTCGACATGGAGGCTTTCAAAGTGGTGTCCCGTTCGCACCGACTCCCCGGTGCGTTATGGAACACATCTTGCTTCTCTTCCCGTACGCCGGGAATCAGGGGGTTCCTGAGTCGGGTCGTCAAATCCCTGACAGCGTGTAGGGGCCACCCCTACATCGGCGCGGTATTTTGACGGGTGTCCGGGGTCGAGGCCTTGTTCTTCCGTGCCAGTCCGCCTGATCGGGCTTCAAAAATCCGTCGCCCTGCCCGGTGGACACACGCCGTGCGCCGGAGAACCGGCGCGAATCACTCCAGCTCGTGCTGATGACGGGCGGCGAGCAGCACCAGATCATTGGCACGGCGGCAGCCCAGCGACTCCATCATGCGGGCGCGGTGCGTCTCCACCGTCTTGACGCTGATGCCCAGGTCCGCCGCGATTTCCTTGTTGCTCTCGCCCTTGCCGATCTGACGCAGGATCTCGCGCTGGCGCGGCGACAGTGCGGCCACACCGACCGGCTTTTCCCTGCCCAGCATGGGCGCCAGCATCTTGGCCGAGATCTGCGGACTGAGGAACACCTGACCGGCATACGCGGCGCGCAGGGCGAGTTCGAGTTCCTGCGGGGCGGCATCCTTCACCACGAAGCCGACCGCGCCACGGTCCAGCGCATCGCGCACATGCACGGCATCGTCGTGCATGGTCATCATCACCACGCGCGAGCCGGGCGTACGCAGCAGGATGTCGCTCAGGGCTTCCAGGCCGGTGCGGCCGGGCAGGGACAGGTCCATCAGGACGACGTCCGGGGAATGCTGCACGCTCAGCTGCAGCGCCTGCTCGGCGTTGCTGGCCTCGGCGATGACCTCGACGTCGGCAAAGCCCTGCAGCAGGCGACTGAGGCCGGCACGGACCAGGGTGTGATCATCGACGATGAGAACGCGCACAGGCTGCTTGGGGAGCGGGGAGGCCGTCACCTTAACGGAGTGAAGGCCTACCGCCAAGCCGAATACGTCACAGTCGGGGCCGTACGGTCAACGCAGGCGACGCGCTTCGGCGATCTGGCGGCGGTGCAGGCGGAACAGATGCCGCTCCAGGGCCATTTCCAGCGCGTCGCTCAGCCCTTCGAAACGCAACCACAGGTAATGCGCGCCCGAGCCATTGGCCGCTTCGGCCACGATCACCACGGGCAGGTCGATATGGTCGGGCAGCCAATCGCAGGGCTGCAGGCGGATCACGCCCATGCTGCCCGGTGCGGCGCCGCTGCGGCTGCCCTGTTCCAGGCGGATGCCACGGCGTGACCAGCGCAGGGGGCGCAGTGGCAGGTCCTGCGCACTCTGCCGGACCAGGCGGCCCAGCAGCACCATGACCAGATCGAGCTTGGCTTCCAGGCGCTGCACCTGAAGCGTGGCATCGCTGCGGTCGTCATGACCGTCATCGCTGCGGGCATCCTCCACCAGCGCCACGCTGCGCAGCAGGGTCTCGGCCGTGCCGGGGCGGATCACCGCGCTGCCGATGCGGAACTCGGCCGGCAGCGCCACTTCGCAGCTCAGCGTCTCATCGAACAGCTCGCTTTCGGCCGGGTGATGGATGGCGCTGGTGCGAAGCTCGTTCATGAAAGGGATTCTGCGCAAAGGCGCGCCTGTGCGGCGCGGGGTGGGTGGCGATGGTCACGGCCAGGGCGGCTGGCACCCTCGCGTTGGCGCATCATGAACAGCATGATGCGCTGCTGGCGTGCCTGTAGTGAAGCCAGGCCCGGCACGTCGGACAGGGCTGATGGGCCGGCCAGATAATTGCGCTGGGCGGCATCGAGGGCATCCAGCTGGCGACCCGCTTCGACGAGGTTCTCATCGTGCAGGGCCGCTTCCAGTGCATCCAGCCGTGCGTTGATGGAGCCGAGCGAGGCGATCACAGTGCCTCTGCCTGCAGGTAGGCGTGGGCGGCGCGGAGGGAGCGACCGCTGTGCTGCAACTGCGCGGCAGCTTCGTCGCGAAGCTGGACCATGCGCGAGAGCACGCGCTGCTGATGGTCGCGCAACGCCTGGATCGCAGCATCGGTCGGGCGTTCAACCACCAGCGACAGCGCCGCGACCGCCTGCAGATGGTCGGTCATCAGGCGTTGGCTGGCTTCGTGGTCGCCGCTGGGCAACGCAGCTTCCAGGGTATCCAGGGTGTCGTGGAGCGGGCGCAGGTTCATGGCGCAGCAACCGGCCGCACCTGGCGGTGGTCGGCCGGAATGGCGTTCCACGCCGAGTCGATTTCCATCACCAGTCCAAGGGCCTCTTTCAGCGCCGTCGGATCGTTGTGCAGGTTGGCCTCGGTCAGGCGCATGATGATGAAATCGTAGAGTGCCGAAAGGTTGGCCGCGATCTCTCCGCCGGCCTCATGATCCAGCGACCCGTTGAGGTGCCCGACGATGGCGCAGGCTTCGCCGATGGCCTTGCCCTTGCGCGGCTGATCATTGCGCTGCAGCGATGCTTCGGCGGTACGGATGCGTTCGCAGGCGCCGGCCAGCAGCAGGGCGACGAGCTTGTGCGGATCGGCATCGACCACTGAAGTGGTGACGCCGACCTTGCGGTACTGCTCGGCGAACTGCCGATTGGGACCGTACATGTATGGACTCTCCTGAGTTGCCTGCGTGCCGGAGTACCTGCGCGGTTGGCGCAGCGTGGCACAGGTCTTACTGGGTTATCGGCGCATACGGCCGCCGACTTGAGGCTGCCGTATGCAAAGGGGGAAGGCAGGGCGGATCAGCTGGTCAGCTGCGAGGCCAGCGAGCTGCTGGCCGATTGCATCTGGGTGACCAGCGTTTCCATGGCGGTGAACTGCTTGGTGTAGCGATCGGAGACTTTTTCCATCCGCGCATCCAGGTCGTCCAGTTGCTTTTCCAGCGCCTTGATCTGTTTGTTGAGCGAGCTGGTGCGCTGGGTGATGGTGCCCGTGGTCGCATCGAGATTGCTCTTGAGCAGCTCGGTCAACGGCTTGCCCATGGCGCCCTCGGCGCCGAACAGTTTCGTGGCGGCCTCGGGATTCTTGGACAACGCCGTATCGAGCGTGGTCGAGTTGAGGCTCAGGGTGCCATCGGCGGCGATGGTCACGCCCAGCGCCTTGAGGTCGTTGACGTTTGCGCTTATCTGGCCGCGCAGCTGCTGCTGCAGGCCGCGCACCATGGCATCGCCGGTCATGGTCGAGGCGGTGCCGGTTTCGGCGTTGTAGGCGCTGGAGTTCTTTAGCGTGGACTGGATGGAGTTGTAGGCGGTGATGAACGCGTTGAGGTTGGTCTTGAGCGTGCTGTTGTCCGGGCTGATGGTCAGCGTCTGGGTCTCGCCTTCCTTGGCCTTGGTCAACGTCAGGCTGACGCCCGGCACCAGATCGGTAATGGTGTTGGAGCTGCTGGTCCGGGTGAACCCGTCCACCACCACCACTGCATCCTTGGCTTCGACCATGACATCCATCGTCGAGGCATCGGTACCATCGTACTGCAGCGCCGCGAGCCCGCCGTTGCCACCGCTGGCGCTGACCTTGAGGGCGCCCTTGCTGCCGGCGTCGACCGCCGTCAGCACCAGGTGCTCGCCATCGTCGGCGGTGACGACCGCCGCGGTCACGCCCTTGCTGGCGGCGGCGGAATTGATCTCCGCCGCGATCTTGGCCAGCGTTGCGCCCGCTTCGATGGTGACACTGACGCTCTTGTCCCCATAGCCGATCGTCAGCGTGCCGTCACCGACGACCGCCTCTTTCTCATAGGCCTTCGAACTCAGCTTCTGGTTCTGTGCCAGGGATTTGACTTCCACCTGGTGGGTACCCGCGGCTGCCTTGCCAGCCGTGGTGCTGGTATCCAATGCGGCGGTGAAATTGGACTCGGTCGGCGTGCTGGTCTTCAGCCCGGGGGTGGCCATGCCCTTCGTCAGCGCGGTCAGTGCCGTCTGCAGACCGGTCATGCCGCTCTTGATGGTGCCCAGCGCCGAGAGTTTGGCGCTGGCGGCCACGCCGGCGGTATTGATCTGCTTTTCCCGGGGTTCGCGCTCCTTGGCGACCAGCTGTGAAACCAGGGAGGGAATGTCGAGGCCGGAGCCAATCGTGCCGAGGGCCATGAAGGGGATCCTTGTTCTGGGGCGGGCCGTGCGGATGTCCTGCATCTGCTATCGGCGGGTGATGGACGAGCTTGAGCGCCTGGGCGCATCCCGGCGTGCTGCAAGCTCTGTGCCACGTTTGCTCCGGACACGAAGAAGGGGGCTTTCGCCCCCTTCCCGTTACTGCAAGGTACTACCGCTGGATCAGCGCAGCAGGCTCAGCACGTTCTGGCTGGACTGGTTGGCCTGGGCCAGCATGGCGGTACCGGCCTGCTGCAGGATCTGGTTGCGGGTCAGCTCGGCGGTTTCCGAAGCGTAATCCACGTCGCGGATACGGCTACGGGCGGCGGACATGTTTTCCGACGAGGTGTTCAGGTTCGCAACCACCGAGGTGAAGCGGTTCTGGATGGCGCCCAGGTCAGCTCGCGAGGAGTTGATCGAGTTCAGGGCTGCGTCCATTGCCAGGATGGCGTTGTCGGCGCCGTCCTTGGACGAGATGTCCAGGTCGGCAAAGCCGGTCTTCGCCGAGCCGTCTGCATAAGAGGTTGTGGTGCCTGCCTTCAGGCCAGTCTGCTGCAGCAGCGCGGTATTGCCGGCATCATTGTCAGTGTCCGAAGTGACCTTGAAGTTGTCATCTTTGGAAGTAAGCTGAACGGTACCTTCAACCATCGAAGCGGACACGCCAGTTTCGTGGGTCTTAGCGTTTACCGCATTGACCAGCTGAGTCGCACGATCGCCTGCAGACTTCGCTGCGTCGAGGCCAATCGTTACAGCCGCGCCAGGCTGCCCATTGACAGTCCCCGTAATGGTGAAACTGGTCTTGCCGAAGGTTGCCGGGATCGCTTCGGTGCCGTTGTTATGTGCACCATCAAATGCTGCCGTGGCAAAGCCGCCAGCAGTTCCGCCGGTTACATCGACACTAAACGCTGCGCCACTCGACTTGCTGAAAGTGTAGCCCGCAGTGGCGGTGCCGCTGAAGGTGATACCCCGTTCTGCAAGCGCTGCGCGATTGTCTTCAAGTGCAGTGTTCACTGCGGCAGCCGTGAGCGTTCCCGCGCCATCACTTTTGATGATTTCCTGACCATCAATCGTGAGTGAGAAGCCTGTAGCGCCCTTGGTAATGTCGGTCAGTACACCGGAGGTCGCAGTCGTGGCTTCTGCCTTCACGGCGCCACCATCAGCGAGCCCGCCAGCGAGCTTCCCGTCAACGGACGCGCTCGTCCAGTTGCCCAGCTTGCTGATGTTGGCGTTGGCGACCTGCGAGATGTTGATCGTCTGGCCCTGGTTGGCGCCGATCTGGAAGGCTTGGTTGGTGAAGCTGCCGTCCAGCAGGTTGGTGCCGTTGAAGTTTGTCTGCTCGGCGACGCGCTGGATTTCCTGCTTCAGCAGCTGGACTTCCGCGTTCAGCGCCTGGCGGTCCGAATCGGAGTTGGTGGCGCTGCGCGACTGCACGGCCAGTTCACGGACGCGCTGCAGGTTGTTGCCGATTTCACCCAGGGCGCCTTCGGCGGTCTGGGCCAGCGAGATGCCGTCGTTGGCGTTGCGGGCAGCCTGGTTGGCGCCGCGGATCTGGGTGCTGAAGCGCTCGGAGATGGCCAGGCCGGCCGCGTCATCCTTGGCACTGTTGATGCGCAGGCCGGAGGACAGGCGCTGGATCGTGGTGGCCAGGTTGGTGCCGCTGGTGCTCAGGTTGCGCTGGGCGTTCAGCGACATGGTGTTGGTGTTGATGACTTGTGCCATGGTGCGGTTTCCTTGTTGGCAGTGTGTCCGGCAGAGCAGCCTGACCGGTTTCGGGGGGCAGTGGCTGGCGCCCCACCAAGGGGTGTGCTACCGCTGCTGAAATCAATAACGGCACTGCACGTCCTGCCTTTAGCGGTCTTTACTGTTTTTTTCCCGGCGGCCAACGAAAAAGCCCCGCCATCTGCATGGCGGGGCCCCTTCTGAGCTCACTACCGGCGGCGGCTTACGACTGCAGCAGTCGCAACACGTTCTGCGGCACCTGGTTGGCCTGGGCCAGCATGGCCGTGCCCGCCTGCTGCAGGATCTGGCCGCGGGTCAGCTCTGCGGTTTCCTGTGCGTAGTCCACGTCGCGGATACGGCTGCGCGCGGCGGAAAGGTTTTCCGAGGTAGTGTTCAGGTTGGCGATGGTCGAGGTGAATCGGTTCTGGACCGCGCCCAGGTCCGCGCGGGCCGAGTTGATGGAATTCAACGCAGCGTCCATCGCGAGGATGGCGTTGTCAGCGTTCTCCTGGTTGGAAATGTCCAGCTCGGCGAAGCCAACCTGAGCAGCGCCAGCGGCGTAGTTGGTGGTGGCACCGGCGGTCAGGCCGGTCTGCTGCGCCAACGCGGCCGCAGCCACGGCCTGATCCGTGCCGATGGCACCGACGGTGAAGTTCTCGTCCTTCGACGTCAGTTTCAGCGCCCCATCCACCAGCGACGCGCTTACGCCGGTTTCATGGGTTTTGGCATTGATGGCGTTGACCATCTGAGTCGAGCGCTCTGCAGCGGTCTTGGCACTGTCCAGGTCAATGGTCACTGCCTGACCCGGGATGCCGTCCACGGTGCCGGTGATGGTGAAGCTGGTCTTGCCAAAGGTCGCTGGTGTGGCTTCGATACCGTTGTCGACGGCGGCTGCAAATGTAGTGCCGTCGAAGCCGCCGCCGGTCTGGGTAATGGTGAAGTCGCCGCCATCTGCGCGGCTGAACTGGATATTGCCACCCGTGACCGTACCCGTAACGGTAATGCCGGCGGCCTTGAGCTGCTCAGTCTTGGCGTCGATCGCCGTCTGCATATCAGTTGCCGAGACTGCAGTGCCGGCTGCGCGACCCAGGATCTCTACGCTGCCGACAGTGAGGTTGTACGCAACCGTTCCACCCGCAACGACCGGCTGGAAGGTGCCAGACTCTGCCGAGATGGACGCTTTCGCCTTGACGGCACCACCATCCGGCGTGACGCCCTGAGCAGAGGCGTTCGTCGAGGCACTGGTCCAGCTGCCCAGCTTATGCACATTCGCATTGGCGATCTGCGAAATGCTGATCGTCTGGCCCTGATCGGCACCGATCTGGAAGGCCTGGTTGGTGAAGCTGCCGTCGAGCAGATTCGTGCCGTTGAACGTGGTCTGTTCGGCCACGCGCTGGATTTCCTGCTTCAGCAACTGCACTTCGGCGTTCAGCGCCTGGCGATCGGAAGAGGAGTTGGTGGCGCTGCGGGCCTGCACGGCCAGTTCGCGGATGCGCTGCAGGTTGTTGCCGACCTCGCCCAGCGCGCCTTCCGCGGTCTGCGCCAGCGAAATGCCGTCGTTGGCGTTGCGGGCAGCCTGGTTCAGGCCACGGATCTGGGTGGTGAAGCGCTCGGAGATCGCCAGGCCGGCCGCGTCATCCTTGGCGCTGTTGATGCGCAGGCCGGACGACAGGCGCTGGATGGAGGTGGCCAGCGAGTTGCTGCTGGTGGTCAGGTTGCGCTGAGCATTCAGCGACATCGTGTTGGTGTTGATGATCTGTGCCATGTTGCGTCTCCGTGGGTGCTCGATTCGGGTCGGGTGGGTCTGGCGCGGGATGCGCCCTGCGTGGATTCAGATGAAGGGAAGGGGGATCAGCGGATCATGTTGAAGAGGGACATCGACTGCATCTGGCTGAAAATCGTCTGTGCGGCCTGGAGAGCAGCGCTCTCCAGCTTGTACTGGCCGATGGCATCGGCGTAGTTGAGGTCACGCATGGTCGACAGCGTGGATTTGACGGTGACAGCGGTGGATTCACGCGCACTGGCCGCGCTGTCGATGGCGGCCAGTTGGGCACCGCCTTTGGCACGCGCATCGATCATGTTTTCCGATGCGCGGGTGATGTCGCGGATGCTGGACTGCAGGGTGTTCTGCAGTGCGGCGCGATCGCTGTCGGTCGACGGATCGGTTTCCAGCGCACTGACCAGCTTGTCCAAGGTGGAGAAGATGTCGCGTGTCTCCGCATCGCCGACGTTGAACGCATCGCCGGCGGCGGGCTTGCCTTCGATACGAAGACGAACACCGGCGACCACGATGTCTTCCCCGGCAGCATGCGTGCCAGTGCCGACCACGGCGCCGCCGGCGTCCAAAACCTCGTAGGCGCCCTCACCGGCATCGGTGAAGTGCACGGTCAGCGAACCGCCTGCCCACGCGCCGGTGCCGTCGCGACTGACCGAGGTCAGCAGACCGCTGCCGGTGTTGCCGGCGCTCGCACTGGCATCCACCGTGCCATCGCCGGTGCGGATGCGCATGAAGATGTCGCTGCCGGGCAGGGCATCGGATACCAGTTGCCCGGGGGCGACCTCCACCTGTCGCTGGCTCTGGTCACCGGTGTAGCTGACACTGCCGCCGGTGAGCAGGAAGGGGGCGTCAGCATCGTTGTTTCCACCGAAGAGGTAGCGGCCACTGCCGTCCTTGGAATTGGCCAGCGACAACAGGCTCTGCTGGATGGTCTTCAGCTCGCTGACGATGGCCTTCAGGTCGCTGCTCTTGGGCACCGGGCTGTTGGCCTGGATACTCAGCTCGACCGCGCGCGACATCAGGTCGTTGACCTGCGCCAGCGCGTTCTCCTGCATGCCGAGGCGGTTCTGGACGTTGTTGGCGTTCTTGCCCAACTGCTCCAGCCCGGCGACGACACGATCCAGGCCGACCGCAGCGCCTGCCGAGACCGGGTCGTCCTTGGCGGAGACGATCTTGCTCCCGGTGGCGATCTGGTTCTCCAGATGGTTCAGCTTGGCCTGCTTGGCCAGCATCAGCGAAACCGACTGGTTGAACATCATGCCGGTGGAGATGCGGTTGTTCATGAGCGTACGGCTCCCAGGATCGTCTGGAACATGGTGTCGGCGGTGGAGATCAGCTGCGATGCCGCCTGGTAGGCCTGTTGAAGGCGGAGCATGTCGGCCGCTTCCTCATCCAGGTTCACGCCAGAGATCGAATCGCGTGCGGCCTGGGCCTGGTCGGTGATCACCTGCTGGGCCTGCAGCGAGTACTCGGCCGAGCGGGCGGCGGCGCCGACCTGGGTGGTCAAGCCGCCCAGCGCGCCGTTGAGCGTCACCGTGCCTGCATTGAACGTTTTGGCGTCTTCGACCTTGGCCAACAGCAGCGCATTGCTGTTGTCCGAGGAACCGGCCGGGGTCGGCCCGATGTTGAACGTGTCCCCCTGCTTGGGCGCACCGTCCAGCACGAAGCTCCAGCCGTTGGCGGTGATGGTCTGCCCGGCGGTGTAGGTGTTCGGGCCGATGCCATCGATGGTGTATTCGGTGGCACTGGTGAACACGATCGCCGCAGGATTACGCAGCGCCGGGTTGCCCGCATCGGTCACCTTGACCCCGGTAAGCTTGCCGGTGCCGGTGTTGGCCATCGCGGCGCTGCCCTTGATCGGCGCGGCGGCGGCGATGCGCGAGGTGTCGGTGATCGCCACTTCCATGCTGCCGGCCACGCCTGCGGTGGGCTGCAGCAGGAAGCGGTCGTCCTTGGCCGGCGTACCACTCATGACCAGGCTGACGCCATTGAGCACCAGCGGGTCGGCTGCGGTGCCGGTGCCGGTCATCGGGATCGTGGCGCCGGTGTCGGCGCGGGTGGCCTGCCACTGGGTGCCATCGAACTTCATCACGATGTTCTGGCCATCCAGCTTGGCGAGGTCGCCGAAGCTGGCGCTCATGCTGGCCGTGCCGGTGTTGCTGCTGTTGGCAGTGATGCGTGGGTTGCCGATGGTGAAGAAGCCGCCGCCCATGTTGCCGTACAGATCCGCGCCCTGGCGGTGGACGTCGTTGAAGCTGCTGGCCATGCCGATCGCCAGCTTGCCCAGCTCGGCCTGCGCCGGGGTCAGCACGGTATTGCGGAACTCCAGCAGGCCACCGATCTGGCCACCGAGCGTCTTGCCATCGATGGTGATCTTCTGGCCCTGGCTCTCCAGCGCCAGCTGCAGGCGCTCGGGCTGGTACGGATCGGTCACGGTAGTGACCTTGGAGGCGGTGGTGCCCACCACCAGGGCCTGGCCGCCGGCGGTGTAGACATTCATGATGCCGCCGTCCTGCATCACCGCATTGCCGCCGGTGTAGCCGACCAGGTTGGCGATCAGCTGGTCACGGCGATCGAGCAGGTCCGGGGCCGCCGTGGCTGCGTTGCTGCCGATGGAACCATTGAGCTGGGCGATCTCCTGGGCCAACCGGTTGATCTCGGTGGCGCCGGCGATCAGGCCGTTGTTGACCTCGCCATTGAGGTTGTTGAGCTGGGTATTGAGCTGCTGGAAGCGGTTGGCCAGCGTCTTGCCGCTGTCCAGCACGTTCTGCCGGTCGGCGCTGCCCGAGGCGTTGGATGAGAGTCCGCTGACCGAATCGAAGAAATTCGACCAGACCCCGGCGACGTTGGTCGAGGCGTCGGAGAACATGGCATCGACCCGGTCGGCCATTGTGGACAACTGCTTCAGGCGCGCCAGCTCACCGCTGCCATCGAGCAGGCGCGAGATGGCCAGCTGGTCCGCCACGCGGCGGACATCGGTGATGCGGGTGCCATTGCCGACGTCGCCATACCCGTAGTTCTGCGGGTTGGCGGTGGCGAAGTCGACCTTCTGCCGGCTGTAGCCGGGCGTTTTGATGTTGGCGACGTTGTGGCTGGTGGTCGCCAGGGCCCGCTGGAAAGCGAGCAGGGCGCTGGTGCCGGTGGAGAGTACGCTGGACATGGGTTACCTCAACGACGGATGACACCCAGCCCGGTCGGGCTGGCGGTGCTGGCAAAAGTGCGGCCCAGGCGCTCGCCGGCATCGCTCACCGCCGCGACGGCGCGCTCGATGGTCGGGCCGCCGGCGATCGCGGCGATCTTGGCCGCGTAGGTCGGGTCGGTGGCGTAGCCGGCGCGCTGCAGCCCCTGCGCAAAGCTGCGCACGTTGCTGCCGGCCTGGAGGGCGTTCTGGTAGCGCGGACTGGTCTTGAGCAGGCGCACGTAGTCGGCGAAGCTCTCGCCCACCGAGTTGTAGGCGCGGAAGCTCGCCGTCTCGTTGCGGCGCACACCGTTGACGTACTCGTGGGTGCCGCTGGTGGCGCGCTCACCCTGCCAGCCATTGGCCTTGATCCCGAACAGGTTGTGCGAGCTGTCACCGCCACTGCGGCGGACCAGCTTGCGGCCCCAGCCGGTTTCCAGCGCGGCCTGGGCGACCAGCGCCTTGGCATCCACGCCCAGTTCGCGCGCGGCCTGCTGCGCATGGCCCCAGATGCTGGCCACGAAGCCTTCCGGCGTGTGCGGGCCGAGCTCGGCGGCGGCTGTGTTGGCCGCCAGGGTATCGGCGGCGCTCGGGCCGGTGGCCGTAGTGCGGTTGACGCCGGTCCAGCGGTCATCGGCCATGGCCCAGTCGGCGCTGGCTGGATCGGTCACAGGGGTCGCCGCGTAGGGATCGCTGCGGCCGATCGCCTCGTGCATCTGGCTGCTTTCACGGCCGGCAATCAGGTCCAGCGCGCGTTCCATCGGCTGCAGCACCGCGGACGGTGCATCGCCGTTCAACTGCTGCAGCAGGTCGACCTCGCGCGGCGCGGACGGCGTGGTGCTGGCCGGCAACGGCATGGCGGCGGCCGGTGCATTGAGTTGATAGGCACGCAGGGCCGCGGCCGGGTTGAGCGTGGTATCGACCGGCTTGGCCGTCTCGCCCTCGGCGCCGCCCAGCTGGCGCGCGATCATGCTCGACAGCCCCAGGCCGCGGCCGCGGGTCATCGCATCGGCGATCTTCTGGTCGTACATCTCGCGGAACATGGTGTTTTCGCCGGGGAACAGCGAATCGCCGAAGCTCGCCTCGCGCATGCTCTTGATCAGCATCTGCGCGAACTGGCCTTCCAGCTGGCGGGCAACCTTGTCGACCTTGGCCGGGCTGTTGGGCTGGGCGGGATTGAGTTCCAGGGCCGGTTGGATGCGCATGTCAGATCACCTCGAGTTCGGCACTGAGCGCGCCGGCCTGCTTGAGGGCTTCCAGGATGGCGATCAGATCGCCCGGGGCCGCGCCCACGGCATTCACCGCGTGCACGATTTCATCCAGCGTGGTGCCGCCGTTGAACTTGAACATGCGGCTGCCATCGTTGGTCGCGGTGATGGTCGACTGCGGCGTCACCACGGTCTGGCCGCCACTGAACGCGCCCGGCTGGCTGACGTTGGCGTTCTCGTTGATGGTCACGGTCAGCGAGCCATGGGAGATCGCCGCAGCGCCCACGCGCACCTGCGCGCCGATCACCACCGTACCGGTACGCGAATTGACCACCACCTTGGCCGGCGCACTGCCGGGGGTCAGTTCCAGGTTTTCGATACGCGCCAGCAGGCCGATGCGCGCGCCCGGATCGGACGGCGCGTTGACCGCCACGGTGACGCCATCGATCGCGCGGGCGGCGCCTTCACCGAAGGCGGTGTTCAGTGCCGCCACCATCCGCGAAACCGTGGTGAAGTCGTTCTTGTGCAGGTTCAGGGTGATGTCGCCACCGCCGCTGAACACATCCGGCAGCGCACGCTCGACGGTGGCGCCATTGGGAATGCGGCCGACGCTGGGCACATTGACCGACACGCGCGAGCCATCCTTGCCCTGCGCACCGAAGCCGCCGACGATCAGGTTGCCCTGGGCGATGGCGTAGACCTGCCCATCGGCACCGCGCAGCGGCGCCATCAGCAGCGAGCCGCCGCGCAGCGAGACCGCGTTGCCCACCGAGGAAACGGTGATGTCGATCGGCTGGCCGGGCTTGGCGAACGGCGGCAGCTCGGCATGGATGGCCACGGCCGCCACGTTCTTCAACTGCGGGTTGACGTTGGCCGGTACGTTGACGCCCAGCTCGCCCAACAGGTTCTTCAGGCTCTGCACGGTGAAGGGCGCCTGGCTGGTGCGGTCGCCGCTGCCATCCAGGCCGACCACCAGGCCGTAGCCGACCAGCGCGTTGCCACGCACGCCGCCGACCTGGGCCAGGTCCTTGATGCGCTCGGCGGAGGCGGGCGCGACCAGCGCGAACACGGCCAGCAGCGCCAGCACGGCACGCGTCGCGCCGTGCGACACCATGCGTTGCGTCACCATGTAGAGCGACGCCGCGCGTCGCTGCTTCGCCACGTGGGTGTACGCCATGCGTCGCTGCCCGAACAGGGAAAGGAAGAAAGTCATGTCAGGCTCAGTACGGCGCCAGCGCCGAGTTGAAGAAGCGGCTCAACCAGCCCATCGCGTTGGATTGGGCGATCGCGCCGCGGCCGCCGTAGACGATGCGGGCATCGGCAACACGGCTGGAGGGAATGGTGTTGTCCGGGAAGATGTCTGCCGCGCGCACGATGCCCTGCACCTGCACCAGCTCATCGCCCCGGTTCAAGCGCAGGTTCTTGGCGCCCTGCACGACCAGGTTGCCGTTGGGCAGGCGCTGGATCACGGTGACCGTCACGCTGCCCTGCAGGCGGTTGCTCTGCGCGCTGGTGCCCTTGCCGGTGAAATCGCGCGAACCGGCGGCGCTGGCACTGAGGATGTCCTTGCCGCCGAGCGTGACCGGGGCGCCGAAGATGGTCGGCGTGCCGATGCTCAGCTCCGACTCTTTCGAGGTGGAGGTGTTGGCGGTGGTCTGCGCGGTGGTGTTCTCGGTCAGCGTGATCGTGAGCAGGTCGCCCACATCGCGGGCGCGCCGGTCTGAGTACAGCTGCAGGCCCGGGCCGGCGGCGTAGATCGCACCGGCCGTGGCCTGGGCCGAGGGCGGCATGATCGGTTCCACTGGCGCCATGGCCGGGTAGGGGCGGACATCGCCGGCGATCACGCAGCCACTCAGGGTGGCGACGATGACGGCGGCGGCGAGCAGGCGGAGGGCAGGGGCAAGATGCGACATGGCAGGTTTCCGGGTCGACCGATCAGACGTTCTGGTTGAGGTAGCCGAGCATCGCGTCGGTGGTGGAGATCGCCTTGGCGTTCATCTCGTAGGCGCGCTGGGTTTCGATCATCGAGACCAGTTCTTCCACCACGTTGACGTTGCTGCCTTCCAGCGCGCCCTGCACCACGGTGCCCAGGCCGTTCAGGCCGGGGTTGCCGTTCTGCGCCGGGCCGGAGGCGGTGGTTTCCAGGAACAGGTTTTCACCGCGCGCCTGCAGACCGGCCGGATTGACGAAGTCGGTCAGGGTCAGCGCGCCGATCTCCACCGAGGCGGCGTCGTCGGCCATCTTCACGCTGATGGTGCCGTCGGTGCCGATGGTGAGCGACTGCGCGCCTTCGGGAATCTGGATGCCCGGCTGCACCGGGTAGCCGCTGTTGGTGACCAGCTCGCCATCCTGGTTGCGCTGGAACGAGCCATCGCGGGTATAGGCCGAAGAACCATCCGGCATCTGCACTTCAAAGAAGCCGCGGCCGTTGACCATCACATCCAGCGCGCGGCCGGTCTGCTGCTGGCTGCCCTGCTCGAAGTTCTTGGAGGTGGCGACCACGCGCACACCGGTGCCCAGCTGCAGGCCCGACGGCAACTGCGTCTGCGCCGAGGAAGCGCCGCCGGGCTGACGGACCTGCTGGTACAGCAGATCTTCAAAGCTGGCACGGTCCTGCTTGAAACCGGTGGTGTTGGTGTTGGCGAGGTTGTTGGAAACCACCGACATGCGCGTCTGCTGCGCATCCAGTCCGGTCTTGGCGATCCACAATGCCTGGTTCATGGCG
>Ga0160473_100127_pt1 | contig 72872 bp, 70 predicted proteins | sample HID1975I_E11MG_FD_108217 | JGI IMG/M metagenome (GOLD analysis project Ga0160473, IMG submission 108217) | Enriched soil microbial communities from UW Madison campus, WI, USA - HID1975I_E11 MG | ecosystem: Environmental > Terrestrial > Soil > Unclassified | place: USA: Madison, Wisconsin... | reverse complement strand
GTCGGTTCCGGCGTACGTCCCTGTACTCAGTCACCGAACGCCGGCCATCCATGGCCGACTCACGCGGGCCCCGGAGGGGTCGGTGCAAGGCGCGTCATTTCCCCACTTCGACAAAGCAGAGCGTCTGATCTTCGGAACGGAGCGAGGCGCAATGTTTCCGACTTCGACAAGGCGGCATTTGATCTTCGATCCGGTCACTGCGATCTGTGGGGCGTCCGGGGGCGAGACCCCTTATCGGGGGCATGTGGCGACACGGATGTCGCCACATGAGCTCGAGTCCATGGATGGACGCCTTCGGCGTCCCCCGATAAGGGGTATCGCCCCCGGACGCCACGCGCAGAACCGAGAGAGCCGCTCTTAAGAAGGAAGACGGCAAAAGAGCCAAATGGAGAAACAGCCCCCCTTGTGACACAAGGGGGGCGCGCCGACAGGCGCGGGGGATAGAGAATCAAGCCCGATGATAAGGATGATTAGCCAACATAGCCGCAGCCCGATACAGCTGCTCGGCCACCACCAACCGCACCAGCATGTGCGGCAAGGTCAACGGCCCGATCGACCAACGCTCGTCGGCCAGTTTGAGCACCTCGGCCGAATGCCCTTCCGGGCCACCGATCAGAAAAGCAGGATCACGCCCCAGCGTGCGCCAATGCGCCATCCGCTGCGCGAGTTGCTCCGAACTGTAAGGCTTGCCCGGCACATCCAGCGCCACCACATACGGCTGCTTCGGCAGCGCCGCGATCACCCGGCGGCCTTCATCATCAATCGCACGCTGCGGATCGCGGCCCTTGCCGCGCAAACCCGGCTCGATCTCCACCAATTCCAGCGGCATCCAATGCGAAAGCCGCTTCTGGTACTCGGCAAAACCCTGCGCCACCCAGGCCGGCGCGCGTTCACCCGTGGCGATCAGACGCGCCTTCATGACGACGAAACGCGCACCGCCATCACACGCCTTCGTCGGTCTCGGCCGGCGGCTGGTCGCCCACCGTCCACAAACGCTCCAGCGCATAGAACTCACGCACGCGCGGCAACATCACATGGACAATCACGTCGCCCAGATCGACCAGGATCCACTCCGCCTCGCGCTCGCCTTCCACGCCCAACGGCATCAGGTCCAGACGCTTGGCAAACTTCACCACTTCATTGGCGATCGACTTCACGTGGCGCGTCGAGGTGCCCGACACCACCACCATGAAATCGGCCACGCTCGACTTGCGGCGGACATCGATCTCGACCACGTCCTTGGCCTTCAGTTCGGCCAGCGCCTCACGCACATTCGCCAAAAGCACCGGCAGCGCCGGCGGGGGGGTGGGGATTCGGGTCTTGATGACTTGGGCTTGGGTGGTCAAAGCAGGCAACTCGAGGGGAATGGCGCGAATTATAGGCAAACGCCCGGCCGGGCGCGTTCAGCCAGCGTCGATGCCATAGAGACGATGGGTGACGATGTAATCGGCCACCGGCGCGGGCAACAGTTTTTGCCACTGGCCACCGGCAGCAATCTGCGCCCTCACGGCGCTGGCAGATTCCTCGCGCAACGGCTGCCGCAGGCGCCACAACCCGCCTGCCGGCCGCTGCGACAACGCGCTGGCATCGCGCACCCAACGCCCTTCCGACCACGCCGCCAGCGCCGGCGGCAGCGCCGCTTCCAGGCCACTGCCCGGACGCTCGGCCACCACCAGGTGGGCCAGCTCGGCCAGGTCTTGCCAGCGATGCCACTGCGGCAATGCGATGAAACTGTCCGCCCCCATCAGCCACGCAATGGGCTGCTGCGGGCCCAGTTCGCGCCGCAGCTCCTGCAGCGTGTCGTAGGTATAGGAAGGCGCATCCGAATGCGTTGCGCGTTGCAGTTCACGCAGGTCCAGCCGCAGGCCGGGCACGTGCGCGATCGCCAGGGCGATCATCCGCGCCCGCTGTTTTGCATCCGCGCCGGGCGGCGGGCGATGTGGCGGGTCCGCCGAGGGAACAAAGAACACCGGCACGCCCAGCGCGTCGCGCGCGGCGCAGGCGATGGCCAGGTGGCCGAGATGGATCGGATCGAACGTGCCGCCGTAACACAGCAGCAGCTCGTGCCCGGCGTCGGCGCCGTGCATCGCGATGGAACTCAGGAAACCACCAGCAGGCGCACCGCGCGTGCTTCGGCAATGGCCAGCAGCAGCCGCTCCAGCCCCACCCAGGCATCACCGTCGCCACGGCCCTTGGCCGTCCGGTCCACCTTGGAAGCCTCGGCGACGAAGCGTTCCCAGCGTCGCGGCTCGGCGTGACGCTGCAGCGCGCGCTTGAACGGCGCCTGCCGCGACTCCCAGATACCCTGCGATTTCATCTCGCCGGCCAGGTTGCCGCCGCGTGCCTGCACGCGCGCGAGCGCCGCGGTGCGCAGCAGTTCCTTGATGATGATCGGCATCAGCGCGGCCACCGCCTCGCCCTCGCCGCGCAGTCCTGCCAGCATGCGGCTGACTGCGGCGCCCTGGCCCGACAACGTTGCTTCGGCCAGGCGGAACACGTCATAGCGGGCGGCATCGGCCACCAGCGACTCCATCGCCGCCAGGTCCAGCGATTGCCCATCGGACAGCAGCGCCAGCTTGTCGATCTCCTGCGCGGCAGCCAGCAGGTTGCCCTCCACGCGCTCGCTCAGCCGCTGCACGGCATCGGCATCGGCGCGCAGGCCCTTGGCCCGCAGGCGGCGCTCGATCCACTCCGGCAATTCGTGCGGCTTGATCGCCCAGGCCACCGCGATCGTACCGATGCGTGCAATGGCGTCGGCCCACTTGCCGTGGTGCGCCTTGCTCCAGTCGTTGGCCGTGATCAGCAACACCACGTCAGGCGGCGGGTTCGCACAGAAGCTGCTGATCGCCTCGGCGCCCTCCTTGCCCGGCTTGCCGCTGGGCAGGCGCAGCTCCACCAGCCGGCGTGCACTGAACAGGCTCGGCGCATTGAAGGTCTGTTCGAGCAGGTTCCAGTCGAAGTCGCGGCCGTCGGCGTCGAACACTTCACGCTCGGTGATGCCTTCGGCGCGCGCGCGGGCGCGAATGCCGTCGGCCGCTTCGAGCACGCGCAAGGTCTCCGGCCCGGCCACCAGGTAGATCGGCTGCAGGGGCTGGCCGGAGGCGGCAGCCAATTGTTCGGGACGAAGCTCCATCAATCAGCCCAGGCGCGCCGGCGCGCTCATTGCGCCGGCGGCGGCACCGGCGTGGGCGCCGGGGCCGGCTTGGCGGTCTCGCCTTCCAGCGATTGCCCATGTTCCAGGCGTGCTCGCACCACGCTGTCGATGCGACGCAGGATCGAGGCCGCCATGTCACGACGCAGTTCCGTGGCGAGGATCTCGCGCTCGGTCGCGGTGCCGGTGGCGTCCTGCGGCGGGGAGACGTAGTCGCGCGACAGTTCGATCACCTGTTGCGGCACCAGCACCGATCCGTCGGCGCGCAGCAGGGTGAAGATCGCCGCGTAGCGCAGGCTGTATTCCTGTGCGCGGCCTTCGGCGTCGATCGCGATCGGCAGGTCGCCCCAGCGCTCGGACAGCACCTGCAGGGTCGCAAAGCCCGTCTTGGCGTCGTCCTTGGCCAGCGTAGCGCCGGAGGCGACCAGGCCACGATTGAGCATCTTCACCAGCTCGCTGTACGGCGCCGACGACTGCACCCGCACCGCAGGCGTATCCGGCGGCAGGCTGAGCTTGTTGCGCAGGTGGAAACCGCAGGCGCTCAGGCCCAGGCTGAGGACGAGGGCGACGAGGAAGGTGTGCGGGGTTCGGATCATGGAAGACAGTCTGCGGCAGCGGAAGGTGGCCGGCAACCGCGGGAAGCGGAGGCGGCGCGCGTCCGGGGACGCGCGCCGCGTTGGTGCCTGGGCTGCGCCAAGGCTGCCCGAACCGGCGTGAACGCGGCTTGAGGTCGGGCGGCGCGTGCCGCCCGCGCGACTCATGCAGCGACGATGTTGACGATCTTGCCCGGCACGATGATGACCTTGCGCACGGTCAGGCCATCGAGGAACTTCTGCGTGTTCGGCTCGGCCTGGGCCATCGCCTCGATCTGCTCGCGCGTGGCCTCGGCGGTCACCTCGATGGTGCCGCGCAGCTTGCCATTGACCTGCACAGCCAGGGTCACTGCGTCGCGCACCAGCGCAGCCGGGTCGGCACGCGGGAAACGCAGGTCTTCGATCAACGCTTCGGCATGGCCCAGCACCTGCCACAAGGCGTGGCTGGCATGCGGGGTGATCGGGTTGAGCAGCAGCACCATCGCCTCCAGCGCTTCCTGGCGCACGGCGCGACCATGCAAGCTGTCGTCTTCGAACTTGGCCAGCGCGTTGGACAACTCCATTACCGCGGCGATCGCGGTATTGAAGCTGTGGCGGCGGCCGTAGTCGTCGCCGACTTTGCCGATGGTTTCGTGAGTCTTGCGGCGGATTGCCTTCTGACCGCCCGTCTCCAGCTGCCGAACGAGCGATTCCTTTGTCACGCCATCGACGTTACCGATATCGGCGTGCTTCTCCACCTGCGTCCACAGCCGGCGCAGGAAGCGTGCCATGCCGTCCACGCCGGCCTCGTTCCACTCCAGCGACTGCTCCGGCGGCGCGGCGAACATCGAGAACAGGCGCACCGTGTCGGCGCCGTACTTCTCCACCATCGTCTTCGGATCGACGCCGTTGTTCTTCGACTTGGACATCTTCTCCGTGCCACCGATCTGCACCGGCTGGCCATCGGCGCGCAGCACGGCGCCGACGATGCGGCCACGCTCATCGCGCTGCACATCGACGTCGGCCGGGTTGATCCAGTCCTTCGAGCCATCGGCATTGGGGCGGAAGAAGGTTTCGGCGATCACCATGCCCTGGGTCAGCAGGTTGGTCGCCGGCTCGTCGCTGTCCACCAGCCGCGCGTCGCGCATGAGCTTGTGATAGAAGCGGAAATACATCAGGTGCAGGATCGCGTGCTCGATGCCGCCGATGTACTGGTCCACCGGCAGCCAGTAGTTGCCGCGCTTGTCGACCATGTCGCGCGCACCCGGCGAGGTGTAACGCGCGTAGTACCAGCTCGACTCCATGAAGGTGTCGAACGTGTCGGTCTCGCGCTCGGCCGGCTTGCCGCACTGCGGGCAGGTGGTCTTGCGCCATTCCGGATCGGTCTTGATCGGCGAGCCGGTGCCGCTGAATTGCACGTCCTCCGGCAACACCACCGGCAGCTGGTCTTCCGGCACCGGGACCGCGCCGCAGCTGTTGCAGTAGATCACCGGAATCGGGCAACCCCAGTAGCGCTGGCGGCTCACGCCCCAGTCGCGCAAACGATAGTTGACCCGGCGCTGCCCCTGCCCCTTGCGCTCGAAACGCTCGGCCAGGGCTTCGAAGGCGCCGGCGTAGTCCAGCCCGTCGAACTCGGCGGAATTGACCAGCTCGGTGTCGCGGGTCTTGTCGCCGTACCAGTCGTGCCAGACGCTGGGATCGTAGTGCTGCTCGGCTTCATTGCGCGGCGACTTCAGCGCGATCACCTGGCGGATCGGCAGCGCGTACTTGTTGGCGAATTCGTTGTCGCGCTGGTCGTGGCCCGGCACGGCCATCACCGCACCGGTGCCGTAGCCCATCAGCACGAAGTTGGCGACCCACACCGGCACCTGCTCGCCGGTGACCGGGTGCACGGCCTTCAGGCCGGTATCCATGCCGCGCTTTTCCTGCGTTTCCAGCTCGGCCTCGGACACGCCGCCGTGCTTGAGCTCGGCCAGCAGCTGGGCCAGCGCCGGGTTGTGCGCGGCGGCGTGCAGGGCCAGCGGATGTTCGCCAGCGATCGATACGAAGGTCACGCCCATCAACGTGTCCGGGCGGGTGGTGAACACGCGCAGCGGCTCGAGTGCGGCGCCGTCGGCATCGACCACGTCGAACTGGATCTCCAGCCCTTCGGAGCGGCCGATCCAGTTGCGCTGCATGGTCTTGACCGATTCGGGCCAGCCCGGCAGTTCATCCAGGCCGTCGAGCAGTTCCTGCGCGTAATCGGTGATGCGCAGGAACCACTGGGGAATCTCGCGTTTCTCCACCAGCGCGCCGGAGCGCCAGCCGCGGCCGTCGATCACCTGCTCGTTCGCCAGCACGGTCTGGTCGACCGGGTCCCAGTTGACCACCGCATTGCGGCGATAGGCCAGGCCCTTGCGCATCAGCCGGGTGAACATGCGCTGTTCGTGCACGTAGTAATCGGGACGGCAGGTGGCGAACTCGCGCGACCAGTCGATCGCATAGCCCAGCGATTTGAGCTGGGTACGCATGTGCTCGATGTTGGCGTAGGTCCATTTCGCCGGTGCGGTCTTGTTCTTGATCGCCGCGTTCTCGGCCGGCAGGCCGAAGGCGTCCCAGCCCATGGGCTGCAGCACGTTCTTGCCGATCATCCGCTGGTAGCGGCTGATCACATCGCCAATGGTGTAGTTGCGCACGTGGCCCATGTGCAGGGCACCGGACGGATACGGCAGCATCGACAGGCAATAGAACTTCGGCTTGTCGGACGTCTCGTCGACCTCGAAGGCACGGGTGGCGTCCCAGAACTGCTGGGCGGCGGATTCGACCTGCTGCGGGTCGTAGGCGTGGGTATCGGCGGTGGACATGGAGACGGTCGGAACCAGACGGCGCAAAGCGTGAAAGGGTACCGCAGTGCAGGAGGGGGCTCCAGCCGCGCCTGCGCTGGCGCGCTCAGCCGCGCGCCGGCCAGCGGGCTGCGGCCAGGCCGAACCAGGCCGCCCAGGCGGCAAAACCCAGGCGCTGCGCCAGTGGCGCCGGCAGCAGCGGCACGAAACCGGTCAGCGCGACGACCGCTGCCGCGCCGAAACACAGCCACGCCAGGCGCCGGTCGCGCCCCAGGGCGGCCGCGCCCAGCGCCAGCATGGCCGGGATGAACGCCACCTCCCAGAGCAGCCAGGCGCTGGAGTGCCATTGGGTCGCCCTGCCCTCAAGGTCTGCCGGATCGAGCGGGAACAGCCCCAGCCCGGCGAAGGCCAGGCCAGACAGGAACAGCAGCTGCACGCCGACGCGATGCCGCCAGGGCTGCCCGGCCGCGTGCGCACCGAACAGCGCCAGGGCGGCGAAGGCGGCGGCCAGGCCCGGCACGATGAAGCCCAGCGCATTGAAGGCGGTGGCGTACTGGATACCGCTCGCCCCGAGCAGGGCGACCGGGTAACGCCATTGCGAATAGCCCTGCACGATCAAGCCGAACACCGCCACCACCAGCACCAGCCAGGGCAGCAGTCCCATGGCCGCCCAGCGGCCCCATCGTTGGCTTTGGATCACGCGCATTCCTGTCAGCGGCGCGCCCACGAGGGAACGCGATCAAGCCGCGATTGTCGCACCGGCGCAGGCGCGGGCAAAAGAATGCCGTCCGGCTGGGGCCGGACGGCAAGTACCTCTCGGGGAGGGAGATCGAGGAGGGAGATCGAGGAGAACGGGATCAGCGCGAAGCGGCCTGCACCCCCATGCCGGTGATCTCGACGCGGCGGTTGGGCGCCAGGCAGGAAATGACCGAATCGGTCCGCGGGCCGGGGCAGTTCACCAGCGGGTCCGTGGCGCCACGGCCATCGGCCCACACCGCGTCGGCGGGCACGCCGAGTTCGATCAGGGCGAACTTCACCGCTTCGGCGCGACGCTCCGACAGCGCCAGGTTGTAATCGGCACTGCCGATGCGATCGGCATAGCCGGCCACGGCGACCTGCTGCAGGTTGGCCAGGCTGCCGGCCTGCTGCACCAGCTGGCGCAAGGTCTCGCGACCGCGTGCGCTGAGCTGGTCGCTGTTGAAGTCGAACAGCGCGTCGGCCGACAAGCGCACTGGCTGGATCTTCGGCGGGGGCGGCGGCGGTGCAGCGGCCGCCACCGGCGCCGGCGCAGGCGGGGTCAGGAAGGCGCTGCATGCCGAGGGCGCCCAGCGCTGGTCGCGGGCCACGCCGTGGTTGTCGAAATCGATCTGCAGCTGGCAGCGGATCGGCGTCGCGCCGGCGGTCGGGCGCACGTTGAGCAGGTAATTCCACTCGCGCACGCCCCACATCCCTTCGTTGAAGTGTGGCGTGCCGAGTAGGGCCTGCACCTGCTCCTTGTTCATGCCCGGCGCATATTGGCGCAGGGCATCGACGTCGATGAACGTGCCCGCGCGCGGATACGCACGGCCCGGGTCCGGAAAGCCATCGTGGTCGCGCGCCTGCGCCGTGAGGGCCGCCAGCAGCAGGGCGGCCAGGGCGATCCACGGCAGGGAGCGCGGTGGCGGGTTCTGGGTCTGTGTGTACATGTGCGATTCCCCTGGGATGGGCGATCCGGCGCGCAGATCGCGCCGGGCCGCGGATGGTCACGCTGCGAGTTCGATTACCACTGGATGCCGGCACCGACGGCCACGCCGCCTTCGCCACGCGTGTTGGTCGAGCCGCTGACCTTGTAGATCCAGCGCCCCCCTTCGGTGACACCGGAGATGCCCACCGCCACGCCGGATTCGCCGTTGAAGGTGCTCGCCGCGAACGAGGCCATGCTGCGACCGGCCTCATAGGGCTGCGGCAGCCCGGCCATGGCCATCGCCGAGGCGACGCCTGCCGATGCCTCGTTGTCGAGCTGGTTGATGCGGCTGTCGGTGTAGTTGCGCGACCAATCCATCGCATCGGCCATGCCGGACTTGAGCTGGCCCACGTTGACGACATCGGTGTCGGCGGTACCCGCGGCCACGTTGTGCACCTGCGTGGGCGTACCCGGCTGGCCGAGGGTGACGCTGCTGTAGTTGGTGGTGCCGTTGTCGACGTCGTAACGCACCGTGCCCTGCTGCGAGGCCTGCAACTGGCGCAGGTTGACCGCGTCGGTGGCGGTAGTGGCATCGGCCACGTTGATCACCTGGCGCTCGGCGCCCACGCTGCCGACGGAGACACTGTTGGCGCGATCGGCCACCGAATCGGCGCCCAGGGCCACGCTGTTGGCGGCGGTGGCGGTGGCCTGCGGGCCGATCGCCACGGCATCGGCGCCACTGGCCGCGGCCGGGCCGCGGGTCGACTGTACCGAGAAGTACTCGCTGCCGGCGCCGTCCTGGATGTTGTCGATGCGCTGGTTGATGTTGACGATCGAACCATCCACCGCCTCGAACGCCGAGTTGACGTTGTCGTAGGTATTGGTCGTCGTGCCGCCGCTGGTGCTGACCGAGGTGATGGAGAAACTCGGGCCGGTCCAGGTGCCGGTGCTGCTGTTGTACGTCGTCGTGCCGCCGAAGTAATTGGCCACGTTGCTGTTGGTGTCGTAGAGCTGGCCGCCGTTGACCGCGTCGGTGCTGCCTTGCGCCACCGCACCGGCGGCCACGTTGACCAACTGGCGCTCGTTGCCGGCGCTGCCGAAGGACACCGTGTTGGCGCGGTCGGCAATCGCGCCGCTGCCCAGGGCAATGCTGCCGGCGGCACTGGCGCTGGCGCCACTGCCCAGCGCGAGGCTGTCGTCTCCCGAGGCACTGGCATCCGGGCCCAGCGCGACGGCCTCTGCGCCATCGGCTGCTGCCGCGCCGCCCGTGGAATTCACCGCCAGATACGGATTGGACGTGGTGGTGATGTTGCGCACGCGGTTGTTGAGGTTGAGCAGCGAGCCGTCCACCGCGTCGAATGCGGAGGTCACATCGTCGTAGCTGCCGCTGGTGACGTCGCCGTTGGCGTTGAAGCTGCTCACGGCGAACTGCGGCGTGGTCCAGGTTTCGCTGGTGGTGTTGTAAGCGGTCACGCCGCCCATGAAGCTGGCGATCGTCTGGTGGGTGTCGTTCAACTGGTTGCCGGTGACGGCCTCGCGGCTGCCGGCGGCGATATCGCCATCGGCCACGTTGCCAAGACCCACTGCCGCGCCCGTGCCATCGCCCACGAGCGACACATGGTTGGTGGCATTGCCGGTGGCATCGGCGTCGTAATGCACCGCCAGGCCATCGGCGGCGGCGGGATCGATGTTGCCCAGCGACTGGCTGATCGCCGCCAGCGCGCTGCCCACGTTGTCGTAGGTGCCGATAGTGAGGCTGCCATCGCTGCCGATGTTGTTGATGACGTAGGTTGGCGCTGTTGGCACGCCATTGGCGTCCACCACCGAGCCACCACCCAGGTGCAGCGAAGTGCCCTGCCCCAGCGCGTACAGTTGCGCGCCGTTGATCGCCTCGGTGCTATTGAGCGACACCTCGCCGGCCGCCAGGTTGCCGATCACCGTGGTGGTGGCCGAGCCGACCGTACCCAGGGTGACGCGGGTGTAATCCGGGTTGCCGCTGGCATCGGTGTCGTAGGTGACCGCGAAGATGTCGACCTGGTTGATCTGGTCGATCGCGCCCTGCAACTGCGCCACGTTGACCGCGTCGGTGGCCGCGCTGCCGGCGGCCAGGTGGGTGATCTGGCGCTCGCGGCCGGTCGAACCGACGGCCACTTCGCCGATGGAAGTCTGCGTACTGGTCAGTCCGTAGGCCATGTAATTGTCCTGTCCGCCGCGATCGGCATTGGAGAGATAGCCCAGCGCCACCGTATTGGCCTTGCTGGAAGTCGCACCGGCGCCAATCAGGGTCTGCGCGTTGGCGGTGCCGCTGGCGTCGTCGCCGATCACCACCGAATGGCCCTGGCGCGCGTCGTAGTCGGCCGTGGGCACGCCGGTGGGGTTGTTCGCGTCGTCGCGCCCGGCGCCCGGGAAGGCGACGTCGGCGTCTTGCGCGGCAAGCTCGTGGCGCGCGTTGGTGCCGATCACGACTTCCTTCGAACCGTTGGAAAAGGCGCCGTCGCCGATCAGCACCTGATAGTCCTGCGCGGCGTTGACGGCCCAGCAATCCACCGTGGCCAGGCCCAGCACGTTGGCGCACTGCGCCGACCAGGCCGGCGAGCCATCCGGCAGCACCAGCCCGAGCAGGCCGCCGGGATTGCCGTTGTTGATGTTGTAGAGATAGCTGTCGGAGGTGACGCCCCCGATGAGGGTGAGATGCGAATTGCCGCCGGTCGCCGCGCCGCCGACGCCATCGAGCAAGGTGCCGACCGGCGTGGTGTTCACCACGGGAATGCCGAGCACGTTGGTGACCGCGTAGCCCTGCTGGAAGTTGGCGTTGCTCACCGCCAGGTTGCCGTTGCGCACATAGCCATCGCCGCCAAACAGACCGGTGGTGGTGCCGTCGAGCAGTTGGCCCAGAGAGCCGGTGAGGCCGCCGGTGCCGATGACCAGGCCCGGGCTGCCGACCTGCGGCGGCACGGTGGGCGCGGCCGCGGGCGTGGCACCGGTCAGGCCGCCGACCACCGTGCCCAGCCCGTCACCCACGCCGCCGACCACCCCGCCCAGCAGGCCGCCCAGATTGCCGGTGCCGCTGCTTGCGCCGGTCAAGCCGCCCACGGCCTGGGCCACGCCGGTCACGGCACCGCTGCCCACCGTGCCCACCGTGTTGCCAAGGTTGTCGACCGCGCCGACCAGATTGCCCTGCTGAAGATCGCTGCCCACCTGGGCCAGCCCGCCGGCGAGCGCGCCGGTAGCCGAACCCACCGTCTGCTGCAGCGTGGCCGAGCCGGTCACGGCGCCGACGGTGTCGCCCAGCGTCTGGCCTGCACCGGTCAGCACCGGCGCGACGCCGCCGGTTACGCCGCCCACGACACCGCCGGCGACGCTGCCCACGACATTGCCGACGGTGCCAGTGACTCCGCCGAGCAAGCCTGTCAGCGCTGCATTGACCGGATTGGCGCTGCCGTTGCCGTTGCCGTTGCCGTTGCCGTTGCCGTTGCCGCCGCCATTGCCCACGCCTGCGAGCGCACCACCGAGCGTGTCGGTGACCTGGCCCACCGTCGTGCCGACCTGCGTGACCGTGTTGCCCAGTGCACTGCCAGCGCCGGTATTGCCGCCGACCGAGCCCAAGGCCGTACCCAGCGAACCGGTGGTCTGTTCGACCACGTGGCCCGTCTGCGTCACCACACCGCCGAGCGTCGCGCCGAGATTGCCGACGCCGCCATTGCCACTGCCTGCGCCAACGCCCGCTACGACGTCCTGCAGCACGTCCTGGGTCAGTCCACCGATGCTTCCCAAGGCCGCACCGACGTTGCCCGTCGCCAAGTGCTGCGAAGTCGCCTGCACGCCAGCGCCAGCGTCGCCCAGTGCCGTACCCACCGTCTGCGTCAGCGGTGCTGCGGCCCCGGCCGGCGCAGAGGCCAACGCCTGCCCGAGATGGTCCACCGTCTGCCCCACGCCCTCCAGCGCGACCGGCACGGTCTGCTGCGGCGAATGGGAAAGCAGCTGCGCGGTGGTCTGCCCGGTCACGTCGACCACATCGCCCACCACGCCTGCCACGGCCTGCGCCAGCGGTTGCGAGGTGCCGGCCTCGCCATGCAGCAGGCCGTCGACGCGGCCCCCTGCCTGCGCGAGCACGCCATTGACCGTTGTTCCCAATGCGGCCAGTCCCACCGTGCCGCCGGTGGTGCCGGACAGCAATGCATCGGCGCCATTCAACGTGGTGCTCACCACGCCTTGCGCCGTCTGGTTGACCTGCGCCACCACGACCGGCAGGTGGCCCGGCACTGTGTCCTGGCCAATCTGCGCAACGCCGTGGCCCAGTTGATCAGTGATCCCACTGACCATGCTGCCCAACGCATCGGAACCCGTCGCGCCCACCACCACCGCGCCGAGTTTGTTGCCTGCGCCACGCACACCGTCATCCACCACCCTGGTGGTGCCGATCACCTCTTCGCCGAGCGAATTGGGCAGGCGCGTGTTGCCGTTCTGGACCAGGGCCTTCGTCGCGGCGGCCAGATCCTTCACCGGCCCCAGCAGGTTTTCGCGCGCCGGCGACAGTTTGTCGCCTACGGCAGTGACCACCTGGCCGGTGCCGTGCAACAGATAGCGTTTGTCGTCGATCAGCGCCTGGGCCAGCGCGGGCACGCCCTGCACGGCGCCTTGCGCACCCTGCTGCAAGCCCGCCACCGCGCTGCTCAATGCGGCCGGCGCATCACCGGCTGCCAGCTGCTGCGTGCCGTGCGTCAATCCCGCGATGATGGGCTGGCTGCGCGCGCGCAATTGCGTCGTGGTGTTCGGCGCCACCTTGCTGCTGGCGCGATGTGCCGTGGTAGTGAGGGCCGGCACGGCCGCGCGCACCGGTGCGGTGGAGACGGCCAGCAGATCTGCCGGCGCGCGCAAGGCGGCAGGCAGATCCTGCGCGTTGACGCTGATCCCGAGCGCGGCGGCCGCGCGCACGCGGGCCACTTCGGCGCGCACGTCCGCGGCGGCCTGTAACGAGACCGGCCGTGCGCTTGCATCAAGAGACGCCGCCAACGTCGCCGGCCGAGGGGGCGCAGCGGCCGACGACGAAGGCGACGTCGTGGAACCCGGGGAAGACAGCGGCACACCGTCCACCGCGATGTGCACACGCGCCTGCACCGGTGAAGGTGCGGACACTTGCAGTTGCAGCGAGGTGGTGGCCGAAGGCGCGTATTTGTCGGCAACACTGAGCAATTCGTCCAGGCGCGCATCGCCGGCCCAGGCGCTGCCCGTCCAACCGCCGAGCAGGCCCAGCGTCAACAGCAGCGGCGTCGCTGCGCCGTGGCGGCGTGCGTCATGCGTGGAATGGGATTTGCCCTGCGTGGCTGCCAGTTCCGACACCACGACGAAGGCATTGAAGGTGCGACTCCACACCAACCGGTAGATGCGATTCATGATGCGCTCCCTGTATGTCGGGGGCATCACTCCGACGCCCGCCGTGGTGCCATTACAGGCCAGGCGTCAACGTCGATTTACTCCATTCCGGCAGACGATCCTGCCAAACCGGCAAAGTGTTGGGGTTTTCCGGCAACGCCATGCACGTTTGCGGCAAACGTGCCGAAACCGTGCACTACGCGGGGAATCAGGCCGATTCCGGGCAGCCGGAACGGCGCATCAAGGTATCGCGCGGCAACTCGCCGAACACGCGCCGATAGTTTTCCGCAAAGCGCGACAGATCCCACAGGCCGCAACTGAGCGCGATCGCCTTGACCGATTTGCGCCCGGCGTCGGCCGAGGACAGGCCACGGCACGCCGCGCACAGGCGCAGCATCGACAGATAGCGGTTGGGCGAGATGCCCAACAGGTCGTCGAAGGCATAGCGCAATGCGCGCTCGCTGACACCTGCGGCATCGCAGATTTCATTCATATATATATTGTGCCGAAGGTTCATGCGCATGAACTCTTCTGCGCGACGCAGGATCATGTAATGGGTGCGACGCCCGCGACCACTTACTGCACGATCGAAGTGGCTCGCATCGAGAATGCCGCGCACATGGTGCTGCAGCACCTCGTCCAGGGTCAGCCCCTCCATCGCCGCATAGCCGCCTTCGATGCGTGTTTCCAGCGCAGCGTAATAGCGCCGCAGCGGATGGTCGTCCGGCAGGTACAGGTGCGCCGAGGCCAGCCCCGGCGCTCCGATATCGCCCAGGTGCAACTCGCTGAACTTCTGTCGCAACCGCTTGAAAGGCACCATCACCAACGTGATCGCGCTGTCGGCGCTGAGCACGAACTCGCTGATCCCATCGGGGGTGAGCGTCATCAGGCTGCCGTCGGTCAGTGGCGCGCCGTGGCACCAACTCGCCGACTCCCTGGTGCGGTGGATGCAGCCGATCAGGCACCAGTCCAGCGGCAGCATGAAGCGGCCGCGGCCGGAGAAGCCGGTCTTGATCGTGCAGAACAGCGCTTCGTCATGGACCAGGCTATGCACGGCTGCACGTGGCCCGTTTCCGTCCAGCAGAACCAGCTCGACCTCGCAGACCCGCAGCAAACCGGAGAGGTTCACCAGGTCGAACGTGCCCAGCTGGGCGCCGTCGGCACCTCCCATAATCAGCCCCCCCATTTTTCTCCTTGGCTGGCGCCGCGGCGCCTTGCCTTCAGGGTATTTTCCGTCGCCGTCGGATTCCACGCCGACCTGCACGGGCCAGAAACTTCATGTTTACTGCCATCGGCTGATGCGGCAACAACTTAATCACTGGGAGCGCAGCATGCGTGAAGCGGTCAGGCCCTGTCAGGGCCCCGTCGCCGTATTCATGCACAACATAATGTATTCCGTGATTTGGCGCACGAAACTTCACGCCTCCGTGCCGATTTTGCGTACAACTTCTGCCGTTTTTGCGTATCACCGCCATGCAGAGTCCCCGAGCATGACCGCTAACGAAGACATGAGGTTTTCGTGGCAATACAGGGGAGCGCAACGTCCAGCAAGCTGGCCGCAACGCGGGCGATCGGTTATCGCCGCGCCCGGCGCCAGTGCGCTCATCGTGTTTCTCCTCCCGCAGCACGCGCCGGGCGCTACGCCCTGTCGGCCGACGCGGTCCAGTCCTGCAGGGCTCGAGCAAGGAGATAATTCGATGCAACTTTCCATCCGGCGCTTCCTGCGCGAAGAAGACGGCATTACCGCCCTGGAGTACGGCCTGCTGGCCGCGATCGTGGCCGGCGCGCTGCTGCTGGTGGCAGGCCCGGCCATCCGGGCATTCTTCACCAAGCTGTTCAACACGTTGTCCGCGGCGATCGATAGCGCCAGTGCCAGCGCGGCGACCTGAGCCCGAACGCCCGCTCCGGCCACATGGACACCTACGTCGCCAGCCTCGCCTGCGTGCTGTGCGTGCAGGTCGCCGCCAGCGACCTGTACGCACGGCGCGTGTCGAACCGGTGGCTGCTGGCCGCGCTGGCCGTCCTGGTCGGGATACTGCTGTGGCGCGGCGCCGAGGCGGCACAGTGGCGCGCTGCCGGCATGGGCCTGCTGTGTGCCGCGGCCCTGTTGCCTTGCTACGCGATCGGCTGGATGGGCGCCGGTGACGTCAAGTTCTTCGCCCTCCTCGGCGCGCTGTTCGGCCCGCACGGCCTGCTGCCGATCTGGATCATCGCCAGCCTGCTCGCCGGCATGCATGCCGTTGCGGTGATGACCTCGCCCGCACTGAAAACCTGGATGCCGTTGCCGCTGCGCTTCGCCGTGGAGAACAGCCAGTCGCGCCTGCAGGCCTGGCCGCCGCATCAGCGCATGCTGGCCGCGCGACGCGGGCGCCAGGGCATCCCCTACGCCGCGTATCTCGCCGCGGCGGCGCTGGCCTGCATTTTCACCGGAGGCCTGGGCGCATGAAACCCTTCCCGACCCCGGCCCGCCGCATGCGCGGCGTGGTGAGCCTCGAATTTGCCCTGCTCCTGCTGATGGGCGTGCTGCCCTTGCTGCTGATCACCTTCAGCGGCGTGCTGATCTTTGCCGCGCAGCAATCCTTGAGCCTGGCCGCCGCCGAGGGTGCGCGCGCTTCACTGCGCTATGGCACCACGGCGCAACGCCGCGCAGCGGCCTGCGCCGCGGCTACGGAATCGATGCGCTGGCTGTTGAACTACGCGCGGCAATCGCCGGACTGCGGCGCCGCGGCTGCCGCCCCCATCCTCGTCTCGCAACCTTTCGCCTGCAGTGGCTCGCCGGATCGGCAATGCCTGCGCGTGACCGTGAGCTTCGACTACGACCGCCACCCCTTCATTCCCGGCACCGGCGCGCTGTACGGCTGGACTGTCGGCAAGCCCTTGAGCAGCGCGGCGACCGCGCAGCTCGACCTGGGTAACTGATTCTTCCGGAGAGCGATGATGCAGAAAGCCACCCGCGCCGCCGCCCTGATGCTGGTCGCCCTTGCGATCGGGCTGCTGTTGCTGGCCGTGATCCTGGGCCTGCGCGGCCGCACGCAGCGCGAGCAGATGCCGCAGACGTTCTCGATGCGCGCCACCGCGCAGCAGGCGCAGGTACTGGTCGCCGCGCGCGACCTGCCTGCGGGCGAGCCACTCGATGCCAACGACCTGCGCGTGGCCAATGTGCCGAGCATGCCGCCGGATACCTATGCCGACCCGGCGAGGCTCGCCGGCAAGATCCTGGCCGCGCCCATCGCCGGCGGCACCGTGATCGAAGCCCGCATGCTGGCCCATGGCCTGGCCCTGCAACTGCAGCCCGGCGAGCGTGCCCTGGCCGTGCCGGTGGACGAACTGGCGGGCGCGGGAAATCGCATCGTGCCCGGCGACTATGTCGACATCTTCATGAGCCTCAAGCCGCATGGCCGCGATGACGAGGACAGCCAGAACCGGCTGCTGCTCTCGCGCCTGCGCGTGCTCAGCTACGGCGCTGATGACCTCGGCCAGGCGCCTGCGCCGCAGGCCGATGCCAGCGGTGCGGCGGCAGGCAGCAGCGACGCGCGCGCCGATTCGATCGCCTCGCGCGATGGCAGCAGCAGCGCCAATACGGCGCAGTCGGCGCGCAGCGCCGTGTTGGCCGTACCGGTGGACCAGGCCAATCGCCTGTTGCTCGCCGCGCAGAGCGGCAAGTTGTTCCTCGCCTTGCGCCACCCTTCCGATACCGGCAATCCGGACGAAACCCTGTTTCCGCGCGCGCGCAACGTGCTCTCGCCGCGTATGGACCTGAGCCCCGAACGACGCGAGGCCACGGCATCGCCCGAGAACGACGCCTTCGCCGGCCTCGACGCCGCCGGCCTGGCCGGTCGCGGCAACACCCCCGCCCCGCGCGAGATCGGCGCGCGCACGCCAGCGCCGCGTCGCAGTGGCGCACCGCCGCTGGAAATCATCCGCGGCGGCCAGCCGGCGCCGCTTTCTCCTCCGTGACCGTCCAGGACCCGCCACCCGACATGAGCCCGACACGTCACCGCTTTTACGCCCTGCCGCGCGCCGTCTTGCTGGCCGCGGCGCTGGCCCTGAGTTGCACGGCGCTGGCCACGGAAGATGCGGCGCTGGTGCTGCAGACGCACGAGCAGCGCCCGTGGACCTTGCCCGCGGACCTGGAGCGCGTGGCGATCGCCGACCCCAGCGTGGCCGACCTGATCACCCTGCGACAGAAGCAGCAGGCGCTGTTGGTGGGCAAACAGCCCGGGCAAACCACCTTGCTGCTGTGGCGTCGTGGCCAGAACACGCCGCAGCGGTTGCAGGTCACCGTGCGCAGCCCGGTGCAGCAAGGGCTGCTGCATGAGCAGCCGCTCGCCGTCACCGTCGGCGACGGCAAGGCGCTGCTGCAAGGCGAAAGTGATTCGATGCTCGAACACGAACGCGCTCGCCAGGCCGCGCTCGGCGTGGTCGCCGATGCGTCACGCATCATCGATACCGCGCAGATCAACAGCGGCGGCGTGGTGCAGGTCGAGGTCAAGGTGGTCGAGTTCAACAAGACCGTGCTGCGCCAGATCGGCATCAAGTTCCAGAACACCAACGGCGGTTTCAGCTGGGGTGTCACGCCGCCGAGCAACAGCGCCAGCAGCGGTAGCGATGGCAGCACCAATCCACTCTCGTCCGCCTTCCAGCTGGTCGCCGGTTCGCTGACCCACCAGTGGTCCACCAACATCGACCTGCTGCAGCGCAATGGCATGGCCCGCGTGCTGGCCGAGCCGACGCTGGTGGCCCTGTCCGGCCAGAGCGCCAACTTCCTGGCCGGTGGCGAGCTGCCCATCCTCGAACCGCAGGGTCTGGGCACGACGACCGTGACCTTCAAACCGTTCGGCATCGGCCTGACCGTGACGCCGACGGTATTGGCGCAGGACCGCATCGCACTGAAGGTCGCCCCGGAAGCCAGTGACCTCGATTACGCCAACGGCCTGTCCTACAACGGCGTGCAGATCCCGGCGATCTCCACCCGTCGCGCCGACACCACGGTGGAACTGGGCGATGGCGAGAGCTTTGTCATTGGCGGACTGGTCAGCAACACGCTGAGCTCGACCGTGGACAAGATCCCGCTGCTGGGCGACCTGCCGATTATCGGTTCGTTCTTCCGCAGCCTGAATTACTCGCGACAGGAAAAGGAGCTGGTGATCATCGTCACGCCGCACCTGGTGCGGCCGATCGCGCGCGGCGCCGACATTGCGCTGCCCGGCGATCGCGAAGCACAGCCCAAGCTGCCGGTGTGGGGCGCATGGCTGCTGCATCCAGCCGGCCCCGATGCCCTGCCGGGCTTCTCGCGCTGAGCGCCGAATGGCCACGATCACGCCCATGACCCGACGCGCGCTCGACAGCACGCCGCGCGTGCTGATGTACGCGCCGGACAATCGGCACCATGCGCGCATGTCCGCCAAGCTCGCCGGCTTCGCCGAGGTGGCCTGGCTGGACAGCCGCGACATCGAGCCCGCGCTGCTGGTCTCGCAGCAGACCAGCTGGAGCCTGGTGCTGCTGGATTACTCCAGCGCCAACGCGCACTACTCCTCGGAGGTCGCCCGGCAATTGCTCGCACTGATGCCGGAGCTGCCGCTGGTGGCGGTAGGCGCGAGCGCGGCCGATCCCTCGATCCTGCTCGCCGCGTTGCGCGCGGGCGTACGTGACTTCATCGACATCGATAGTCCTGCCGACGATGCGCAGCAAACCCTGCGGCAGGTCCTGGCGCAACGCCCGGCACCGCGGGTGCCGGTGGCCGCCGAGGCGCCTGTCCCGCAGGCGCGCGGCAAGCTGGTGCTGCTGCTGGGCGCACGTGCCGGCGTGGGCGTCACCACCCTGGCCACCCAGTTGGGCACCTCGTTGCAGGCCGATGCGCTGCACGAGGAAGGACGGCCGCGCCGGCGCCTGTTGCTCGACTTGGGCCAGCCCAGCGGCGATGGCGCGCTGTATCTCAACCTGCATCCGGATTTCCACTGCGACGACGCGCAGCGCAACCTCTCGCGCATCGATGCCACCCTGGCGCGCACCGCGATGACCCACGACGTCGGCGGCCTGGCGATCCTCGGCCAGCCCCCCGGCGCCGAGCCGCCCGCGCAGGACCCGGCGCCGCTGATGAACCGCCTGCGCTCGGTCTTCGACCTGGTGATCTGCGACCTGGGCGGCCTACCCCCGGCGGCCTTGCCCACCAGCCTGGTGCGACAGGCATGCGAGGTCTGGCTGGTGGTCGACCAGAGCATTGGCGCGCTGGTATCGCTGGACCAGCTGCTCAAGGCCCTGGACGCCCAGCAATTGCGCGACGAACGGCTACACCTGGTGGTGAACCGCTTCGACGATGCGCATGGGCTCTCCACAGTGCAACTGATCGAACGTTTCAACCTGCCCCTGCTCGCCACCCTCCCCGACCGCGGGCACACCTTGCGCGCCAGCGCCGCCGAGGGACAACAGCTGGCGCGACAAGCGCCAAACGATCCGTACCTGCGGGCATTGGCGCCGTTGCTCACACGCCTGGAACCCGCCTACGCGCACCAACCTCCGGCCTCCGCATTCCAGCGCCTGGCCCGCCGCCTGGGTATCCGCTCATGGAAAACAAAGTGACCCCGCTCAATGCAGTCGCGGCCGCGGTCCTGCTCGAGGAACCGGCGGCCACGCCGTTCGATCAGTCCGAACAGTTCCAGGGCGTGCTCTCGGCCGCGCACGAGCACTTGCTCAACCGCATCGAGGACGAGCGCCTGGACGTGGATTCCTGGGCACCAGACACCATCGCCAAGTACGTGCGCATGCACACCGCCGCGTTCGTGCAGGAATGGCGCATTCCGGTCAACGAGGAAGAGATGGAGCTGGTGGCCGCGGCCCTGCACAAGGAGCTGACCGGCTTCGGCCCACTGGAGGACCTGCTGCTCGACCCGAGCATCGAGGATATCCTCATCAACGGCTACAAGGACGTGCACATCTCGCAGGGCGGCGTGCTGCGTCGGGCGCAACAGCGCTTCACCGATGATCGCCACCTGCTGCGCATCCTGCGCCGCATCCTCGCCCCGCTGGGCCGTCGCCTGGACGACTCCAACCCGATGGTCGATGCGCGCCTGCCCAACGGCGGCCGCTTGAACGCGATCATCCCGCCACTGGCGGTCGACGGGCCGATGGTGTCGATCCGCAAGTTCCGCAAGGACCCGTTCACCCCGGACGAGCTGCTGGCCAAGGGCACGTTCGATCGCGCGATGCATGCGCTGCTCAACGCCATGGTGCTGGGCCGCTGCAACATCCTGATCTCCGGCGGCACCAGTTCGGGCAAGACCTCGCTGCTCAACGCCCTGGCCAGCTTCATCCCGCACGACGAACGCGTGGTCACCATCGAAGACACCGCCGAGCTGTCGTTGAACCATCCACATGTCGTGCGCCTGGAAAGCCGCATCGGCGGCGCCGATGGCAACGGTGCGATCAGCATCCGCGACCTGGTGCGCAACAGCCTGCGCATGCGACCGGACCGCATCGTGGTCGGCGAGGTGCGCGGCGCCGAAGTGCTGGAGATGCTGCAGGCGATGAACACCGGCCACGATGGCTCGATGGCGACCCTGCACGCCAACTCGCCCCGCGACTGCCTGTACCGCATGGAGATGCTGGCCGGTTTCGCCGGCTTCCAGGGCAGCGAGGAAAGCCTGCGCCGGCAGATCGCCAGTGCAGTGGATTTCATCATCCAGATCTCGCGCCTGCCGGGGGGACGTCGCGTGGTGGTGTCGATCACCGAGGTCACCGGCGTTACCGACAACCTGGTCACCACCCAGGAGCTGTTCCGCCACGAGAGCTATTACGACGGCGACAGCGTGGAACGCGATCGCTGGGTTGGCCTGGGCTTCCATCCGCACTGCTACAAGCTCGAACCGTTCCGCCAGTTCCTGCGCAATGCCGGCGCGGAGAGCTATTCGTGATCGGCGTGCTGGCCCTGCTGGGCGTGGCCGCGCTCTGCCTGGCCGGTGGCGTGGAGTTGTGGTGGAACGCCACCGCGCGGCAGCGCCAGCGCGTGGCCGCACGCCACACCGAAGCACGCCTGAGCCCGCAGGTGCCTGCGACGCCCACCCTGCCGCCGCAGGCCAGCGGTGCGGCCGCCGCCGCGAATGCCTCGACGGCGCGGGCACCGGTGCAGCCCCCGCGGCTGCCCCGCTGGCGTGCGCGCTTGCGTCGCGCGCAGCTGCCGGACAACGCCGCCACGATGGTATTGATCGTGCTACCCGGGCTGCTGCTCGCCGCCCTGGCCGGTCTGCGCATGCACGCATGGACCTTCGCCCTGCTCGCCTTGACCCTTTATGCGATCGGCTTCGGGCTGTGGGTGCGGCGGCGCATGGAACGGCTGCAGCACAAGCTGCTCAAGCAGATGCCGGACTTCCTCGAAAACATGGTGCGCCTGGCCGGCATCGGCAACAGCCTGTCGATGGCGTTCCAGAGCGCCACACAGCAAGTGCAGCCGCCGCTGCGGCCATTGCTGGACAACGCCCTGCTCTACACGCGTGGCGGCATGGACCTGGATCGCGCCCTGCACCAGGCCTCGCGCCCGTACCGCATTCCCGCCTTGCAGACACTGTCGGTGGTGCTCGGCACCAGCCTGCGCATCGGCGGGCGCAGCGACCAGATCCTCCAGCGCATGAGCGACTTCATGCGCGACGTCGAGCAGGCGCAGGAAGAATTGGCCGCGACCACGTCCGAGACCCGCCTTTCGGCCTGGGTCATCGGCCTGCTGCCGCCCGGCACCGCGTTGGGCATGGCCTTGTTCAGTCCGGACTTCTTCCGCCCGATGATCGACCAGCCCACCGGCCACACGCTGCTGTGGCTGGCGCTGGCGCTGGAAGGCATCGGTGCGCTGCTGCTGTATCGCCTGGCGAAGTCGCTATGAGCCGCATCCCACCGGGAGGTGCCACATGTCGCTACTGATCGTGGCCGCCTTGGTCATGCTGGCCGTGGCGCTGGCGTTGTTTGCGATCTCGCTGCTCTCGCGCGGCCGCGGCAGCGAGCGCGCCGAGGCCACGCTGCGCGCCGCCCTGCAGGACAGCCCCGGCCCCGCCGCGCCCGTCATGGCAACCGCGGTGGCCGGCGCCGGCGTGCTCGATCGACTGGCCACGCTCGGTCGCCAGCTGGAAGGCAGCCGCGTGCAGGCCTGGCTGCTGGCCGAAGAGGATCGGCTGCTGCTGGAGCAGATCAACTGGAACAACCGCAGCGGCCTGGCCGTGTTCCTTTCCCTGCGCCTGCTGCTGGCCCTGCTCACCCCGGCGCTGCTGCTGGCGGTGTTGCAGCCGGCCGGCGTGCGTGCGCTGGCCGCGCTGTTACTGGGCTTGGCGCTGGGCTTGCTGTTGCCCAAGTTCCTGCTGCGCGCCTGGGCACAACGCCTGCGCAAGCGCGCCCACGACGAGTTGCCGATGCTGATCGACCTGCTGCGCCTGTTGCAGAGCGTGGGCTTCAGCATTGACCAGAGCCTGCAGATGCTGGGCGAAAAGCTGCAGGCCGCGATCCCGCTGCTGGGGCGCGAACTGCAGGAGGCCAACACCGCCTACATCCATGGCCGGAGCCGCGCGCAATCACTGCGCCGCATCGGCGAATCGTTCGGCGATGAAGACCTGCGCAGCCTGGTGCAGATGATCGTGCAGGTGCACCAGCATGGTGGCGCGATCCAGGAGCCGCTGCGCCAGTTCAGCGCGCGCCTGCGCGAATCGCGGCGAATGAAGTTGAAGGACAAGGTCGGCAAGCTCTCGGTGAAGATGACCATCGTGATGATGGTGACCCTGCTGCCGGCGTTGATGGTGGTGTTGTCCGGGCCGGCCTTCCTGGCCCTGGCCGGCGCAATGAAAGGAATGGGGCCATGAAGCGCTTTGCCTTGCTGTGTGCGCTTGCCGCACTGACCGCCTGCGCGCACGAAGGGTATCTGCGCGCACCCGTCGCCGATGCACCGGCGCAACCGGACCCGGCCGAGAATCGTGGCGTGTACATCGGCCTGATCCAGCGCATGCAGCTCGATGGTGCGTGGTACGCGTCGCTGGCGCATATCGAGGCCTATCGCCAGCGCTATGGCGACAGCCCGCAACTGCGCGCCCTGCAGGCCGAGGCCCTGCGCCGCACCGACCAGATCGACGCGGCGGTGGCGATCTATCGCGGTTTGCTCAAAGGGCCGCAAGCGGCAGCCGCCTGGCATGGGCTGGGCCTGATCGCCGCCTCGGCCGAACGCCCGGGCGAGGCCGAAGAAGCGTTGGCGCGCGCCGTCGCGCTGGACCCGCTCAACGTCGGTTATCTCGGCGATCTCGGCTTCAATCGCCTGCGCGAGGGCGAAGGCGCACAGGCACGCGCGCCGCTGGCGCAGGCCGCTGAACTGGCACCGGCCGATACGCGCGCGGTGGCCAATCTCGCGCTGTGGACCCTGCTGCACGGCGAGCCCGGCCAGGCCGAGGCGATGATGCGCCAGGCCGCGCTGCCGGAAGCCACGCGCAATGAGGTGTACCGACTCGCCGGCAGCCTGCGCAATGCACGGCCGCGCAGCAGCGACGCGCGCGAGGGCGCCCGCGGCGTGGCCCGCGCAGCAGCCGCGGAAAACACTCCTGGCCAGCCGATTGCCGCCCCGGCCTCGATGCTGCAGCGCTTCGGCGGCCAGCCCTCTTCCTCGACGGACAGCACGCCATGACCCGACGTTCCCGCTTCGTTCGTTCCCCCGCGTGGTGGCTGGTGCTGTGCTGCCTCGCCGCTGCACCGGCCGCCATGGCCCAGCAGCAACCGTTGACCGGCGCACGCATGGGCAACATGCCGGCCAGCGATGTGGCGCCCCTCGCGCCGCCGGCCGCACTTCCACCGGCCACCTCGCCGTTCCCGGCTTCAACTGCGAGCGACACGGTGGTGTCGCGCGCACCGACGCACCGCGAGGTCGGTGACGCCACCCGCGCGTTGATCCGCATGCAATCGGCCGGCACCTACGCCGCGCCCGCGCGCCCGATGCTCGGCGACCAGGCCAGCCTGGCCTATCAGCGCTACCTCGACAGCTTCAAGCATCCGATTCCGGAACGTTTCGACGTCACCTTCGAACAGCAGCAGGGCCAGGAGCACTGAGCCCGATGGCTGCCGCGCGCCCGCTTCTGTCCGTCGGCCTCGGCAGGCATCGGCACGACGGCGCGTCGGCCCTGACGCTGATGCTGCTGATGATCGCGCTGGCGGCGATGCTGGGACTGGTGCAGGTGGGCTACGTGTACTGGTCCAAGCGCGATCTGCAAAAAACCGCCGACCTGGCAGCACTCGCCGGGGCGCAACGCCTGGACACCTGCAACGCCGCCGGCACCGACAACGCCGCGGCGCGTGGCAACGCGGTTTACGACAATGCATTCAATGGCGCGATGACGATACGCTGCGGTTACTGGAATTCGCAGGCACCCGATACCGCGCTGGCCAGCGTGGACGCCACCCACCCGCTCAACGCCGTACTGGTGGAACTGTCGCGCCCGGCGCTGCCGATATTTGGCCAGGCGCCCTCGATGCCACGCATCCACGCCTCGGCCGCCGCGCGCCGGGCCGCCCCCGTGGTCGCGTTCAGCGCTGGCGCACGCTTGCTCAATGTGGATGGCAGCGCGCCGCTGCAGCGCCTGCTCGGCACGCTCGGCGTGGACCTCAGTGGCACCGATGTCGCCAGCTACCAGGGGCTGGCCCAGCTCAAGCTGACCCCGCGCGGCCTGCTGCAGGCGCTGGGCATTCCGCTCGCTTCGGACCTGAGCATCGGCGAACTCAACGGCCTGCTCACGCGCAGCCAGGTCAGCGTGGGCCAGCTGTTGCAGGTGATGGCGGGGCTGGTGACGCAGCAGCAACTGGCCGGCGTGGATCTGGGCGTGCTGCAGCAACGCCTGGCATCGGCCAACCTCGACACCGCGCAACTTCACCTGGGCTCGGACAACAGCACTGCGGGCCTGTTTGCCAGCCTGGTCGCGCCCGATGGCGATGCCAACAGCGCGCTCGACGTCCAACTCAACGCGCTGGATGTCGTCGGCAGTGCGATCAGCGTCGGCAATGGCCAGCACGCTGCGCAGATCCATTCGCTCAACCTGCTTGGCGCAGTGACGGCCGAGGCCAGCGTGGTCGAGCCCGCATCGCTGGGTTTGGGTGGCGTCGGGGCCACGGCCTACAACGCGCAAGTGCGACTGCACCTGGACATCGATTCGGACCAGATCGCGCTATTCGGCCCCTTGGTCAAGCTGCTCGGCGTCCGCGTGCACCTGCCGATCTTCATCGACGCGGTGGATGGCTATGCGCGCCTGGCTGCCGTGGACTGCAGCAACACGCCGCGCCGGGCCAACTTCGACGTGCTGTCCAGCGTTTCCAATATCTGCGTGGGCAAGCCCAAGGGAGATTGGCGCAGCACGCGCGAGCTGTGCAACGCCAGCAACCTGGACAGCGAACAGTTGATCAAGCTGTTCGGCCTCAATGTGCTGACCGACCGCATTGCGCTCAATGCGCTCTCCGCGCAGGACAACCTGTGGGTGGACGAAGGCGGCATCGGCAGCGTGGCGCCCAATCCGCTGGCGATCGGCACGTTGTTGTCCAACCTCACCAGCGCGCTGTTCAACGCCACCGGAAAACTGTTCCAGAGCGGCGGCAACGACAGTGACACCGCGACCAACCTGGCCACGCAGTATCTGGATGCCACGCGCAAGAGCAACGGCGCCTACGATCCGGCAGCGGTGATCAATGCACTGCGCAACGGCAGCGGCGGCCTGGGCGCGCTCGGCGATTGGCAGACCAGGATCGTCAAGTGCGACAGCGTGCTCGGCCTGTTCTGCCAGACCCAGCAAGGCAGCGTGTGGGACGGCTTTCTCGGCACCACGCAGATCAAGGGTGGCCTGGTCGGCGGGCTGCTCGATGCCCTGGGCCTGACCTCCTGCGGCGGCCTGGTCGCCGGCCTGGCCTACAACACCTGCGTGCGCAACAACCTGGCGAAATTCCTGCAGACCCGCCCCGGCGGACTGGGCGACACCACGTACAACCCGCAGACCGGCGCCGGCGCCTGCAGCACGTTGCTGTGCGCACTGCTCAAACCCGTGATCGACACCACAATTCGGCCCTTGCTCAACAGCATTGGCACCTTGCTAGGCACTACGCTTGACCAGGTGATGGGTTTGCAGCTCGGCCGTACCGATGTGCGCGTGGACAACATCCAATGCCATGCCGCGCAGCTGGTGCGATGAATGCGCCCACATCGCCCTGGCGCCCACACGTCATGCGGACGGACCCACATCAAATTCGCGCGCCATTTTGGCGTGCCTTCACCAAACGGGGATCGAGGGGAATGAAACAAGGCAAGCATCTGGCCTTCTGCTGGCTGGCCATCGGCGTACTGGTCGCGACCTCGGCATGCACGCCGGTCGCCTCGGCGGCGCGCACATCGTCGCCTCCCGCCGCGCCGGCCACCGTGTCGGCCGACACCACGGTGGGCAATACCGCCGCGGAGCTGCGCCGGCTGATGGACACGCAGCAGCTCACCGAGCTGCGCACCACCTACAACGGCACGTATGGGGCCAGCTTGCTGTTCCATGCCGAGTCACTGAACTATTACGTGGCCCTGTTCCATGACAAGGAATTCTGGCGGGTGATCCGCACCGATTCGGCAGAGAACGCTGAGCAGGTGTATCGCACCTTCGTCGACCAGACCGCGCAGCTCTCGCAGGTGTACATCGACACCGTGCGCCTGCAGGCCGGCAAGGCCTACACCGATCGCATGGTGCAGGTGAATGAAAAGCGCCTGCATGGCTTGCAGCAGGAGTTGGAGGCGCAGCGCCAGCAGGCCGCACAGGTCAGCGCCGCGTTGCAGCAGAACAAGCAGCAAGCGGTGACGCTGAGCACGGATCTGCGTAGCAGCAACTCGCAGCTCGATGCCTTGCAACAGCGCATCCAGGCACTGCAGGCCCAGCAGGTGGACCCGACCCTGGCCCTGCCGGCGACACAGGCGCCGGTCGCTGCCGAGCCCGCGCCAACACCGTCGACGGCCAAGCCCTGACCCGGGAAAGCGCGCTGCGGCGCGCTTTCTTGTACACCGATGGCAAGGCGCTCGCCTTGAGACCCGTGCATTTGCCACCATAGAGGGGTTCTCGTTGCCGACGATCCCCCGACCATGTCCGACAAGCCGCACGTATTCGACGCCACCACCGATACCTTCGAAGCCGAAGTCCTGCAGAAGTCACTGCAGGTGCCGGTGCTGGTGGATTTCTGGGCCACCTGGTGCGGCCCCTGCAAATCCCTGACCCCGATCCTGGAAAAGCTCGCCGCCGAATACAACGGCGCCTTCGAACTGGCCAAGGTCGATGTCGACCAGGAGCAGCAGATCGCCGCGGCGTTCCAGATCCGCTCGGTGCCGACGGTATTCCTGGTCAAGGGCGGGCAACTGGTGGACGGCTTCCCGGGCGCGATGCCCGAGGGCCAGGTGCGCGAGTTCCTGGCCCAGCTCGGCGTGGTGCCGGCGGCCGAGGTCGAACCGGAAGCCGCCGTGCCGCTGGCCCCGCTCGATCCGCAGGCCGAAGTGGCACGCCTGCGTGAAGCCATCACCACCGAGCCGGACAAGGACGAGCACAAGCTCGACCTGGCCCTGGCCCTGCTGCGGACCGGCGAAGCGGAAGAAGCCGGCCGCCTGCTCGATGCCCTGCCGGCCAACCTGTCCACCGACGACCGCGCCGTGCGTGCCCGCGCGCGCCTGGGCTTCGCCAATACCTTGAAGGATGCGCCGTCGCAGGCCGAGCTCGAACAAGCCCTGGCCCGTGATCCGGCCGACCTGCGCGCGCGCCATCTGCTGGGCGTGCGCCAGTTGCTCGACGGCCAGGACGAAGCGGCGTTGACCCATTTCATCGAGCTGCTGCGGCTGGATCGCAGCTACGCCGACGGGCTGCCGAAGAAGACGCTGATCGATGCGTTCCGCGTAATCGAGGACGAAGACCTCGTGGGCGCCTTCCGCCGGAAGATGTCGGCGCTGTTGTTCTGATGGAAAGGCCCGGCTGCCCGCCGGGCCTTTTGGTTTCAGGCGGCCGCGGAAACGGACCCTTCCCGTACCAGCGCGTATGGTAGGCTGCGCTACCCCGCCGCGACCCGCCTCGCATGAAAGCTTCGCTGTTCCGCCTTGGCCTCAACCTGTGGCCGCCGTTCCTGTTCCCCGGCATCCGCGTGGTCGCGCTGAGCGATGACTACCGCTACGCCCGGGTCGAGCTGCGCATGCGCCCCTGGAACCGCAATTACGTCGGCACCCATTTCGGCGGCAGCCTGTTCGCGATGACCGATCCGTTCTGGATGCTGCTGGTCATGCACAACATCGGCCGCGACTACTACGTGTGGGACAAGGCCGGCAGCATCGAGTTCGTCAAACCCGGCCGGGGCACGGTCAAGGCCGAGTTCCACATCGATGACGCCGTGCTCGACGAACTGCGCCAGGCCACCGCCAGCGGCGAAAAGACCTTGCGCTGGTTCGACACCGACGTGATCGACGCGCAGGGCGATGTGGTGGCCAGGATCCGCAAGCAGCTCTACGTCAAACGCAAGCCGGGCCGCTGACCGGCTGGCGCGCGGGGCGCTCGCCGGGCCAGAATCGGCGAACTTCCCATCGGCCCCGTCCATGCGCCCGACCGCCCGCCTGCTCGCCTGCGCCCTGCTCGCCGCCCTGCCTGTCCTCGTCCACGCAGCGCCCTACCGCAGCGCGCAGCAGATTCTGGACGCCTCGCCCGCCAGTGACTGGCGCACGCTCGATCCGGCCAACACCTTGTACCTGGAACTGGCCAGCGGCCGGGTCATCATCGAACTGGCGCCGCAGTTCGCGCCCGAGCACGTCGGCAACATCCGCACGCTGGCCGATGGCCACTTCTGGGATGGCACGTCGATCTACCGTGCGCAGGACAACTTCGTCGTGCAGTTCGGCGATGCCGATGCCGACGATGCAGCCAAGGCGCGGCCCATCGGTGCGGCGAAGACGCATCTGCCGGCCGAATTCGCCCGCAGCTCGAAGGGCCTGGCGTTCTCGCGCCTGCCCGACAGCGATGGCTGGGCGCGCGAAGTCGGCTTCGTGCAGGGCTTTGCGGTCGGGCGCGATGATGCCGATGGCAAGACCTGGCTGGCGCATTGCTACGGCGTTGTCGGTGCTGGCCGCAACAATGCGCCGGACAGCAGCATCGGCGCGGAACTCTATGTGGTGATCGGCCAATCGCCACGCCAGCTCGACAACAACATCACCGTGGTCGGCCGCGTGGTGAAGGGCATGGAACTGCTCAGCGCACTGCCGCGTGGGCCTGAGCCGATGGGCTTCTACGAGGACCCAGCGCAGCGTACGCCGATCCGCACGGTGCGCGTGGCCAACGAAGTGCCCGAGGCCGAACGCACGCCATTGCAGTTGCTGCGCACCGACAGCCAGACCTTCCGCGATGTCGTCGAAGCACGGCGCAATCGCGTGGATGACTTCTACAAGCGCCCGGCCGGGCACATCGATCTGTGCAATGTGCCCTTGCCGGTGCGCACGCCGAAGTAGAGCTCAGCGCTTCTGGCTGAAAGCCACGCTGCCCAGGATCAGCACACCGGCGGCGAGCATGCGCGCGGTGATCGGCTCATGCAAGAACAGCCAGGCGAACACCGCGCCGAACACCGGAATCAGATACGTCACGGTGGAGGCCAGCGCCGGGCCGACGCGGTAGATCAGCCGGTAATACAGCAGGAAGGCGAAGCCGGTGCAGAGCATCCCCAGGGCGATCGCACTGGCCCAGGCCATCGGCGGGATCGGGCCTTGCGGCCAGTGGGTGATCGCCAGCGGGGCCAGCAGGATCGCGCCACACCCCAGCGTCGCAGCGCCGGAGGCCGCCGGCGGCAGGCCGGTCATGTGCCGCTTCACCAGGTTGATGCCCACGCCATAGAGCAGCGACGCCAATGCACCGGCGAAAACGGCCGGGCCAATGCTCAGGCCAGCGGACTTGCCCGTGGCCAGCACCACCACGCCGACGAAACCGATCAGCAGCGCGATCGCCCGGCGCATGCCGATCTTCTCGCCGAAGAACAGGAACGCCACCAGCGCGGCGAACAGCACCGTCATCGCGTTGCAGATCGCACCGATCGCGGCCGGTGCACGTTCCGCGCCCCAGGCGAACAGCAGGAAGGGAATGGCCGAATTGACCAGGCCGATCGGCGCCAGCCACAGCCAGCGCCTGGGCGGGAACAGCGCGCGCGACTTCCACAGGAACGGCGCCAGGACCAGCGCGCCGAGCAGCAGCCGTACTTCGACCAATGCAAACGGGCCGAACGGCGTGGCGGCAATGCGCATGAACAGGAACGAGCAGCCCCAGATGGCGCCGAGCACGCCGAGTTCCAGCGGCGTACGCCAATCGCGACCGCGTGGCAGGGTGGTCTCGGCCGATGCAAGGTTGTTCATACCGTCTCCTGGGGGGTGCGCTTGTGCGGTTCGGCAATCACGCGCCGACGCAGGATCTGCACGCTGCCCACCATCAGCAGGCGCAGGTCGCGCACGATCAGCTCGGCCAATGCCGTGTCCTGGATGTCTTCGCCGTCGATGTCGAGCCGGAAGTCCTGCCCCTGCAGCCCGCCGCCATTGCTGAACTCGATCACGAAATCGAAGACCACGCGGTGCTGGACGGGGACGACGGGAGCGCTCATGGCACGGGCAGGGCGGGAAGGGTCGCCAGCATCCTCCCCGCCGGGCACGCCGACAAGCGCGTAGTATCACGCGCAGCGACAAATCTCCTTCGTGGCTCGCCCGTGATCCTGCGTCCTACCCTGCTGCCCGCACTGGGGGTCTTCGCCGTCGCGGCGCGACACCAGAATTTCGCCCTCGCCGGCGAAGAATTGCATTTGACCGCCAGCGCGGTCAGCCACCACATCCGCAAGCTGGAATCGCTGCTCGGCGCGCCGCTGTTCCAGCGCCATGCCCGCGGCGTCACCCTCACTGCGGAAGGCCGCCAACTCGCCGATGCGGCCAGCGCCGCCCTCGCCGACGTCAGCGCCGTGGCCGGCGACCTGCGCCAGACCGAGGAAACGGTACCGCTGCGGGTGACCACGCTGCACTCGATCTCCTATTGCTGGCTGCTGCCGCGGCTGCCGCGGTTCTGTGCGCAGTACCCGCATATCCGCCTCGAAATCCACACCGGCGGCACACTGGCGCGCTTCGAGGACGGCGGCCCGGACCTGGGCATCCGCTACGGGCCGGGACGCTGGCCCGGGCTCACCGCGCTGCCGTTGATGGAAGACGCCTTGTTCCCGGTCGCCTCGCCGGCGCTGCCCCGGCTGGCCGAGCTGCACGCGCCGGCCGACATCCTGCAGTTGCCGTTGCTATCGGACATGTCACCGCAGAGCTGGCGCGATTGGTTGCGCGCGGCCGGCGTGCGCGGCGTGCGCCTGCCGCCGATGCACAGTTTTAGCGACAGCACCGAGGCGTTGCGCGCCGCGGTGTACGGCATGGGGGCGGTGCTGGCGCGCAAGCTGGTCGCGCAGCCTTACCTGCAACGCTACGAGCTGGTGCGTCTGCCGGGCCCGTCGATGCGCCCGCGCTTTGCGTACTACATCGTGCATCCGGAACATCGCGCGCCCAGTGCTGCCGCCGAACTGATGATCGACTGGCTGCGCCGCGAAGCGCTGGATGAGCGCACGCCCTTGCCGCCGCTGCCGGCGGAGTTGATGGGGTTGCCGAGCCCGGTTTGAGCCATCCACTGGCCCGCTTGACAACGGCAGCACCTCGCGACACCATTTAACTAATTCGTTAATTAGTGAATCCCTGTGGCCGCAGACCGAATCTTCGAAGCCCTGTCGTCGCGCCCGCGCCGCGAGATCCTCGCCTATCTCTCTGCGCAGGAGCTGACGGCCGGTGAGATTGCCCAGCGTTTCTCGATGACAGCACCCGCCATCTCGCGCCATTTGTCCGTGCTGTCTGCAGCGGGACTGGTCAGCAGCGAGCGCCGCGGCCAGTTCATCTACTACAAGCTCACCCCGGACAATTTGATCAACACACTGAGCGGCTTCGCCTTCGAGGTGTGTCCGACGGCCGGCCCGCTGCAGCGCGAATCACGCCGCCTGGGCAAGACCAAAGCCACCTAGTACCCCCTTCTACGGGAACCGCCATGGAACGCACCCGGATCGACAGCGAAGAAAGTTTTCCCCGCGTCACGCTGCCCTGCCCGCACGGTCAGCGACCGGTGGAGGTCACGCTGATCGCCCAATTGGATCCAGGCGCGGGAGATGCGCTGGCCAGTAGCGCCGGGCAGCGCCAGCGCCTGCACCCCGCACATCACGATGCACTCGACGAACCCTCAGCGCTGCTGTCGCCACCCGACTTTGCACGCAACGATCCGACCTCGTTGTTTTCTTTCTCGGTCGGTCCGCAGGGCCACCCGTTCCATCGTCACGCCGGGCACCGCGTGTTCACTGCGATCAGCGGCAGTGGCGGCGCACGACTGCGCTTCTGCAGCGCGACGCGCGAAGAGATCGAGGAAGATCCGGGTGCCTTCCTGCGGGCGCTGCGTCATGTCGAAGTACCTGCCGATTGCATGTTCACCGTGCGCTTCGAAGGCGGCACCTGGCATCAGTTCCAGCCGCTGCGTGATGACGGCCGGCATCCGGCGTTGTTCGCGCTGTCCTGTCATCCAGATGAACTGTCTGGCCTCGCAGACGGGCGGACCCGGGATGAAGCGGCCAGCGGCCAAGCCACACTTTCCAGCCTGACCGAACTACTGCCGGCGGCGGTTGCTGTAAGACTTGCCGCGGCCGAGCGCGGTGCGCTGCAGATACCGACCACCACCCTCGCATTCCATGCCGCGCCTTACTCCTGGCAGCAGCGCACCTGCGCGTCGATCCGCCGCGTTGCGGGGCGCCTGCGCCGGCGCCTGGGGCGCTCTACGTTGCGCGGCTTCGTCGGTCATCGCACCACGCTGCCCCGGGTACAGCGCCAACATGCGCTGCCGGCCGATTCGCTGCTTCATACCCAGTTAGATGCGCGCCATCACCTGCAGGACAGCGTGACCGTGCGTATCGACCCCGCCTGCCTGCAAGCGCGCACGCCCACGGCGATCCTTGCCGCGCTGCTGCAGGCATTCGTCGACCATCCGCCGGCGGGCGTCGGCGGCCTGATGCAGTTGCGCAACCTGCTGGTGCGGCCGCTGGGCTTGCGCACTGCGCGCCTGGGCTGCCCGGTTTCCTCCCTGGCCAACCGGGATACGCCCGAGTGGTTCCTGCAGCGTTTCCCGGTGCTGGCGCAGCAGCATAACGCGCACAACGCGCAGGTCATCCTCGGCGCTGATGATCGTCATCTGCGGTTTCGTACCTGCGTCGCCGTCCGCGTCATGACGGATGGCAAGATCGAAGCCAGCCTGTCCACGCGCGTGCAATGTCGAAATGCGTTCGGCCACGCCTACATGGCCGTGGTAGATCCCATGCACCGCCATTACATTGCGCCACGCCTGCTGTCGGCTGCGATGACTGAATTGCTGTTGCCCGTGAGCGTAGACGCCGCCGCCACATCGGGCTGAGCGACACCCCTTCCTCACCCCGCGTTGCCGCGCCCCTGCCTAGGCTGCAGGCTCACCCGATTTGGAGAGTGTTGCCATGCCCACCCTGCGTCTGCGCATCACCGGCAGCGAGGACGATGCCCGCGCCATCAGCAACCTGTTGCTGAGCATCGATGGAATCGAGCACGTCGAAGAAGTGGATGACCTGATGCCGCACCTGGATGATGACGATTCCAGCTCGGCCGGCCTGTCCGACGACGAAGGCCCAGGCACCCATGAACTGGAGGTCGAGGCCGGCAACGATTCCACCGCGCAGAAGGTGCGCGATGCGGTGCAGGAGCTGGCGCTGGAGCTGGATGTGTTCGTCGAGTTCGAGCAGGACGAGGGCTGAAGCCCTCGTCCCCGGTGGTCGCACGCATCAGGCCCGCTTGCGGCGACGACGCCACCAGGCGCGCACGATCCACAGCAGCACGAGGCCCACGATCAGCGGCGGCAGCAGTCCGGCAATGCAGCGGATCACGACAGCCACGCTGCCGGTGAAAATCTCCCCGGTTTCGGACAAGGCCTGGCCCAGTTCGCCGCGCCGCTGCTCGGTATCGACTGCTGAAAACTCAATGGTGAGCCGCTGGGTATCGATGCGACGCTTCTGTTGCGCGGCTTGCTGACCGGCCACCTGCAAGCCGCTCTCGATTTCGGCCAGCCGCTGCGACAAGGCCAGCAGGTCGGCCACCTTCAGATCACCGCGGCGCTGATATTCCAGCAGCCGTGCGTGTTCGTTCTCCAGCCGTGCCTGGGTCAGCCGGGTGTCGGCCACCTGTTGCGCCAGGTCCTCGGCGCTGCTCTGGCGTGAGGCGATTTCCCCGCCCTCGCCGGCCAGCTTCAACAGCGGCTCGACGCCTGCCGGCGCGGTACGCACGGTGATCGTCCCCGCCGGCATCGGATCGGCCCGCTCGCTGATGTCCAGCACGGCGCAGTCGCCGAAGCGCGCCTGCTGGCAGGCATCTCGTACCGCGGCCACGTGCGCCGGGATGTCCGCGCCCGGTAGCTGCACGCGTGCGTCGTGCTCGTAAGCCAGGAAGGTGCCTTCCGGCGCCTGCAACATCTTGGCCGGGGCGGGCGCCGCCGGGCGGGCCATGAATCCTTCCGCCCCGGCGAGATCCGCTGCGCCTTCCGGCGCCGGTCCGGCTTGCTTGGCACAGCCCCCCAGCGCCATCAGCAGGCAGACGCTTGCCGCGATGCCGGCCCTCACAGCGCCGCTCCGTCGAAGGCGACGACCTTCAGCGTAGCCAGGTCCAGCGCTGGGACGCAGCGCAGGTTCACCGCCGCCATCAGCTGGCCGCTGCGCGGGTCCATCGCCTCACTGAACGGTGCGATGCCGCATTGCGGGCAATAGTGATGGGAGATGTGGTGATGGTTGAAGCGGTACTCGCCCATGCCCTCGACTGGCGTCTGCAACGCCATGGCCTCGCGCGGGCCGAACCACAGCAGGCCACCGCGGCGCCGGCACAGCGAGCAGTTGCAGTCCATCGCTTCGGTGATCGGCGCGTCGGTGGTCAGGGTGAATGCGATCTTGCCGCAGTGGCAGCTTCCTTCGTATTGCATGGCGATCCCTCGTACGGAAGCCGTCAAGGTAATCCAAAGACATGTGCGCCGGCAGCGGCAGCTGGCTATCCTCGGGTCTTTCGACCACACCCGGACCCTCGATGCGCAAGACCCTGCTTACCGCCGCCCTGCTCGCCGCCCTCGCCGGCTGCCAGAAGCAGGCCGATACCGCCCCCGCCGCCGATGGCCAGGCACCCGCCGCCAGCGCCGCCACCGCCCCGGACGCCCAGTTCGCCGCGTTGTCGAAGAAGGCCCTGGACACCTGGATGCAGCTGTCCCCGGTCGGCGCGACCCAGATCGGCGACCACCGTTTCGATGGCCAGATCGATGATCTGTCGGCCGCCGGCCGGCAAAAGGGCCTGGAGGCGAGCAAGGCGTTGCTGGGCGAACTGGACAAGATCGACGTCGCCCAGCTCTCGCGCGAGAACCAGGTGGACGCGGCGATCCTGCGCAACCAGCTGCAGTCCGACATCTGGAACACCGAGGTACTGCAGAGCTGGGCATGGGACCCGCAGGTCTACAACAACCTCGCCGGCAGCGCGATCTACGGCCTGATGGCGCGCGAGTTCGCGCCGCTGCCGGAGCGGATCAAGTCGGCCACCGAGCGCATGGAGAAGATCCCGCAGATCTTCGCCCAGGCCCGCGAGAACCTGGACCCGGCCCGCGTGCCGCTGATCCACGCGCAGACCGTGGCCAAGCAGAACCAGGGCATCCTCTCCATCGTCGAGACCTTCATCACCCCGCACCTGGGTGAGCTGGCGCCGGCCGATGCGGCGCGCACCAATGCGGCGATCGACGGGCTGAAGAAGGCCGTGGCCGAGCAGCAGGCGTGGCTGGAGAACACCCTGGTGCCGAACGCCAAGGGCGATTTCCGCATCGGGGCGGAGAAGTACGACCAGAAGCTGAAGTTCGCGCTGGTGTCGTCGCTGTCGCGCGAGGACATCAAGCAGCGTGCGCAGGCCGAACTTACCCGCGTGCGCGGCGACATGTACGGCATCGCCCGCGAAGTGCTCAAGGGCAAGCCCGGTGCGCCGGCCCTGCCGGAACAGCCCAGCGATGCGCAGCAGCAAGCGGCGATCGAGGCGGCGCTCGAACTGGCCTATGCCGAGCATCCGGCGCGCGACAAGGTGGTCGATGACGCCAAGGCGGCGTTGAAGTCGGCCACCGATTTCGTTCGCGAGAAGGATCTGGTGACCCTGCCGGATGCGCCGGTCGACGTGATCCTGATGCCGGAATTCCAGCGCGGCGTGGCCGTGGCCTATTGCGATTCGCCGGGACCGCTGGACAAGAACCTGGCGACGTTCTTCGCGATTTCGCCGATCCCGGATGACTGGACGCCGAAGCAGAGTGATTCGTTCCTGCGCGAGTACAACTCGCGCATGATCCATTTGCTGTCGATCCATGAAGGTATTCCGGGCCACTACCTGGAAGGCTGGCATTCGTCCAAGTTCCCCTCGACGCTGCGCGCGGTGCTGCGTTCGGGCATGTTCGCCGAGGGTTGGGCGGTGTACACCGAGCGGATGATGCAGGAGCAGGGTTATCTGGATAACGATCCGCTGTTCCATCTGGTGCAGTTGAAGTTCTATCTGCGCTCGATCGCCAATGCGATCCTCGATCAGGGCGTGCACGTGGATGGCTGGAGCCGCGAGCAGGCCATGCAGCTCATGACCCACGATGCTTTCCAGCAGGAGAGCGAGGCGTCCGGCAAGTGGGTGCGGGCGCAGTTGTCTTCGGCGCAGCTGCCGACCTACTTCGTCGGCGTGCAGGAGCATCTGGATACGCGCAAGGCCGTGCAGGAGAAGCTCGGCGAGAAGTTCAACCTGAAGGCGTATCACGATCAGCTGCTGTCCTACGGTGCGCCGCCGGTGCGGTTCGCGCGTGAGCTGATGCTGGATCAGCCTATCGAGTAAGCGCTGTTTTTTGCTGGTTTGCTGTTGGCTTGGCTGGAGCCCTCCTTGTGATGCAAGGGGAGCTCTTTGCTGTGTGGTGCTGTTTGTTTTGGAGCGCGGCTCGCATGGGTCCGCGCGCGGCGACCGGGTGGGAGGCCCTGGCGGGGGACGCCGAAAGCCGTCATCCATGACGTCGAGCTCGTGTGGCGACGTCCCTGTCGCCACACGCCCCCGCCAGGGCCTCCCACCCGGTCACCCTCCGAGGTCCCCGTCATCGGACCGAAAGGCACTCGGTCCGATGCATGCATGTGTGGCCACTCCGCAGGCAGCTCCGGCAGAGCAGCGCCTTTCCTTCTCCCTCCGGGAGAAGGTGCCCAAAGGGCGGATGAGGGCAGATGATGGCGGATGAGAGTGGACGCCTGGCGCAGCCAAGAGGTTATGCTGCGGCCACGGCGCCATGCGGGCGCTGCCTTCAGGGGGAAGGAATGTCGACGCGGACCAATGGGCCCAGCGGCCTGGGTGGCTGGCTGGTGTTGGTGATCATCGGGCTGCTCTTCAGCCTGGTGCGGATTCCGTGGACGATCTTGTCCATCCACGTCAAGTTGATCCTCGATGGCACGCTGGCCACGCTGATGGACCCGCAAAGTTCGGCCTATCACCCGTTGTGGTTGCCGCTGATCATCTTCGAGGTGGCCGGCAACCTGCTGATCTTCGGCCTGGCCATCATCACCCTGGTGCTGCTGTTCAATCGCTCGCGCTTCACGCCTGGCTTGGCGATCTCCGTATATGCAACCAACGTGGGTGTGATCGCGCTCGACATCCTGGCCAGCCGGCTGATCCCTTCGCTGGCCGCGCAGCCGGTCGATTCCGGCTCGCTGATGGATCTGGCCAAGGGGATTTTCGTCGCGCTCATCTGGATCCCCTACTTCCTTGTTTCCACCCGGGTACGCAATACCTTCGTGGTCGATTGGCCGCGCTTGCCGGGGCGCGCCAAGGCCGCGCCGCCCGCGCTGCCGCGCAGCGATGAGGGAGTTTCGGCCGAGGTCTAGGCCAAATGCGCCGGGCGCGGTGACATCCGTTGCGCCGCGGGTCGGCGCTTAGCCGGCGCCAGCGGCGGGCACGGCCGTGCTGCTGCCACGCGGCCCTCGCCGCCAGGCCAGCAAGGCGCCCAGGGTCATCGCCACGACCGCGAACATCGGTCCGCCGAGGGCGCCGAAGTGGTCCACCAGGACGCCGCCGCCAATGGCGCCGCTGGCGATCGCCACCTGGAACGCGGCCACCAGCAGGCCGCTGGCCTCTTCGGCCTGGTCGGGGGCGGCGCGCACGATCCAGATCTGGAAGCCCACCGGGAACGCGCCAAACGCGAACCCCCACAGGGTGATCGCGATCGCTGCGACGGCAGCGGAGTCGCCACGCGCCAGCAATGCGGCCGCCAGAAAGGCGATGGTGGTGCCGCCAAACACGATCGCCAGGCGTTCGCTGCGCCCGGCCAGCCAGCCGCCGAACAGGTTGCCGAAGAATCCGCCGATGCCGTAGGCCAGCAGCACGCCCGAGACTGCCGCCACCGACAGGTGGGTGATGTTCTCCATCAACGGCCTTACATAGGTGAAGCCGGCGAAATGCCCGGAGATCACCAGTAGTACCGCCAGCAGTACGACGCGGATCGGTGCGCGGCCGAGCAGTGCGCCCAGCTGGCGCAGGTCGGTGGTGCCGCGCGGGCGCAGTGATGGCAGGGTCGCCGCCTGCACCAGCAAAGTCAGCAGCGAGATCGCGCCGGCGGCGACAAAGGCACTGCGCCAGCCCCAGGTCGCGCCCATCCAGGCGCCGATCGGGGCGGCGCAGACGGTCGCCACGGAGACACCGGTCAGGATCAGCGACATCGCACGCGGGAACAGGGCTTGCGGCACCAGCCGCATCGCCAGCGGTGCGGCCATCGCCCAGAAGCCACCCAGGGCGATGCCCAGGATCACCCGGGCGATCAGCAGCACGGTGAGGTCGCGCGCCAATACCGCCAGGGCGTTCGACAGCAACAGCATGGCCGAGAACGCGAACATCACGTAGCGACGGTCCAGGCGCTGCAACAGCAGCGGCAGCGCCGGCGCGGCCACGGCGGCCACCAGGGCGGTCGCGGTGACGCTCTGCCCGGCGGCGCCCTCGCTGATGCGCAGGTCGGCGGCCATGGCGGTGAGCAGGCTGGCGGGCAGGAATTCGGCGGTGACCAGGCCGAACACGCCCAGGGTCAGCGAGAACACGGCAAACCAGTTCGGCGCGGCAACGTCATCGGCGATCGCCGCGCCAGGGGCAGAGGGGCTGGGATTCACGCGTACCGCCAAATCGGGGGAGGACCGGCAGGTTAGGCGTATGCTGTAGGCGTTTCCATGCCGGAACCACCGTAATGCATGCTCAATCCTCCAGCCCCTCGGCCACCTCGGTGCCGGGCGACATGCTCACCCAGGTACTGCTCGGCATGCGCCTGGATGGCGTCGAGTACGGCCGTTGCCAGTTCCACGCGCCCTGGGCGATCGCCTACCCGGCCGAGCGCAACGCGCATTTCCACTTCGTGGCGCGTGGCGGGGCGTGGTTGCGTACCGGCGAGCTGCCCTGGTTACAGCTGCGTGCCGGTGATGCCGTGCTGCTGCCGCGTGGCAGCGCGCATGTCCTGGCCAGTGGGCCGGACGTGTCGACCCAGGCGGTGACCCGCTGTGCGCGCACACCCGTGGCCGACCAGATCTACCTGGTGCGCAACGACGGCGATACAACGGGTTCGCCAGAGGACACGGCCGCAGACGTCTTGTTCTGCGGCACGATGCGCTTCAACCTCGATCCGCTGCATCCGCTGCTGGCCTTGATGCCCGAGCAGATGCTGGCCGGCGCGCTGGTGCGCCGCGATCCGGCCGTGCCCGCGTTGCTGGAAGCGATGGAGCGCGAGGCGTCGCTGGACCGGATCGGTGCGTGCGGCATCCTCGCGCGCCTGGCCGATGTGCTCGCCGCCAGCATCATTCGCGCGTGGGTCGAATGCGCGTGCGGCGACGCATCAGGTTGGATTGCCGCAATGCATTGCCCGAAGATCGGCAAGGTGATCGCCGCGATCCACGCCGCGCCGGAGCGCGATTGGCAAGTGGCCGAGCTGGCCGATCTGATGGGCGCCTCGCGCTCGCGATTCGCCGATGCCTTCACCCGCACGGTGGGCGAGAGTCCGGCGCGCTATGTCGCCAAGGTCAAGATGTTCCAGGCGCGGCGCTGGATCGAGCAGGACGGCATGCGCGTGACCGTGGCGGCCGGCCGGCTCGGGTATGACTCGGAAGCCTCGTTCAGTCGCGCGTTCAAGCGCATCATCGGCTTGCCGCCGAGTGCCGTGCGTACGCGTGCAGCCATCGCGACGGGCTGAACGCGTACGGCGTCGCGGGTTCGCGCCGGGGTGACGTGGCATCATGCCGGCCCCGCCCCTGTTGCAAGCCGATGTCGCCCGCGCACCGCACCACCCTGCCGATCCTCGCCGTTCTCGGCTCCATCGTCTCGCTGTGCTTCGGCACGTCGCTGGCCAAGCACCTGTTCCCGGTGATCGGTGCGCCCGCGACGACGCTGCTGCGGGTCGGCTTTGCTGCAATCCTGATGCTCGCCGTGCAGCGCCCTTGGCGCGCGTGGCCGGCACCGCGCGCGTTGGGATGGGTGGTCGCTTACGGCGTGGTGCTCGGGGCGATGAACCTGTCGTTCTATCTCGCGCTGCGCACGATTCCGTTCGGCATCGCGGTGGCGATCGAATTCACCGGGCCGCTGGCGGTGGCGCTGTTGTCGTCGCGCCGGGCGCTGGATTTCGTCTGGATCGTGTTCGCCATCGCCGGCCTGTCGTTGCTGGTGCCGCGCGGCAGCCTGGATGCCGCGCTGGACCTGGTCGGTGTTGGCTGGGCCTTGTGCGCGGCCCTGTGCTGGGCGCTTTACATCGTGGTCGGCCAACGCGCCGGGCACGCGGCCGGTCGCGCCACGGTGCCACTGGGCCTGGTGGTGGCGACCCTGGTCGCGTTGCCCTTCGGTATCGGCAATGTCGGCGCGGTGTCCTCCACGCCCGCCCTGCTCGCTTTCGCCGCAGGCGTGGCGCTGTTGTCCAGCGCGATTCCGTATTCGCTGGAAATCTATGCGCTGCGCCACCTGCCGCGGCAAACGTTCGGCATCCTGCTTAGCCTGGAGCCGGCCGTGGCGGCGTTGGCAGGGTGGTTGTTGCTGGCCGAGGCCCTGAGCCACCGGCAGTGGTTGGCGATCGGCTGCATCATGGTCGCCTCTGCCGGCGCTGCGCTGGCCGCGCAGCGACGCAAGCCGATACCGGTACCGATCGACGGCTGACGCCGCGAACGCCTAGGCGTCCGCGGCCACGAACCCGCCGGTCTGCCGCGCCCACAGCCGCGCATACAGGCCTTCGCGCGCCACCAGCTCGGCATGCGTGCCGGTTTCGACGATGGCGCCGTTGTCCATCACCACCAGCCGATCCATCCGCGCGATGGTCGACAACCGGTGCGCGATCGCGATCACCGTCTTGTTCTCCATCAGGTCGTCCAGGCTGTCCTGGATCGCGGCTTCGACCTCCGAATCCAGCGCCGAGGTGGCCTCGTCCAGCACCAGGATCGGGGCGTCCTTCAGCAGCACGCGGGCGATGGCAATTCGCTGGCGTTGCCCGCCTGACAGCTTCACGCCGCGCTCGCCGACATGGGCGTCGTAACCGCGCCGGCCTTCGCCGTCGATCAACGTATCGATGAAGCCCGCCGCACGCGCCTTCGCCACCGCGGCCTGGATCTGCGCCGGCGTGGCGTCGGGGCGACCGTAGAGCAGGTTGTCGCGGATCGAGCGATGCAGCAGCGAGGTGTCCTGGGTCACCACGCCAATCTGTCCGCGCAGGCTTTCCTGGGTGACGCCAGCGATATCCTGGCCATCGATCAGGATGCGGCCCTGCTCCAGGTCGTACAGCCGCAGCAGCACGTTGACCAGCGTCGATTTGCCCGCGCCGGAGGGCCCGACCAGGCCGATCTTCTCGCCCGGCCGCACCACCAGGTCGAGCCCGGCGATCACGCCGCCACGCTTGCCGTAGTGGAAATGGATGTTCTCGAAGCGCACCTCGCCGCGGCTGACCTGCAGTGCGCGCGCATCGGCACTGTCTTGTACCGAGAGCGGCTGCGAGATGGTCTGCATGCCGTCCTGCACGGTGCCGATGTCCTCGAAGATCCCGTTCACCGTCCACATGACCCAGCCGGACATGTTGTGGATGCGGATCACCAGCCCGGTCGCCAGGGTGATCGCGCCCACGGTGACCTGGCCGCGCTGCCACAGCCACAGTGCCAGTGCGCACGTGCCGACGATGAGGAAGCCGTTGGCGATCGCCACGCTGGTGTCGAGCATCGTGGTCATGCGGGTCTGCCGGCGATGCTTCACCGCCAGTTCGTCCACCGCGTCGCGCACGTAGCCCTGTTCGCGCCCGGCGTGGGCGAACAGCTTCAAGGTGGCGATGTTGGTGTAGCCATCGACGATCCGGCCCATCGCCTTGGAACGTGCGTCCGAGGCGATCCACGCGCGGGTCTTCATCCGCGGCACGAACCACACCATCATCGCGATGTAGACCACCAGCCAGATCAGCAGCGGGATCGTCAGGATCGGGTCGGCCTGCGCGAACAACCATAGCGCGCTGCCGGTGTAGACCACGATGTACCAGAGCGCATCGACCATCTGCACCGCCGATTCGCGCAGCGACGTACCGGTCTGCATGACCCGGTTGGCGATGCGGCCGGCGAAGTCGTTCTGGAAGAACGCCAGGCTCTGCCGCACCACGTAGTTGTGCATCAGCCAGCGCGTGCGGTTGCTCAGGCCCGGCACGATGGCCTGGTTGACCAGCAGGTTGTGCAAGGCCACCAGCAGCGGGCGCGCCAGCAAGGTGATGCCGGCCATCCATAGCAGTTCGTTGGCGTGGCGCTGGAAGAAGCCCGGCCCCGGGCCTTCGGCGAGCAGGTCGACGATGCGGCCAAGGAAGTCGAACATCGCCACTTCGACCAGGGCCAGCAGCAGGCCGGCCAGCAGGGTGGCCAGGAGCACCGGCCAGATCGGGCGAAGATAGTGCAGGTAGAAACGCCACACGCTTTGCGGTGGCGTAGTTGTCTCGATCTTCGGGAAGACCTCGACCAGGGATTCGAACCAGCGGAACATCGCGGACATCCTTGAAGCAGGGAGGGATTATCTCCCTCATCCGCCCCCTTCGGGGCACCTTCGACCCCGAGGGCCCCCAGTCCCGCACGCGGGAGAAGGGCGTACCTTTTTCTTGGTGCGGGTTATTTCGTTGCTATCGGGCTCAGGACCAGGTCCTGGAAGTCGAAACTGAAATCGGTCAGCGGCGAGATCGCCTCCATCCGGGCTTCGCGGATCTTGCCGTCCGGCGTCAGCGCGAAGTTCACGAAGGCGTCGGCGTTGAGCGAACGGTCGTCCCAGCGCACGATGAAGGTGTCGTGCTGCCAGTGCTCCAGCGTGCCCACCAGCTGCGGCGTGCGGCTGAAGCGCAGGCGCAACTTGCCGCCCTCCTGCGCCAGCTGCACCTGGCCGTACCAGGGATCGGCGTAGGTGCCGGCATAGCCGGCCAGTGGCAGCGAAGGCCGCGAGTGGCGATCGCGTGCGGCTTCGTGCTTGGCCCAGCTTTCATCGGCGTTGCCTGCGGCCTTGGCCACCGCGGCCGCGTAGGCCGCCGTCCAGTCGGTCGGCGGCGCCTGCAGGAAGGCATCGAGCACCTGCAAGGTGATCGCATTGAACGCAGCGCCCACTTCCTGGTTGGTCAATACCACGATGCCCAGCTTCTGTGACGGCACCAGCGTCAGCCGCGAGACCATGCCCGGCCAGCCGCCGGTGTGCCAGACCAGGCGCTGGCCGCGATAGGAAGACAGGCTCCAGCCTTCACCGTAGCCGGCAAAATCCGGTCGCGCGGCGGCCAGTTCCGGCACGCTCGGCTCGGCGATCGGCACCGGCGTGATCATCGACCACATTTCGCGCTGGCGCTGCTCACTGAAAAGCGGCGTGCCATCGGCCAGGCGCCCGCCGGCCAACTGCACCTGCATCCACTTGGCCATGTCCTCGACGCTGGCGTAGATGCCGCCAGCGCCGGAGTTGTTCGACCAGGTCAGCGGGGCGACGGTGCGCAGTTCGCTGAAGTCGTATTTGGCGTGACCGACGGCCGGGGCGTCGCCCGGTTGCAGATGGTCGGCATTGAAGCGCGCGCCGGTCATGCCCACCGGGGTGAAGATGCGCTGCTGCAGGAAATCCGCGTAGGACTGCCCGGAGACCTGTTCGATCACCCGCTGCGCCACGGCGTAGAGGATGTTGTCGTAGGCGTAGCGGTCACGGAAGCCGCCCTTCAACGGCACCTTGGCCAGGCGCGCGACCACTTCCTCGGTGCTGTAGGTGGTGGCCGGCCAGTACAGCAGGTCGCCGGCGCCCAGGCTCAGGCCGCTGCGATGGGCAAGCAGGTCGCGGATGCGCATTTCGTTGCCCACATACGCATCGGACATGCGGAACGAAGGCAGGTGGTCCACCACGCGGTCATCGAGCTTGAGCTTGCCTTCGTCGGCCAGCATCGACAGCGCCGCTGCGGTGAACGCCTTGGTGTTGGAGGCGATCGCGAACGGCGTGGTGGCGGTCACCGGCGCCGGCTTGCCCAGTTCGCGCACGCCGTAGCCGCGGGCGAGCACCACCTGGCCGTCCTTGACGATGGCCACTGCGATGCCCGGGACATCGAACTGCTGGCGCACGCGCTCCACGCGCGCGTCGAAATCCTGCAGCGTGTCGGGCAATTGGGCTGCCTGTAGGTTGATCGATGCCAGCAACATCACGCCTCCCCAGAACCACTTGTTCAAACGCGCTCTCCTCGAATCGGGTTGTTCAGATCACGGCATCCGCGCGGGTGCGTGGTGGCCCGGGAAGCCGACGCATTCATGGGCAGCCCAGGGCGGATTTCTCACGATGGTAACGCGGGCGCGGCCAGTCTCGCCGCTTCCGACCGGGGAGTTTGCCCATGTCCGCACCCGCCGACACCCGCGCCACGTTCATCCCCTGCCTGCGCTATCGCGATGCGCCTGCCGCCATCGACTGGCTGTGCCGCGCCTTCGGCTTCACCCGGCATGCGGTGTACGAACACGAAGGGATGATCCTGCATGCGCAGCTGACCTACGGCAACGGCATGGTGATGCTGGGTTCGGTCGAGCGCAGCAGTGATTGGGGCAAGTTGATCGTGCAGCCTGGCGAGGTGGCCGGGCGTGAGACGCAAAGCCCCTGCGTGATCGTCGCTGACGCCGATGCCCATCATGCGCAGGCGGTGGCGGCCGGGGCCGAGGTGGTGATCGCCCTGGCCGACCAGGGCTACGGCGGCCGCGGTTATGCGTGCCGCGACCTGGAAGGGCATTTGTGGTGGTTCGGGGACTATGACCCGTGGCAGACGTACTGACACACTGGCGACCCCACCGCACAGGAACGTGCCCGTGACCGAATCGAATGCAACCCTGCCGCCCTCCCCGGAAGGCATCCATGTCGGTATCGGCGGCTGGGTATTCGCGCCCTGGCGTGGCGGGATGTTCTATCCGGAAGGCCTGGTGCAGCGGCGCGAGCTCGAGTACGCGAGCCGCCATGTCACCGCCATCGAGATCAACGGCACCTACTACGGCGAGCAGAAGCCGGCTACCTACGCGAAGTGGCGCGACGAGGTGCCCGACGGCTTCGTGTTCTCGGCCAAGGCGCCCAAGCGCATCACTCAGTCGCGCAAGCTCGCCGGCACGCGAAGCCAGGTCGAGGGCTTCATCGCCGGGATCACCGAACTGGGCGATCGGCTGGGGCCGCTGCTGTGGCAGTTCGCCGAAGGCAAGAAAATGGACCGCGAGGATTTCGCCGGCTTCCTCGACCTGCTGCCGAAGCAGGCGCAGGGGCGGCGGCTGCGGCACGTGGTGGAGATTCGCGATCCGGCGTTCGTGGACGAGGCACTCCTGGCCCTGGTTCGCCAGCATGGCGTGGCGACGGTATTCACCGATTCGGACGAATATCCGTCCTTTGCCGATCTCTCGGCGGATTTCATCTATGCACGCTTGATGCGCAGCCAGGCGCGGCTCACGCACGGCTACACCGCGCCGCAGTTGGCGCAATGGGCCAAGCACATCCAGGCCTGGCGTCGCGGCGAAGACCCGGCGAAGCTACCGCACGTGGCGCCGCTACAACCCAAGGGCAAGCCGCGCGAGGTGTATGTGTATTTCATCAGCGCGGCGAAAGAACGCAATCCTGGCGCGGCGATGGGATTGCTGGCGGCGTTGCGAAAGTAAGCTGCGGCATTGCCGCGGCGGCCACGCTTGGCCGCACAGCGCTGGCGCACGACAATAGGCGCCCCGCCCCTACCCGATGGCTCCATGCGCAAGGCGCTGCTGCAAATCCATTTCTGCGTCCTGCTCTGGGGCGTCACCGCCATCCTCGGCAAGCTCATCACCCTGCCCGCGCTGCCGCTGGTGTGGTGGCGCATGTTGACCGTGGTGGTGGCCCTGTTGCTGCTGCCGCGCGTGTGGCGCGGCATGCGCGCGCTCACGCCGCGCCTGGCCCTGGCCTATGCCGGCGTCGGCGCGTTGGTCGCCCTGCATTGGTTGACGTTCTACGGCGCGATCAAGCTCGCCAACGCGTCGGTGGCCGCCACCTGCATCGCGCTGGCGCCGGCGTTCACCGCGGTGGTCGAACCCTGGGTCGCGCGGCGCCCGTTTCAGTGGCGCGAGCTGATGTTCGGCCTGGCCGTGCTGCCGGGCGTGGCCCTGGTCGCTGGTGGCGTGCCGGACGGCATGCGCGCTGGTGTAGCCGTCGGCGCCGCATCGGCCTTGCTCGTGGCCGTGTTCGGCTCGTTCAACAAGCGGCTGGTTGAACATGCCGACCCGCTCACCGTCACCGCCGTCGAACTGGGCGCCGGCACCCTGGTGCTGACCGCGCTCGCGCCGTTGCTGCCCTTCGTACTGCCGATCCTCGGCCCGGCCGAGTGGGTCGTGCCGGGCACGCACGATGCGCTGTTGCTGCTCGCACTCGCCCTGGCCTGCACGCTGCTGCCCTTTGCGCTGGCGCTGGTCGCGCTGCGCAAGCTCAGTGCGTACTCGGTACAGCTGATCACCAACCTCGAGCCGGTGTACGCCATCGTGCTGGCGGCGCTGCTGCTTGGCGAGCAGCGCGAACTGACGCCGCAGTTCTACCTTGGCGTGGCGATCATCCTGGCCGCGGTGTTCGCGCACCCGTTGCTGCAGCATCGGCGTGGCCGCGTGCAGCACCCGGACCTGCTCGGCACGGCCGAGAACAAGTCCATCGTCGACTGAGCCGGCTCAGCCGGCCGCCACCACCCGGTCGCGGCCCTCGCCCTTGGCCTGGTAAAGCGCCTGGTCGGCGCGCTTGAGGCAGTGCTCGGCACTCTCACCCGGCTGCAGCTGGGCCACGCCGATGCTCACGGTCACGGGCAGGTTGATCGGCAGCACCGCGATTTCCTGGCGCAGGAACTCGCATTGCAGCCGCGCCGGATCGACCGCCGCGCCCGGCAGCAGCATCACGAATTCCTCGCCGCCCAGCCGCGCGATCATCCCGCGCCCGGCGATATGCGAGCGCAACAGGCCGGCCAATGCCACCAGCACTTCGTCGCCCTGGTCGTGGCCGTGCAGGTCGTTGATGGTCTTGAAGTGGTCGATGTCGATGATCGCCACCGACAGCGGCAGGCCAGCGCCGTCCTCGCGCGCCAGCGCCGCCGCCAGGGCAGCAGCGAAGGCGCGGCGGTTCGGCAGGCCGGTCAGTGCATCGGTGCGGGTCTGCTCGGTGAGATCGGCATTGAGCGTCTCCAGTGAGTCCGAGTACTGGGCCAGCTGCTGCTCGTACCAGTCGCGCTCGCGCAACTGCTTGTCCAGCGCATGCGCGACACGGCGCAGTTCCATCAAGTGCGAGGCCTGTCGCGACAGCGCCTCCAGCGCCTCGCGCTGGTCGTCGCTGAGGGTGGCCGGATGCGCATCGAACACGCACAAGGTTCCCAGCGCCTGGCCTTCGGTACCGAGCAGCGGCGCGCCGGCATAGAAGCGCACGTGCGGATCGCCGGTGACGTAGGGATTGTCGACGAAACGCGCGTCGTGGGCCGCGTTCTCTACGGTGAGGACTTCGTCCGGGGTGAGGATGGCGTGCGCGCAGAAGGCGAAATCGCGTGGGGTTTCCGTTGCGCCCATGCCCTTGCGTGCCTTGAACCACTGGCGATCGCGATCGATCAGGGTGACGGCGCCCATCTGCGTGCCACACAGGGTCGTGGCGATCTGGACCAGGTCGTCGAATGCCTTTTCCGGCGGCGTATCGAGGATCTGATGGCGATAGAGCGCATCCAGGCGCGCTTCTTCGTCCATGGGCTTCTGCGGCTTGATCATTCCAACTCCCCTAGTCTGGGCAAATTATGCCCAAGCCAGGAGGCAGACGTCAGCGTACGGAAACCCGAACCTTGATCGCGGTCAGAAGTCCTGGCGCTGCGGGAGCAGGCCGCGCAGTTCAAGGTCGGTGAGGTTGCGCCACTGCCCCGGCTTGAGCGCGCCGAGCTTGATGTTGTCGATGCGCACGCGGCGCAGCTGGGTGACGCGATAGCCGAATGCGGCGGCCATCAGCCGGATCTGCCGGTTCAAGCCCTGCTCCAGGATCACCCGGAAGCCGAACTTGGCGATGCGCGAGGTCTTGCACGGCAGCGTGGTTTCGTTGTGCACGCGGACGCCACGGGCCATGCCGCGCAGGAATTCGTCCGTGACCGGCTGGTTCACCGCTACCAGGTACTCCTTCTGGTGTCGGTTTTCCGCACGCAGGATCTCGTTGACGATGTCGCCGTTGCTGGTGAGCAGGATCAGGCCTTCCGAATCCTTGTCCAGGCGGCCGATCGGAAAGATCCGCTGTTCGTGGCCGACGAAGTCGACGATGTTGCCCTTGACCGAACTTTCGGTGGTGCAGGTCACGCCTACCGGCTTGTTCAGGGCGATGTAGACGTGGCGACGCGCGCCGGGCTTCCTGGCCTCACGGGCGCGCAACGGCTGGCCGTCGACCAGGACGACGTCGCCCTCGCCCACCACCGCGCCGGTGCCGGCAGGCATGCCGTTGACGGTGACGCGGCGCTCGCCGATCAGGTGATCGGCCTCGCGACGGGAACAGAAGCCGGTCTCGGCGATGTGCTTGTTGAGGCGGGTGGTCATGTCGTCATTATCCTCGACCCTGCGGCCGGTCGCGCATCGGGCCGGTGGCAGGGCCGGAAGCTCGAACCCCGGCCGGGGCCGGGGTTCGAGGGAAGCATCAGAAGCTGCGCGGGCCCTTGGGCTTGTGCGGCGGCTTGCCATGCGGCCGGTCGAAGCTCTTGTTCGGACCGTTCTTGCGCGGGCCGGAGAAGTCACGTTCGCCCGGGCCACGGGCGAACTTCGGCTTGAACGTCTTCGGCGCCGCAGCTTCGGCGCCATCGACCTTGCGCATCTGCAATTGCTGGCCCGAGACCCAGACCTTCTTCAGGTGCTGCAGCAGTTCGCGCGGCATGTCTGCCGGCAGGTCCAGCACCGAGTAGTCGTCGTGGATGTCAATGCGGCCGATGTAGCGGCTTTCCAGGCCCGCCTCGTTGGCGATGGCGCCGACGATGTTGGCCGGCTTCACCCCGTGGGTGTGGCCGACTTCGATGCGGTAGGTCTCCATACCAACCTCTGGCTCGCCACGCGGCGCGATGTCCCGGCGCGGGGCGCGTTCTTCGCCGTCATGGGCGCGCGGGGGGCGCGCCGCACGCTCGCCGGCATCACTACGCGGGCCACGATCTTCACGCGGCTCAAAGCGCGGGCGCTCGCTGGACTCACCGCGCGGTGCACGCTCGAAACGCGGCTCGAAGCGCGGACGCTCGCCGCGATTGTCCTGGCCGAACTCGCGCGGCGCACGTTCCGTACGCGGCGAAGCGGTCAGCAGGAACGGGGTGTCGCCTTGCAGTTGCTTGGCCAGCGCCGCGGCAATGTCGATGGCCGGAACATTCTGCTCGGCCTCGTAGCGCTGCAGCAGGTCGCGGTAGAACTCGAAGTTGCCTTCGGCCAGCGTCTCGTTGATACGGCCGAGGAAACGGGCCACGCGCGTGTCGTTGACCGCCTGCACGCTCGGCAGCTGCATTTCCTCGATCGGCTGGCGGGTGGCGCGCTCGATCGCCCGCAGCATGCCCTTCTCGCGCGGGGTCACGAACAGGATCGCATCACCGGTGCGACCGGCGCGGCCGGTACGGCCAATGCGGTGCACGTAGCTTTCGGTGTCGTACGGGATGTCGTAATTCAGCACGTGGCTGATGCGCTCCACGTCCAGGCCGCGCGCGGCCACGTCGGTGGCGACCAGGATGTCGAGCTTGCCTTCCTTGAGCTGGCCAATGGTGCGTTCGCGCTGCGACTGCTGCATGTCGCCGTTGATCGCGGCCGCGGCCAGGCCACGGGCCTGCAGCTTCTGCGCCAGTTCTTCGGTACCCGCCTTGGTGCGGGCGAAGACGATCATGCCGTCGTAGGTTTCCACTTCCAGGATGCGGGTCAGCGCATCGAGCTTGTGCATGCCGGCCACCCACCAGTAACGCTGGCGGATGTTGGCCGAGGTGGTGGTCTTGGCGGCGATGGTGACTTCGGCCGGATCGCGCAGGTAGGTCTGGGCGATGCGACGGATCTGCGGCGGCATGGTGGCCGAGAACAGCGCCACCTGGCGCGATTCGGGCAACTTCTTCAGCACCGCTTCGACGTCATCGATGAAGCCCATGCGCAGCATTTCATCGGCTTCGTCCAGGACCAGGGTCTTCAACTCCGACAGGTCCAGCGTGCCGCGCTCGAGGTGATCGATCACCCGGCCCGGGGTGCCCACCACCACATGCACGCCGCGCTTGAGCGCCGACAGCTGCTGGCCGTAGGGCTGGCCGCCATACACCGGCAGCACGCGGAAGCCGGGGATCGAGGAGGCATAGCGCTGGAACGCCTCGGCGACCTGGATGGCCAGCTCGCGGGTCGGCGCCAGCACCAGCGCCTGCGGCTTGGTCTGCGCCAGATCGGCGTTGGAAAGGATCGGCAGGGCGAACGCGGCGGTCTTGCCGGTACCGGTCTGCGCCTGGCCGAGCACGTCGCGGCCTTCCAGCATCGCCGGGATGGTGGCGGCCTGGATCGGCGAAGGCGACTCGTAGCCGACCTCGGTCACTGCCTGCATCACGGCGCTGGAGAGGCCGAGATCTGCGAACAGCAGCGGCGCGGGGGATTCTTGGGACATGGGGGACTCCGGGGGCGGCACCGCCGCGAAGGGGCGGGCGCAAAGGGGGCATATTGTGCGCCTTGGCGGGCTCGCTGTCGAAAAGCGCTCCGGGCTCCCGTTCAGGTGTAAGGATTTGCCTGCCCGGGCGAATCATCCCCGTGACATGAGCACAGCCCCGCCTCCGATGGTCGACCGTCCCGCCCGCAGCGCCGCGCCCGCGTCCTCACGCGCGGCGGCCGATCGCCAGCGCTTTGCCGCGCTGCTGCAGCAACATCGCGGCCTGCTGGCCAAGGTGGTGGGCACCTACGCCTGGCAGCCGCAGGACCGGGAAGACCTGGGCCAGGAGATCGCCGTGCAGCTGTGGCGGGCCTGGTCCAGCTACGACCCGGCACGGCCTGTGGCGACGTGGATGTACCGGATTGCGCTCAACGTGGCGATCTCGTGGGTCCGCGGGCACAGCCGTGAGCTGCAGCAGCGCGAAGCCTGGGACGAAGTGCGTCACGACATCGCCGATCCCCTCGCCCACGACCCCGAGCTGGGCGAGCAGGTCGAACTGCTGCGCCGTTTCATCCACGCCCTGCCGCCGCTCGATCGCGCCCTGATGCTGCTGTACCTGGAAGACCACAGCCATCGCGAGATCGGCGAAGTGCTCGGCATCAGCGAGATCAACGCGGCGACCAAGGTCAGCCGACTCAAGCAGCGCATCCGCCAGGAACTATAGAGAGCCCCCATGGAACCGGACGAACTGAAACTGGCCTGGCAACAGCTGGGCGACCGCCTCGAACGCCAGCACACCGTGCAGTTGGAACTGCTGCGCGATCGCAAGCGCGACCGCATGAAGCGCAGCCTGCGCCCGCTGTTCTGGGGACAACTGCTGCAGGTCGTGTTCGGCGTCGCGCTGATCCTGCTCGGCGTGGCCTGCTGGACGCGCAACCCGGCGCCGGGCGGCTTCTTCCTCGCCGGCCTCCTGGTGCATGCCTTTGGCGTAGTCACCGCGGCTGCAGGCGGCATCGTGGCCGGACTGGTCGGCGGGCTCGACCTGTCCGCGCCGGTGCTGGCCCTGCAAAAGCGCCTGGGGCTGCTGCGCCGTGCCTACATCCTGGCCGGGATCGCCGTGGGCTGGCCGTGGTGGGTGATGTGGTTGCCGGTAGTGATTGCGATCGCCGGCCTGGACCCGCGCCATGCCGGGTCGACCGGCACCGCGACGTGGGTGTGGATCAGCCTGGCGATCGGCGTGGCCGGCCTGCTGGCGACCTGGGGCTTTTACCGCTGGGCCGCGCGTTCGGCGCGGCCAGGGCTGGCCCAGCGGATCGAAGCCAGCATCACCGGGGCCAGCCTGCGCCGGGCGCAGGGCGTGCTCGACGAGCTGCGCGCGTTCGAGCAGGAACAGGACGGGCGGGCATAGAATCGCCGTCCTTCTTATCGGCACCCAGCACCATGCAGATCCTCGAATTCGATCTCGACCGCGAACACGTCGAACTCAACCAGCTGCTCAAGCTGGCTGGCGTGGCCGATAGCGGCGGCCAGGGCAAGGCGATCGTGGCCAGCGGTGCAGTGACCGTGGATGGCGAGGTGGAGCTGCGCAAGACCGCGAAGATTCGCGCAGGCCAGGTGGTGCGGATCGAGGACATCGAGATCCGCGTGGTCGCGGGGTAAGCAGCACCCCGCAGGACGTCAGCGCCCCGCCCGCACTACAGCGACAGGCCGGGCGTGTGGTCGCGCTGGGTCAGATGCGCGGCGATGGCATGCCGGAACGGCGACACGCGGGCTGCCACGCGCAGGGCGGCATCGCGCAACAGTCGTGCCGGCAGGCGGTCATCGGTGTAGAGCGCGGCAATCATGTTGGTGGCCTCGTACAAGGGCCGGGTCGCGCGGCGGTGGGCGCGGTCGTAGGCCGCCAATACCGGCGCGGCGGCAAAATCGCGCCCCGCCGACACGGCCGCGAGGATGCCACTGGCCAATCGCGCCTGGGCTTGCAGGCCGAAGTTGAATCCATGCGCGGTGACCGGGTGCATGCCGACGGCGGCGTCGCCGATGAGCGCCGCGCCAGTGGTGTGGAAACGATCGGCGTACACGCCCACCAGCGGATAGGCATGGCGACTGCCCTCCTGCTGCATGTGGCCGAGGCGATGCTCGAAGCACTCGCCCACGGCGGCGGCGAACCGGACTTCATCCATCGCCAGCAGTTCTGCCACGCGGGCCGGCGGCAGCGTGAGCACTGCGCCCGCGCGATCGCCTTGCAGCGGCAGCAACGCCATCGTGCGGCCGTGCCCGAACCATTCCCAGGCCGCGCCGTGATGCGGGAGTTCGTGGCGCATCCGGCACACCAGCATGGTCTTGCCGAAGTCGCGCGTGCGCGCGCCGATGCCCAGCAGGCGACGCACGGTGGAGAAGCGGCTATCGGCGGCGACGACCAATCGCGCGCGCAATGATGGCGCGGCGCCGGCCAGGGCCAGGTGGGTCATCGCGCCTTCGCGCTGCAGGCCGATGACGCTGGCGCCATCGATCAGCTGCAGGCCGGCCTGCCCGGCCACTACATCCCACGCCGCTTCGCGAATGCGCTGGTTCGGCACCAGCCAGCCCAGCGCGCTACCGTCGCGCGGCGGCGCGAAATCCAGCGCGAACGGCGAGCCACCATTCATCACCCTGGCCTGGCGCAACGGAGCGATGTCTTCCGCGGCGAAGCGCGACCACAGGCCGAGCTGTTCGAGCAGTTGTCGCGAGGCGTGGGTCAGGGCGATCTCGCGGCCGTCGAAAGCAGGTTCGGCCAGCGCCTGGCGCGATTGCTGCTCGATCAGCGCCACCGACAAACCACTGCCGGCGAGTGAGCGCGCAAAGCTCAGCCCGACCGGACCGGCGCCGACAATGGCGATATCCACCTGCTGCATGGCCACTCCCGCGTTGGATTCGCAGCAGTCTAGTCGCGCATCCGTCTCGGCGTTTTGATTCCGATCAACGCAATTAGCCCAACAGTGGCCACAGCACCATCACGATGCCGACCATCGACACGGTCCATACCGCGCTGCGCACGTACGGAATGCCCGCCGCGTACAACGGGATGTAGACCACGCGCGACCAGAAATACAGCTGCGCGCCGAGCGCGGTGTGCGCGTTCTGGTGCTGGGTCAGGACCACCGCAAGCACCACGGCGGCGAAGAACGGAAAGGTTTCGAGGAAATTGCGGAAGGCACGATCCAGCCGTCCGGCGATGCCGGTCAGCGGCGGCGGCGTGCCGTCGCGCGCACTGGCGTTCCACTTCGAACCGCGCTGAAGGGTCATGCTGGTTGCGGCCAACAGCAACTGCACCAGGCCCAGCACGACCGCCCAGGCCAGCATATGGATTTCGATGTTCATGACGGCTCCCTGCGCCCGTACCGCGGCGCGACGTGGTGATGGCTTACTTGGCGTCGGGCAGGCTGTAACCGGCCAGGCGCCAGATGCGATCTTCATCCAGGCGGAACGACACCAGCTCGCGCACCGGCTGCGGCGCGTTGGCGAAGCGGGTCGGGAAGCTCACATTGACGTACAGGCCTGCCGGCACCGAGGCCCCGGCGTTGTAGCGCACGCGCGTCACCACCGCCGGGCCGCGACCGGCAATCGCGCCCAGGCGCTTGCGCTGGGCAGTGATCTGGCTGGCGAAGACCTCACGAGTGACCGCGCGCTTGGCGACGGTGGAGGCGCCATCCCACAGCTGCGGCAACTGCCCGGCGTCGACCATCTGCAGCACCTTCTGTGCGGCCTGGATCATCTCCGCATTCTGCTTGGCCAGTTCGGCCTGCTGCGCGGGCGTCAGGGCTGGCTGCGCGGGCTGCGGCGAAGGGGTCGGTCGTGCCGGCGTAGTGGCAGGGCGCGCGGCGCTCGTCGGCGCCGGGGCGGACTGCTGGGCCAGCGCAGGCGCGGCGAGCATCATCAGGGAGAGTGCGACGGACACGTAACGCATGGCTGAGTCGTTCCTTGAGGTCGCCGCGATCGGCGCGAGCGAGTCTACGTCAGGCCTTGTGGAGCCGCACTCACGCCTCCTCACCGGTCGGCGGCGGCACCGCGTGGCTGCGCCAGATCCGCCAGCTCACCCACAGCGCGCGCGCGGTGCCTGCCAGCAGCGCGGCCAGACTCAGCCAGGTCGCCACGGTGGCCAGCCAATACCAGTGCGTGCCTACTGCGGCCCAGCGCAACAGCTCGGCCAGCACGAAACCGCCCACCACCCAGAGCACCGGGGGCAGATAGGCGCGAATGATGCCGCGCGTCTTTCCCTGCATGGTCTTCCCTCCTGTCGCCCGGACTATGGGCGGGGCCCGGTGCGGCCGGCGTGAAGCGCTACAGGCCCGCGGTGGCGTCCACGCGCGGCGCCTGCGGCGGCGCCAGGGCGGCATCGTTTTCGGCCAGCGGGCTTTCGTCCGGGCAGGTGGCGTCGGGGAAACCGTAGCGCTGCTTCAAGTGCTGGCCGCAGGCGTTCACCGCGTCCAGGTCTTCGCCCACGGTTTTGCAGGACTGGTCGAAGGCCACCAGGAACGCATCCTTGCGACGGACGAAATCATCCCCGCATTTGCGCATCTGGCGGATGCGTTCCAGGTCGTCCTGCACCGCATTGGTTCCGTCGAAGCCGTACGCCTTCAATTCTTCTGGCGTGAGCAGGCGCAGGCTGCGGTTGGGCACCGTCATCATCAGGTCCGCCGCGGCCACAGCCACGCCGTTGCGCTCCAGGTAGTCCTTCACGTTGCCGTAGACCTCGTGCAGCTCGCGATTGAGCTCGGCGCGCGAGGTCGCCCTGGAGCTGATCCGCATCATGCGGTGGATGCCGACCTTGCCGGCGATCAAGCGGTTGTCGCCCGCCGCCAGCACGAACACGCAGGCGCTGTGACAGATCGAACCTTCGCGCACCCAGATCGTCCAGTTCGCCTCGCCGATCGCATCGCCGGCGCGGATCGCCGCTTCCACCTGGCCACCACTGGAGTCCAGGTCGAGGATGCGCCGATGCAGGTCCAGTTCGTCGGCGATCGCGGCCAGGCGCCAGGCCAGTTCGGCGAAACTCGCATCAATCTTGCCCGCGTAGCGCACGCGCACCAGGCCGGTGTCGCGGCAAGGCCACAGCGCCGTGCGCAGGGTGTCGCGATCCAGCGCGGCCAGCAGGTCGCCGTCGCCGGTGGCCTGGGTGTAATCGGTCGCGCAGCTGATCCGGGCCTGGCCCAGGGCGAGCGCGACTTCCGGCCACGGTGCATCCGGGTCCTCATGTGCCGCGCGCAGCTGCGCCGGCGGCGCGTTGGCAATCTCGGCGCTGTCGATCGACACCAGGTGATCGCCATCGTTGGTGGCGCGCTGTACGCCGGCCGCCTCGCCACTGGTGGTCGCCGGCCCTTGGCCGCCGCAGGCGCTCAACGACAGGCAACAGGCAAACCACCAGGACAGCTTGGGCATGGCAACACGACACCGGATGGAGAAGGTGAAGCAAGTCTAGGCCGAACGGCTGGCGATCGACCGCACCGAATGAACCTCGCCCCACCCGGCGGGCGACCGTTTCGGCGCTGCCGCATAGATGTCCGAAAATGGCCAGTCCGCTTCCACTGACGGGGCTAGACTTCCGGCCATGTCACTGCACGCACCCCTGCCCGCTGCCGACGTCTGCGAACGCGCCCGCCTGTCGCGCGACGCGCGCTTCGATGGCGTGTTCTTCACCGCCGTGCGCAGCACCGGCATCTACTGCCGCCCGGTGTGTCCTGCGCCCGCGCCGAAGCCGCGCAACGTCACCTACTACCCGAGCGCGGCCGCCGCCAGCGCTGCAGGCTATCGCCCCTGCCTGCGATGCCGGCCGGAGTTGTCGCCGCAGTCCCGGCAACCGCAAGGGGACGAGGCCGTGCAACGTGCGCTGGCGTTGATCGGCGAAGGCACGCTGCAGGAGGCGAGCGTCACGGCATTGGCACACGCCGTCGGGCTTGGGGCGCGACAGTTGCAACGTCGTTTCCTGCAGCAGCTCGGCGCCACGCCGGCGCAGGTACACGGCACGCGCCGCCTGCTGTTGGCCAAGCAATTGCTGACCGAAACCGCGTTGCCAGTGACCCAGGTGGCGCTGGCTGCCGGCTTCAACAGCCTGCGCCGCTTCAACGCCGCCTTCCTCGACGGATGCGGCATGGCCCCTACGGCCCTGCGCCGGCATCGCGAGGAAGTGGCCGGCGGCGAGCTGACCCTGCGCCTGGGCTATCGCCCGCCGCTGGACTTCCCGGCCATGCTGGGTTTCCTGCAACGGCGCGCGATCCCGGGCCTGGAGCGGATCGACGCCACGGGCTATACGCGCGTCGTCGGCCCGGCCGAGGCCTCCACGCTGGTGCACGTGCAAGCCTCGGCGCAGAAGCCTGAGCTGCTGCTGCGCATCGGCCAGACCGATCCACGCGCCATTCCGGAGATCGTGCGCCGCGCCCGCCGCCTGTTCGATCTCGATGCCGACCTGCAGGCCGTGCACCGCGCCCTGGCCGAAGACGCGGTGCTCGCCGATGCGATCGCTCGCCGCCCCGGCCTGCGCGTACCCGGTGGCTGGGATGGCTTCGAGACGGCGGTGCGGGCCATCCTCGGCCAGCAGGTCAGCGTCGCCGGCGCGACCACGCTGGCCGCACGCCTGGTGGATCGCCATGGCGGTCATCGCGAGGGCATGCCTGCGGGGCTGGATCGCCTGTTCCCCACACCGCAGCAGCTGTTCGATGCGCCGCTGGAAACCCTGGGGCTGCCGCGCAGCCGCGCCGCCACCTTGCGTGCGCTGGCGGCGGCCTGCCTGGATGGGCGTTTGCATTTCGGCGCCGGCCAGCGGCTGGAGGAATTCGTGGCGCATTGCACCGCGCTGCCCGGGATCGGCCGCTGGACCGCGCACTACATCGCCATGCGCGCGCTCGGCATGCCCGACGCCTTTCCGGCCGGCGATCTCGTGCTGCAGCAGGTGCTTGGCGCGCCAGGCCGCCTCAACGAACGCCAGACCGAAGCCCGCTCGCAAGCGTGGCGCCCCTGGCGGGGCTACGCGGTGTTGCAGCTGTGGCACCTGTCCGATGACATCAAGAAGGAGGAAGCCGCATGAAACCGCTCTACTACGATCGCTTCGACAGCCCGATCGGTCCGCTTACCGTGGCCACAGATGACCATGGCGTGCAGCACATCCTGTTTGCGGAAAATCGCCACGATGCCCGCGGCCGCCAGGGCTGGCAGCACGACCCACGACACCCGATGGTGGCCGAGGCACGCCGGCAGTTGCTCGACTATCTGTCCGGCAAGCGTCGCGACTTCGATCTGCCGCTGCGCCCGCAGGGCACGGATTTCCAGCGCCAGGTGTGGCAGACCTTGGCCGACATCCCGTTCGGCGAAACCTGGACCTACGCGCAACTGGCCGGCCGTATCGGCAAGCCGACGGCGATGCGCGCGGTCGGTGCGGCGAACGGACGCAATCCGCTGCCGATCGTCTTACCGTGCCATCGCGTCATCGGGGCGGACGGTTCGCTCACCGGTTTTGGTGGCGGGCTGCCCACCAAGCTGGCCTTGCTGCGCCTGGAAGGTGCCGAAGCAGTGATGCAGATGCAGGACGAAGACCTGTTCGCCCATTGAGGGCCGAGTCGCCACATTCTGTCGTCGCCAGGTCATCCGTGCGGCCTAAAATGCACGGATGACCCGCACCTCCCTCGCCTGCACGGCGTTGCTGGCCCTGCTGCTGGCTGCCTGCGCCACCACACCGCCCCCCGCGCCGCCGGCCCGTCCGCAGCTGTTGTTGATCTCCATCGATGGGCTGCGCGCCGACGCGCTGGACTGGGGCATCACGCCGCACCTCTCGCAGCTGGCCGCGCAAGGCGTACGTGCGCAGTGGATGAATCCCTCGTACCCGGCGCTGACCTTCCCCAATCACTACACGCTGGTCACCGGCCTGCGTCCGGATCACCACGGCATCATCCACAACAGCATGGAAGACGCCGACCTGGGCGGCTTCAAGGTCAGCCAGTCCGATGTGGTGGGCGATGGCCGTTGGTGGGGTGGCGAGCCGATATGGGTGGGCGCGGAGAAAGCGGACCTGCGCAGCGGGACGTGGTCGTGGCCGGGCAGCGAGGCGGAAATCAGCGGCGTGCGACCCAGCCACTGGCGGGTGTACGACGGGCACGTGCCGGCGCAACAGCGCGCGATGCAGGTTGCCGCCTGGCTGGAGGACCCGCGGCAACCGGTGGCGCTGGCTGCGTTGTATTTCGACCAGGTCGACAAGGCCGGGCATGACTACGGCCCGCAATCGGCGGAGTATCGCCACGCCATCACCCAGGTGGATGCCGCCATCGGCAAGCTGGTCGCGCGCTTGCGCCGCGACGGGCGGCTGGATCGCACCAATATCGTGATCGTGTCGGACCACGGCATGGCGACCGTGCAGCCGCAACAGGTCATCGCGGTCGAGGACATGGTGCCGATGGACGAGGCCAAGGTGGTGTCGATCGGCCAATCGATCGGCATTGCGCCGCGCCCAGGAAAGGAGCAGGCCGCCGCTGACCGGCTGCTCGGCGCCCATCCACAGTACGACTGCTGGCGCCGCGAGACCTTGCCGGCACGTTGGCACTACGGCACCCATCCGCGCGTGCCGCCGATCATCTGCCAGATGCATGAGGGTTGGGATGCGCTGGCGGGCGAGGACGTGCCCGCGCGCCATGCCGGACACGTGCGTGGTTCGCACGGCTACGATCCGGCGCTGGCTTCGATGCGCGCCGTGTTCATTGCGCGCGGGCCGAGCTTTGTCAGCGGCACCACGCTGCCGCCGTTCGATAATGTCGACGTCTATCCGTTGCTGACGCGCCTGCTCGATGTACCCGCGGCACCCAATGACGGAGATCCGCGCACGCTGCAGCCTGCGCTGCGCGTAGCGCCGACGACGCCATGATGACTGCACGGCGTCTTCGCGCACGCATCTCGGCAGTGATCTCGCTGGAGCTGACCGACAGTGGTGACCTGCTGCTGCCGATCCTGGTCACCGTGTTGTTCGCCAGGGCGATGTCCGGATGGGTCTGCCGCGTACCGATTTACCGGGGCCTGGCCGAGCAGTTGTTGCGCCCGGCGGCCAGCGCTCCCTGACAGCGCAAAAAAAAACGCGGCGCAAGCGCCGCGTTTTTTGCCTGGGCAGCTGGAATCAGCTCGCCTTGGCGACAGCCTTCTTGGCCACGGCCTTCTTGGCCGGGGCCTTGGTCACGGTCTTCTTGGCGACCGGTGCGGCTGCACCCACAGCCACCTTGGTCACGCCATGACTACGCGAATTGCCGTAGCTGGCGTTGTAGCGCTTGCCCTTGGCGGTCTTGCGGTCACCCTTACCCATGATCGTCAACTCCTGAATGTGATTACGTGATGCCCGTGCGTCAGGCACGGATCCGGCGCTGCGCCACTACGGCCGCTCGCGCGAGGGCGGCAAGCCTACCACGACGCCCCCTAGTGCGCGCAGCTGGCATCGTGAACGTGACCATGGCTCAGGCGCAGGTTCACCAGATGCGCGATGCCCACCAGGCTGCCGCCCAGGGTCATGATTACCGCGTGCGGCACCACCGAATGGTGCAGCGGTCCGTAAAGCAGGCCGCCCCAGAGCAAGGCCAAGCCCGGCAATAGCATGCCCAGCGCGCGCCACGCGCGATGACGGCGATAGCCCAGCACCAGGCTGAACAGGCCGAGCATCGTCACGAACACGACGACCGCGCGCTCCACGCCATCGCCCAGCCATACCGATAGGCCCAGCGACGGCGCCAGGGCAAGCAGCAGCGGCAGCACGGCGCAGTGGATCGCACACAGCAGCGAACCGGTGGCGCCGAAACGGTCGAGCAAGGATCGCAGGGGAGTGGGGGACGCCATGACTTCCAGCAGGGGACACGTCGAGGATTGGAATAATATAACATTTCCGCAACGGACTCCTCCCCCGCTCTTTCCGCCCTGTGAACTTTCGCCCCGGACCACGATCGAAGCTTCGCCGTGCCCGGCCATTGATACAACATAACAACAAGAACGCCATGTCCTCCTCCCCCCGCCGTACCCCGCTGTGCCTGGCGCTTGCCGCGCTGCTGCTGTCCCCCGCCCTGGCCCTGGCGGCGGATAACGCCGCCGCGCCCGCCGCCGATGATCCGCCCAGCACCGACTCGCGCCACGAGGGCGACCCCAGCACGGGGCGCCACGTGAAGGATCTCGATGCTGTCACCGTCACTGCCAATCCGCTGGGTGGCACGGCGGCCGAGCTCAGTCGTCCCGTGGAAGTCCTGGCTGGCGAGAAGCTGGACGAAGCGCGCGCCGCCAGCCTCGGCGAAACCGTCGCTGTCCTGCCGGGTGTGCAGAGCTCGAACTTCGGTCCCGGCGTCGGCCGTCCGATCATCCGCGGCATGGATGGTCCACGCGTAGCCGTCGTCAGCGGCGGCCTGGCCACCCAGGACGTCTCCACTGTCAGCCAGGACCACTCACCGGCGATCGAGCCGTTCCTCGCCGACCAGATCGAAGTCCTCAAGGGCCCCTCGACCCTGCTCTACGGCTCCGGCGCAATCGGTGGCGTGGTCAACGTGGTCGACGGGCGGATTGCAGAAACCCCGGTGGATGGCGTCAGCGGGCGCGCCGAAGTGCGTTTTGACGGTGGCGACAAGGACGGCAACACCGACATGTTCCGCCTCGATGCCGGCAACGGCTCGGGCTTGTCGATCCACGCCGACGGCGTGTATCGCAACCTCAACGACTACGACACCCCGAAGGGCCGGCAGGCCAACAGCTTCGTCGACGGCAAGTCCGGCGCGATCGGCACCTCGTTGTCCGGTGACTGGGGTTTCGTCGGCGTGTCTGCCTCGCGCTTCCGCACGACCTACGGCAATCCCGGCGAGCCGGGCGATATCGCCGCCGGCGAGCGCGGCGTGTGGCTCAACATGCAGCAGGATCGCTACGAACTGAAGGGTGGCTTGAACGATCCCTTCGGCGAAGGCAGTGGCTTGCGCTACAGCTTCGGCCACACCGATTACGAACACACCGAATGGGAAGGCGACGAGCCGGGCACCGTCTTCACCAAGCGCGCCAATGAAGGCCGGGTCGAAGCCTCGTTCGAATTCGGCGATGGCTGGAAGACCGCATTCGGCCTGCAGGGCAGTGATTCCACTTTCGCCGCCGTCGGCGAAGAAGCCTTCATCCCCAAGACCGACACCCGCGCAGTGGGCGTGTTCGGCGTGGCCCACAACAGCTGGGGCCGCTTGCAGGCCGATGTCGGCGCGCGCGTGGACCAGGTCAAGTACGAAACCGAAAGCGGCCTGTCGCGCGAGTTCCATCCCGGCAGCGCCTCGCTCAGTGGCGCCTGGCGTTTCAACGAGCGCTGGCGCCTGACCGGCAACCTCGACCACGCCGAACGCGCACCGGCCGAGGAGGAGCTGTTCGCCGATGGTCCGCACATCGCCACGCTGTCTTACGAAGTGGGTAACGCGGAGCTCAAGAAGGAACAGGCCAACCAGGCCGAGCTGGGCCTGAACTACCAGAACGACTGGGTCGACGCGAAGGTGTCGGCGTACTATAACCGCTACAACGACTTCATCTACCTCGCCGACACCGGCAACCAGTGGTACTTCGACGAAGAGGACGAATACCTGCCGGTGCGCCAGTGGACCCAGGCCGACGCGATCTTCCACGGCTTCGAAGGTGAAGCGACCTTCCACCTCGCCAACAACGATACCGGCGCCTGGGATCTGCGCGTGTTCGGTGACACCGTACGGGCGCGCCTGGACCAGGGCGGCAACCTGCCGCGCATCGCGCCTTCGCGCGTGGGCGCGCAGTTCCGCTGGGAAACCGAGCGCTGGCGCGCTTCGCTGGGCGCCACCCGATACGCCAAGCAGGACAAGGTGGCCGAGGGCGAAACCCCGACCGATGGCTACACCATGGTCGATGCACACATGGCCTACCACGTGGACAGCGGCAACACCGCGTGGGAAGTGTTCCTGGATGGCAACAACCTCACCAACCAGGACGCGCGCGTGCATACCTCGTTCCTCAAGGATGACGTGATGCTGCCGGGCCGCAATGCGAGCTTTGGTGTGCGTCTGTTCTTCTGAAGCGCCTCCCTCCCCGCGTTTCAGTCGGCCGCCCCGCGAGGGGCGGCCTTTTCATTTCCAGCCTCAGCGCAGCCCCAAACGCTGACGGCCATGGGTCGGCGGGCAGGACACGCGCAGCGCCACGATGCCGCTGGCCAACGCGGCCAGGCCGCCGATGAAGAAGATCGCCGCGATCCCGGGCGCGCCTTGCTCCAGGCCGAAGCTGGCCGGCGCCATCAAGGCGCAATCGCGGGCGACATGATCCAGGGAGGTGGCCTGCGCCAGGCAAGCCTCGGCGCCGGCCGCCAACGCCATCGGCGGGTGCGCGACCAACAGCGCCCCCACCAGCAGCACCAGGCCGGCGGCGAGCAGGGCAAGACCGTGCTTCATGACGCGACTCCATTCGAAGGTCGGGGCGAAATCTGCGCAAAGCCCGTCCCCGCGGCAATGGCCACGCGACGAAACGGGGCAAAGCGGGACTGGAACCGGGTGCAGCCCTGCCGGATGCCGGAACGCAGTGATGCGCAAGCCGGGCATTGCGCCACCCGCTGCGGCCGTTATCGTGCGGCGATGGACAACCCATCGCGCTCCGCCCTGCCCACCACACAGACCCACTGGGGCCTGCTGATGACCGCCTCGGCGGTGCTGATGCTGACCATGGGCGTGCGCCAGACCACCGGCCTGTTCGTCGAACCCCTGCATCGCGATACCGGCGTGGGCATTGCCGCAATCAGCTTTGCGCTGGCCGTCGGCCAGCTCGTCTGGGGCGCGGTACAACCGTTGTTCGGCGCCCTTGCCGACCAGCGCGGACCCCTGCCAGTACTGGCCGGCGGCGGGCTATTGCTCGCGCTGGGCCTGGCGCTGACGCCGTGGATGCCCACCCAATGGGGCATGGTGTTCGGCCTGGGCCTGCTCGCCGCTGCCGGTGCGGGCGCCGGCAGTTTTTCGGTACTGATTGGCGCCACCGCGCACCGCTTGCCCGCACAGCGGCGCTCATTCGCCGCCGGCGTGATCAACGCAGGCGGCTCGCTCGGCCAGTTCGTCTTTGCGCCGCTGGTGCAGTGGATGATCGGCGCGGCCGGCTGGGCCATGGCGATGACCTCGATGGCGATGCTTTCCCTGCTCACCCTCCCCCTGGCCTGGCCCTTGCGTGCGCGTCCGCCGCAACACGATGTCGGCGCCCCCGGGGCTGAGCGGGGCCTGCGCGCGCAACTGCGCGTGGCCTTGCACGATCGCAGCTATATCTGCCTGCACCTGGGCTTCTTCACCTGCGGTGTGCACATCGCCTTCCTTGTCACCCACCTGCCTGGTGAAATTGCGTTGTGCGGCCTGCCGGCGAGCGTTTCGGCTGCGTCCATCGCCCTGATCGGCCTGTTCAACGTGGCCGGCAGCCTGGTGGCCGGCAAGCTCGGCGAGCGGATGCGCATGAAATGGCTGCTGTTTGCGATGTACGCCAGCCGTGCGGTGTTGATCGGCCTGTACCTGATAGCCCCGCCGACGCCATTGACCTTCTACCTGTTCGCCTCTGCGCTCGGCTTCACCTGGCTGGCCACGGTGCCGCCGACGGCGGGACTGATCGGCAAATTGTTCGGGCCGCGCTATCTCGGCACGCTGTTCGGGCTGACGCTGCTATCGCACCAGATCGGCGGCTTCTTCGGCGCGTGGCTGGGCGGCGTGGCCCTGGAACGCTTCGGCAACTACACCTGGATGTGGTACGCCGACATGGCGCTGGCGGCGGCCGCCGCATTGATCAACCTGCCGATCCGCGAGCGCCCGGTGCAGCTCGCACCGGCGACCTGCCACTGAGGCAGATCGCCGCGCGGAAGAAGCGCTAGAACGTCACTTTCACCGAATCGGCACTGCGCGTAGCCGGCCCGTGATAGACGGCCTCGATATTGTTGCCGTCCGGGTCGATCACGAACGCCGCGTAGTAACCGGGATGGTACGCACGCTCGCCCGGTGCGCCGTTGTCACGGCCTCCCGCTGCCAGTGCAGCGCGGTGGAAGGCATCCACCGTCGCGCGATCCTGCGCCTGGAAAGCCAGGTGATGCCGGCCGGTGAGCGCCCCGAGCGCGGCTTCGGAGTCGGCGGTGGAGACGAACAGTTCATCGGCCCAAAAGTGATCGTCCGCCTCGCCACCCAGCGGGATGCCAAGCACGTCGAAGATGGCCAGGTAGAAGCGCCGGGTGGCCGGCAAATCGCGCACCACCAGATGCAGGTGGTCGATCAGGCGTCCGCGATGCAATTCCATGGTTTCCATAATCGGGCCTCGCCGTGGGAAGGCCGCACCAATAACAGAGCCAACGCTCAAATTGGGTCAATGGATTGACGGATCGACTCGCAGCCCCTAACTTCCCTTTCGCGAAGGTATCCATCGCTTCATCCCAATGAAGCGATGGATTTAAACGGGAATCCGGTGAAGGCCGTTGTCTGGCCCATTCCGGAGCTGCCCCGCAGCGGTGAATGGAAACGACCCCCGCCACACGCACTGGGCTTGATCGCCCGGGAAGCGGCGGGCATTAGGCCCCCATGCCTCGGCATGGCCCGTCCATCAGCCCGAAGACCGGCCTGCGCCGGCGGCCGTGTGCCGCCGTTTCGACCTGGTGCCCCGCGGGGGGCGGCGGGAGCCCGTGCCCGGCGACGCCGCGCGCGGCCTTCCGTCCTGCCCGCCCGGCGCCGGTTCGCCCGCGGGGGCGAAGGTCGCTGGCAGCACGTCGCACGCGCAAGCGGGCGCGCACTGCAGTTCCTTCGTTCCTCACTGCCCATGCAATGAGGATCCATCCACATGACCATCGTGACCCACCTGGGTTTCCCGCGCATCGGCGCGCGGCGAGAGCTCAAGCAAGCATTGGAAAACCACTGGCGTGGCGAGACCGATGCCGACACCCTGCGCGCGCAGGGCCGCCAACTGCGTGCACGCCACTGGCAGCTGCAACGCGATGCCGGGGTCGACATTCCGCCCAGCAACGACTTCAGCTTCTACGACCACGTGCTCGACACCGCGTTCGCCTTCGACGCGATTCCCACGCGCTATCGCACCCTGCTCCAACCCGATCCCCTGGCCGCCTACTTCGCCATGGCCCGCGGCTACCAGGCCGATGGCATCGACGTGCACGCACTGGAGATGACCAAATGGTTCGACACCAACTACCACTACCTGGTGCCAGAACTGCATGCCAACCAGCCATTCCGGCTGCGCGGCCACAAGGCACTGGACGAATACCTGGAAGCCAAGGCGCTGGGCATCCAGACCCGGCCCGTGCTGCTCGGCCCGGTCAGCTTCCTGCTGTTGTCCAAAACCACCGACGGCAGCGACCGCCTGGCCCTGCTCGACGCGCTGTTGCCCTTGTATGCGGAACTACTGGGAGAGCTGGAAGCAGCCGGCGCGACCTGGGTGCAGCTCGATGAGCCGGCCCTGGTACTGGACCTGGACGAAGCCACGCGCAGCGCGTTCTCGCGTGCCTACAGCGCCCTCGCCACCGCCGCTGCGCCCAAGCTCCTCCTCGCGACCTACTTCGGCGCATTGGGCGACAACCTCGCACTGGCCACTTCGCTGCCTGCGCACGGACTGCACGTGGACCTGGTGCGTGGCCGCGCCCAGCTCGACGCGGTACTGCGCGCGTTGCCGCAAGGCCGCGTGCTCTCTGCGGGCCTGATCGATGGCCGCAACATCTGGCGCGCGCGCCTGGACGAAGCCCTGACCCTGGCACGCTATGCGCAGGGCCATGTCGGCCGCGACCGGCTGTGGCTTTCGACATCGTGCTCCCTGCTGCATGTGCCGGTGGATCTGGAACAGGAGAAGTCGCTCGACACGGAGTTGCGCAGCTGGCTGGCGTTTGCTCGGCAGAAGCTGCAGGAACTGCGCAGTCTTGCCGACCTGCTCGAAGGCAACGCGAATGCCGAAGGCGTGTTGCAGCCGGCGCGCGCGGCGCACGACGCCCGCCGGCAGTCGCCGCGCGTGCATCGCCAGGATGTCGGCCGGCGCGAAGCTGCGCTGGACGCGAGCGCCAGCCAACGCGCCGCGCCCTATCCTGATCGCGCAAAACAGCAGCAAGCGGTACTGCAGCTACCGCTGTATCCGACGACGACGATCGGCTCGTTCCCGCAAACGAGCCAAGTGCGCCACGCCCGCGCCCAGTTCCTTTCCGGCAAACTGCACGTGGAGGAATACGACGCCTTCATCGCCGGGCAGATCGAGCACTGCGTGCGCGCCCAGGAAGAGATCGGCCTGGACGTCCTGGTGCATGGCGAGTTCGAGCGCAACGACATGGTGGAGTACTTCGGCGAACGCCTGGATGGCTTCGCCTTCACCCGCCAGGGCTGGGTGCAGAGCTACGGCTCGCGCTGCGTCAAACCGCCGATCATCTTTGGCGACGTCTCCCGCCCCGCACCGATGACGGTGCGTTGGTCGCAGTACGCGCAATCACTCACCACGCGCCCGATGAAGGGCATGCTGACCGGACCGGTGACGATCCTGCAATGGTCGTTCGTCCGCGACGACCAGGAGCGCGCACGCACGTGCCGGCAGATCGCCCTGGCATTGCGGGATGAAGTGCGCGACCTGGAGGCGGCCGGCATCGGCGTGATCCAGATCGACGAACCTGCCCTGCGCGAAGGCCTGCCGCTGCGTCGCGGCGAATGGGCCGCCTACCTCAACTGGGCGGTGGAGAGCTTTCGCATCGCCGCGTGCGGCGTGCGCGACACCACGCAGATCCATACGCACATGTGCTACGCCGAGTTCAACGACATCATCGAGGCCGTAGCCGCACTGGACGCCGACGTGATCTCGATCGAGACCTCGCGTTCGCGCATGGAACTGCTGGATGCATTCGTGCGCTTCCGATATCCCAATGCCATCGGGCCCGGCGTGTACGACATCCACTCCCCTCGCGTGCCTTCGTTGGAAGACATCCTCGGGCTGCTGGAACGGGCACGCGATGTGCTCGCGCCGGCGCAGCTGTGGGTCAACCCGGACTGTGGCCTGAAGACCCGCGACTGGGCCGAAGTGGAGACTGCGCTGCAGGCGATGGTGAAGGCAGCGAAGCGGTTGCGCGCCGAGGCGCGGCAAGTGGCGTAGCCCTGCGCCAGCGGTGGCGGGCCGAGGCTCGCCACCGCTCATTGCGGCGGCGGTAGCGTGCGTCTGAACAAGGCGAGAAGCTTGCGGGCCTCTGGCGCACCATAGCCGCATTGGCGTTGGCTTACGAAGTAGCGTCCTTCCACGCAGGCTTCAAGGAGGGTCACGGATCCGTCGAGGCACTGTTTCTCGTCCGGCGGCAGCGGTTGCCATAGTGCCGGCGCGGACCAGGCTTGCTGGATACTCGCCAGTGCGCTTCGGGGCATGCGCAGCGCGATGCTGCGTGTAGGCGGCAATGGCGGCATGCGTGGCGCCAGCGACCAGGCTTCGACGATGCGCACGCGCACGGAATCCGCTCCCGGTGTCATCTCCACTCGCCATGGGGCTGGCTCGGCCTGCAGCATCGACTCCACCATGCGCGCGATATAGATCTCGCGCGGCTGGTCTGCATCGGTTTGGCGGTCATGTCGCCCGCAGCGGAAGGCGAGCGTTTCATAGGAATCACCATGCCGGCTCCCATCTGCATCGTCCCAGTCCATCGCCCCGCCGATGAGACGGCGCGTCTCCGGATTGCGCGCGTCCATCGGCTCAGTTGGCAACGCAAGCCAGGGCTCGAAGGAGGATGGGGGCACCGACAGCGGTCGATTCGCAGGAACGCTCCACATCGCCAACACCACGACGCCTACGAGGACACCCAACAGCACCAGCACGCCTATCGCTCTCGCTTGAATCCTCATGGCCTCCCCCATGCCTCAATGTAAAGCCAGGTCGTGCCGCAGCGCATCCCAGAGTCGCCATCTTTCCGCGCCGCCGCATTGGCGGGAACTGACGTAATAGCGACCATCGAGACACGCTTCAAAGAAGGCGTCGCCCGTATCGGTGCAACCCAGCGCGTCGCGCCGGGCACCCCATATAGCCGTCCCGGACCATGCGGACTGCACCGACGCCAGATCATCCCGCGTCATGATTTCCTTGCGCGCGATCAATCCCCGCTTCATCTCCGGTCCCGCCGGCGAGAAATCCAGAATCCCGACGTCAATACGTCCATCGCTCCGTGGGACGAAATCGAATCGGTATCTATCCCACCTGCCACTGCCGGGATCGTTCTCGATCAGGGCCATGTAATGCTCTCGCGGCTGGGCGGTCTCTCCGCACACCTCCTGCAGGGATGCACGATAGTGATCGCGTCGGACGCCTCGCTCGTCCGGCAGGTATTCGGCCCAACGCAGGACGCGCCGCGTATGCGCATCGGCGATAGCCCAGGAATTCTCGGGCAGCGCCAGCCAATACTTGTCCGTGGGTGCGGGATGCTGCATGAAGCGGCCAAGCAGAACCAGGCTGCCGGCCAGCAAGAGCGCGCCAGCGATGAGCGCGATACGCGCAGCGGATACCTGCATGCCGTCCCTGCCCCCTGGATGTCAGATCGAAGCATAACCAGATCAGTCCATGAAACGGCTAGGCCACCTCGGTTCCAAGTTTCGCCGATGGGTCGGGCACAGTGACCAACCGCTCGTCGTAGACGGCGGTGACACCGCCTCCTCCGGGGTTTTTCTTTGCGGCCGCAGAACACCTGTCTTTCGTTGGATTCTTCCCAGCGACTAAGCCGTCGCCGCACACTTCGCGCACAACCCATGCACTTCCAGGGTTTGCGCCTGCGGCTGGAAGCCCAGCGCCTTGGCGCGTGCCTCCAGCTGGCCGACCACCTCGCGATCCTCCAGCTCCACCGCGCTATGGCAGCGGTCGCAGATCAGGAACGGCACCGAGTGCTGGCTGCTGTTGGGGTGATGGCAGGCCACAAAGGCGTTCACCGACTCCAGCTTGTGCACGAAGCCGTTCGCCATCAGGAAGTCGAGCGCCCGGTACACCGTGGGCGGGGCATCGGCGCCCACGCCCTTACCTTCGCGCACCCATTCCAGCAGCTCGTACGCCTTGACCGGCTTGCCGGCATCGGCGATCAAGCGCAGCACATTGGCGCGGATCGGGGTCAATCGCAGCCCGCGCTCCATGGACGCACGCTCCACTGCCGCCACGAACGCCTCGGCGCTGTGGACGTGATGGTGCGGATCGGTACAGGCGTGCTTGCTGGACATGGGCTTCTCTTGCGATACGGGTCAGACGGCCGTCCTTACCTTGATAAGCGCTGCATCGATGCGTTTCAAGGCTTCATCGTGCCCGGCGAGATAGACCGTCTGCGAAATGTCCGGGCTGACCTGGGTGCCGGTGATCGCCACGCGCAGCGGCTGGGCGACCTTGCCCATGCCGATTTCCAGTGCCGCAGCGGCGTCGTGCAGGGCCTGGGACACGCTGTCCACGCTCCACTCACCCAGCCCGGCCAGCAATTGGCGGGCCTTGAGCAGCGGCGCCTCGCCGGCCGGCTTGAGGTGCTTGGCCACGGCATCGGCGTCGTAGTGGGTCAGCGGCTGGTACCAGACCACCGCCCGCTCGGCCATTTCCTTCAGGGTCTGGACGCGATCGCGCAGGGCGACCACCACGTCGGCGGCCGCAGGACCACGGCCGAGCGGCAGGTCGAGCTTGCGCAGCTGGTACTCAAGCTGCGGGGCGATCGTGGCCGGGTCGTCGGTCTTCAGGTAGTGCTGGTTCACCCAGCCAAGCTTGGCCATGTCCAGGCGCGCGGCCTTGGAGTTCACGTCCTGGACCTTGAACAGGTCGATCAGCTCCGCACGCGAGAATAGCTCCTGGTCCCCATGCGACCAGCCCAAACGGGCCAGGTAGTTGATCAGCGCATGCGGCAGATAGCCGGCGTCCTTGTACTGCATCACATCGGCCGCGCCGGTGCGCTTGGACAGCTTGGCGCCCTGCTCGTCGAGGATCATCGGCATGTGCGCGAACTTCGGTACCGGCGCGCCGAGCGCTTCATAGATGTTGATCTGGCGCGGAGTGTTGTTGATGTGGTCATCGCCGCGAATGACCTCGGTGATGGCCATGTCCCAATCGTCCACGACCACTGCGAAGTTGTAGGTCGGGAAGCCATCCGGGCGGAAGATCACCATATCGTCGAGCTCGCTGTTGGCGATCTCGATCCGGCCCTTGATCAGATCATCGAACACGACCACGCCGTCGACGGGATTCTTGAAGCGGATGACGCGGTTGGGATCATCGCGGCGCGGCAGGTTCTGCTCGCGCGCCGCGCCGTTGTAGCGCGGCTTCTCCTGTTTGGCCATGGCCGCTTCGCGCATCGCATCGAGTTCCTCGCGCGTCTCGTAGGCGTAGTAGGCCTTGCCCTGGGCGACGAGTGACTCGGCCACTTCCAGATAGCGCGCGACGCGCTGGGTCTGGTAGACCGGGCCTTCGTCGTAATCCAGGCCGAGCCACGTCATGGCCTCGAGGATGGCGTCGATGGCGGCCTGGGTGCTGCGTTCGCGATCCGTGTCCTCGATGCGCAGGACGAACTCGCCGCCACGGTGACGCGCCTCCAGCCAGCAGTACAGCGCGGTGCGCGCGCCGCCGATGTGCAGGTAACCGGTGGGACTGGGGGCGAAGCGGGTGCGGCAGCTCATGGAACGCTCGGTTTGGTGCAGGAGGTTAGATTTTACTATCCCCCCGGCTGTCGGCGCCGCCCCCTTGTTCACAAGGGGGCTCTCCTCTCCGATTGGAACTATGCATTTCTGATGGTTTGCACTGTGCGGTTGGTCGTGTCGCCTTACGGTGCGGGCCCCGACCCCTCCGGGGTAGGCGCGTCGGTTTCGTCGTACGTCCTGTACTCAGGCACCGAACGTGGGCCATCCATGGCCCACTCGCGCCTACCCCGGAGGGGACGGGGCAAGGCGCGTTATTTCCCCACTTCGAGAAAGCAGAGCGTTTGCTCTTCGACCGGTCGCTGCGGTCTATGGGGCGTCCGGGGGCGAGACCCCTTATCGGGGGCATGTGGCGACACGGATGTCGCCACATGAGCTCGAGTCCATGGATGGACGCCTTCGGCGTCCCCCGATAAGGGGTATCGCCCCCGGATGCC